>ENA-OVGB01001731-OVGB01001731.1-human-gut-metagenome-genome-assembly--contig:-NODE-1731-length-18267-cov-4.843400_pt1 | contig 18267 bp, 17 predicted proteins | sample MGYA00237767_ERZ505413 | MGnify/ENA primary metagenome ERZ505413 (study PRJEB26158, sample SAMN06016410) | human gut metagenome | biome: human gut; feature: ankylosing spondylitis patient; material...
CGTTCGTTGAGCTCTGGAAAGATGAAAAAGAGCGTCTGGCAAAGAAAGCCGCCGAGGAGGCCGCCGCCCGTGCGCTCCCCGATGCCAAGTCCGCCAAGCAAAGCGAGATCCAGAACGGCTACGACGCCGCTCTGGCGGCCTCCCTGACCATGCCCGCCGCTTCTCCTACGGCGCAGGACGTGAGCATCGGCGCGGCCCTGTTGGCTGTAGATGATGCGGAGGGGCTGGCGTATGTGCAGGCTCTGCACGCCGCCCGCCGTGACGAGCTGCTGGCCGCCGTGGAGGCCGCCGAGACCGTGGAGGCCGTGCAGGCCGTGGTCGTGGACTATGACGTATAGACGAGCGGGCCAGACCATCACCGCTCCGGACGCGGGCGGGCATGGCCTGGATATGAGCAACGGGCAGGACTGGCTGGTGGAGGATTGCCTCATCGACCTGTCGGCCTGCCCGCTGGATCAGCTGGATGAGGCCGTGGGCGTGGTATGGGGCAGCAGTGCCGTTTTTCGACGCTGTGTCATCCGGGGCGCGGGCAAGTTGGTGCTGTGCGGCTCCGGGGATACGGATAAATTGAACGTTGAACGCGGCAAGACCGTCACTTTCGAGGACTGTATCCTCGAGGACTTCGGGCGGCGGGGACCGGAAGCGCAGTCCGGCATGCGGGTCATGTTGCGAGGCTGCCTGATCCGCAACTGGGGCGCTCCGGACCGCTTTGACGTGCGGTCCTTCGCGGCATGGGCACATCACGGCGGCGGCATCGAGGCCGTGGACTGCGTCTTTGACCAGCCCCGTGCTTGGCGCGGCTGGCATATCATGGTGAGGGACTGGCTGGCCCATCTGGGGCAGGCATGGAACGACGAAGGCCTGCGCGGCCTGTTGCGTCCGGCCAACTGGCTGCCCGGTGTCTGCCGGGGGCTGGTGGCCACAGCGGGCGGACAGGTCCGGGCCGAGAACTGCCATGCCACACGCTGGTGGATACGTCTTGAAGGGCACCGTGGCCCGCATATGAGCCGCAGCCAGGCGCAGGCGCTCATGGCCAGGCTGGAGAACATGCTATAGGCCTCCCACAAGGAGGTTCTATGGCAACAAAACACAAACGGGCGACCATGACGGCCCGTCAACTGGCGGAGGACTATCTGGCCCACCAGATCACGCGGGACGTGACCCGCACCAGCACCCGGCATCACCTCAACCAGCTGCTGACCCTGTTCGGGGGCTGGCAGGCTCGCCGGGTGGGCGCGGCCCAGATGCAAGAGTTTTTGACCGTCCAGCGGGGGCGCGGCGTCATGGCCACCACAGCGCACCACCGCGTCCGCCTGTGGCGTACCGTCTTGGCCTGGGCAGTGGAGACGGGCCGCCTGCCCGCGTCGCCTCTGGCGGGTTTCCGGCTGCACCGCCCCAGGGCACGGCGCATCGATCCGCCCACGCGGGCCGAGGCCGTGCGTATGTATAAGGTAGCCGCGCCGCATATCCGGCGTGTGATCGTCCTGGGCATGGCGGCCGGGCCGCGTATCGGCCCCAGCGAGCTTTTTCGGCTTGCATGGGCGGATGTGGATCTGGCGGCGGGCTACATGAGGATGCCCAACGCTGCCAAGGGCTCGCGGGATGACAGTAGGATCGTCCCCATCAGGGACGACATTCTGCCCCTGTTGCGGGCATGGAAGGAGGAAGACGAGAAACAGGGCTGTCCGTGGGTCATCCACTGGCAGGGACGCCCTGTGCGCTGCATAGGCCATGCCTGGCATCAGGCCCGAAAAGCGGCGGGCATCACGCGGCGCATAACGCCCTATAGCCTGCGCCATGCCATGCCCACGGAAGCTCTTGAGCATGGCGCGGATGTGCAAGCGGTGGCGGAGGTCATGGGCCATGCTGACCCGACCATGCTGCTGCGCGTCTATCAGCACACGCGCTACAGGCTGCGGAAACAAGCGGTCAATGCCGCGCCAGGACTGAAACTCGACAAGATTTGACAAGTGGCGGGGGTTGCAGCGCCCCCACCGACGGGCCTGACAAGCCCGCCACGGCCCCACGGATAGAAAAAACGACCCTCTATCCGCAGAGTATCCGCCTTGTCGGAAGTCTCGGCGAGAGACGTCATCAGTATAGGCGGTTATATCATGGGGCGCAACATGATTGCATACCATGAAACAGGAGCAACTTACCGAGATCCGCTGCCGCCATTGCGGCAAACTGCTGGCCAGAGGCCGGGCTGTGGACGCCCATATCGAGTTCAAGTGCCCCCGCTGCGGGGCGTACACCATCCTGCGGGCCACGCGCCCCGATCATGCAGGCCGTGGAGCCTCTCCTGTGGAGGCCCTGTGGCCGCAAAACGCAGACCATACCATCCGCCGGTCCTGAGCGACTGGCTGCCGCCCCTGGCCGGGCCGCCCGGCTACATCATGGGGGCAACAGGGCCGCAGGGCTTCGGCACGGCTAACTTTTATGTGGCCCAGATCCCCTGTGCCACGGCCCGCGCCGTCATCATCGAGCACCACTACAGCCACCGCGTAGTCAATAACAGCTACCTGCACCTGGGCGTCTTCCGTGAGGGCGCGTTCGAGGGTGTCCTGCAATGGGGCTATGCTCTTAACCCGGCCAGAGCAGGCAAGATCGTGGAAGGCACCGTGCAGGGCCAGTATATGGAACTGAACCGCATGTGGCTGTCGGACGATGCCCCGCGCAACAGCGAAAGCCGGGCCATCAGCTATGCCCTGAAGTACATCCGTCGCGCCTGCCCGTCCGTGGCCTGGGTACAGTCCTATGCGGACGAACGCTGCCAGGGCCTGGGCGTGGTCTATCAAGCATGCAGCTTTCTGTACCTGGGATTCCATGAAAGCCCGTTCTACGAGCTGGACGGCGAGGTCTACCATAAATTGTTGGTAACGGCCCACCTCAAGAGCGGCAAGCGCGGAGCATACCTGCGGGCCAACCTAGAACGGGCAAAGCTGCATAAGCTGCGGCAGTTCCGCTACGTCCGCTTCCTCAAAACGGACTGGATCAAGCGCCTGCGCATGCCAATCCTGCCATACCCCAAACGACAACTGGACTAACAAAAAAGCGGGGACCTGCCCCGCCTTTGCAATTTTCTTGCACCGCATGCAATCGCTTGTGCCGCTGGTTATAACGCACTCCCCAGGGGAGTTTTGACGCGCCGCATCAGGATGGGCTTGCCCCATTCCTGGGTCAGGCCGACCCCGGCGGTGACGATGAGCACCTGTCCCACAGGATGGATATGCCAGTGGGAGCGGGAGCCGGGTTCAAAAGTGACGCTGCCGCCGCTGGAGCGCATGGCGTTGTTGGCGGCGTACAGGGGATCGATGCGCACGGTCCCGGTGAAAAAGCGGGGGGAGCCCTTGATGGGCGTCTGCTGCTCGCAGCGGATGATCTCCTGGCCGGGCTCCCGGGCGGAGACGCTGGAGGGGGCGGTGGTGCAGACAGCGGCAAGCAGGCCGCCGCAAAGGGCGAGCAGGGAAACGAAACGTCGCATGACATGACCTCCTGTCAGGACAGGGAAACAAGATCGTAGCGGGCATGGCCCATGCCCAGGGTCTCCATATATTCCAGCTGGCGCAGGCCGCTGCGGCTTTCGATGCGTTCCACAAGATCGTGGCGCTGCTGTTCGGGCAGGGCATAGACCATGTCCACCGAAGCCTGGTCCACGGCCAGCAGGTCGGTGGATGCCAGGATGCCGATATCCGGGGCGGTCGGTTCGGCGGCGCTGGTCCCCGCGCAGTCACAGTCCACGGACATGCGGCGCAGGACATTGATGTACGCCATATGCCCCTTGAAATGGGTGGTGATGGCCTTGCCCCCCTCCACCATGCGCTCCATGAACAGCGGCCCTCCCGCCCACAGGTTGGTACCGTCGCTGTGCAGCTGCGCCTTGCCTGTCTTGCCGGAGGCGCAGCCGATGGCGATATTCTTGAGCGAACCGCCAAAACCGCCCATCACGTGGCCCTTGAAGTGGGTCAGCACCAGCATGGAATCATAGTTGAGCAGGTTCTTGCCCACGGCCACTTCCTTAAGGTGCCGTCCGCCGGGGATGGGCAGGGAGACTTCGCCGTCGGCATCCATGATGTCCACCGGACAGAAGGTCCAGCCGTTGGTCCGCAGGGTCTCGCGGTGGCCTTCCGTGGTCTGGCGGGGGCTGGGGTAGAGGACGTTGCACTCCACGATAGTGCTGCCCGGGATGCGGGCTTGCAGGGCCCGCACCATGTCGCGCGACAGGATGTTGGGGCCGTGGGGCTCACCGGTATGGAGCTTGATGGCGATGCGCCCCTGCAACGGGGCATAGACCTTTTCGTAGATGCGCAGCAGGCTCTCCGTGGTGATCTCGGGCGTGAAGTACACGGTGGCCTTTTCCTCTGCCGGGCGGGCTTGCAGCGGCAGGCTGTGGACAGCCAGGGAGCCCAGGGCAAGGCTGCCCGCCTTGATGAACTGTCTCCGGTTCACGGACATGGCATTTCCTCCGTAGTTGGGTAGGGGGACATCAACGCGAGGCGAGCACCTTTCGGGCTACGGTGCGGGCCGCATCCGCCTCCTTCCTGCCGACACGGGCAGCCAGCAGGTCAAGGAAGCCCTCCAGCTCTTCCGGGCTCAGGCCGCAGTTCATGGCCCCTCCCATGTGGAATTGCAGCTGGCCTCCCAGGCCGGGCAGGCTGGCCAGAGCGGCGATGGTGCACAGTTCGCGCGCCTTGCGGTCGAGCACGTCACGGGCGAAGATGTCCGCAAAAAGATGTTCCTTCAAAAAGGTATCGATGACCGGGGCAAAAGCCAGGACGCCGGACGGGGGCTGGATCTCTTTTTGTCCGGCAAGGTCGGCCCGGACACGGGCGCCGTACGCATCCCGGTCCAGGGTGGAGGGCAGGGGAGAGGCGGCTTTTCCTTCCGCATCCGTGATGCCACGGGCACGGCGCTGCTCCAGGACTTCCATGAAGACCTGCAGCCCGTTCAGACTGCGGGGAAAGCCGACGTAGGCATACAGATGGGTCAGGACTTCCTTGATTTCATTGATGGTCAATCCGGCGTCCAGCGCCTGGTCCAGGGTAGGGCGCAGGCGTTCCAGATCGCCATTGGCGGTGTAGGCGGACACGAGCACCATGCTCTGCTGCCGCCCGTCCAGGCCTTTGGCAGGGCTGTTTCCCGCCTGGAGCAGCGGGAACAGGAACATCAGGATGACCAGAAGGGGAAGAAGGGATCTGCGTCGCATGGCAAGCTCCTTGAGGAAGATCATGGAACGAACCTAGCGCGGCCGCAGTGAGGGGGAAATATCAAATCGACGCTAAAAATTGTCCAATCGTCGCAAGGATGATCGAAAGGCAAAGAAGGGGGCAGGGAGGCATCCGGGTTACGGCAGGAGCCTGCTGTGCTTCTGCCCGTGTTGCCGGGAGGCATAAAAAAAGGGACGGCTGTCGCCGTCCCTCGTGAAGCTCGCAGACCTGTTGCCGCTACTAGACGTTGAACAGGAAGTGCATGACGTCGCCGTCCTGCACCACGTATTCCTTGCCTTCCACGCGCAGTACGCCGTCGGAGCGGCAGGCGGCTTCGCTTTCGTGGCTCATGTAGTCGGCGTAGGAGATGACTTCGGCGCGGATGAAGCCGCGTTCGAAGTCGGTGTGGATGACACCGGCAGCCTGGGGAGCCTTCCAGCCCTTGTGGATGGTCCAGGCGCGCACTTCGTCGGGACCGGCGGTGAAGTAGCTGCACAGGCCCAGCGTGTCATAGCCGGTACGGATGATGCGCACCAGGCCGCTTTCCGAGATGCCGTAGGAGGAGAGCATCTCGGCCTGCTCCTCGGCGGAAAGGCCCTGCAGCTCTTCTTCCAGCTTGGCGCAGATGCAGGCGAAACCGGAATGGCGTTCTTCGGCCAGCTGCTGCACGCGGGCCACAAAGTCGTTGCCGTCGGCCACGGCGGCTTCGTCCACGTTGGCGCAGTAGATGACGGGCTTGGCGGTCAGCAGGCCCAGCTCACGCCAGGACTGGAGGAAGGTCTCGTTGTCGGGCAGTTCGAAGGAACGGGCGCCGTTACCGGCATTGAGGTGCTCCAGCAGGCCCTGCATGATCTCTGCGGCGGCCTTGGCGTCCTTGCTGCCCTTGGCCATCTTCTGCAGCTTTTCCAGGCGGCGTTCCACGCTCTGCAGGTCGGCCAGCAAAAGTTCGGTCTCGATGGTATCGATGTCGCGCAGGGGATCCACGCTGCCGTCCACATGGGTGATGTTCTCATCCTCGAAGCAGCGCACCACCTCCACGATGGCGGCGCATTCGCGGATGTTGCCCAGGAACTGGTTGCCCAGGCCTTCGCCCTTGCTGGCGCCGCGCACCAGACCGGCGATGTCGATGAAGTCCACGCTGGCGTGGATGGTCTTCTTGGGCGAGACCTTGGCCGAGAGCGCGTCCACGCGCTCGTCGGGCACGGCCACGGTGGCCTTGTTGGGTTCGATGGTACAGAAAGGATAGTTGGCGGCCTGCGCGTTCTGAGCCTTGGTCAGGGCGTTGAACAGGGTGGATTTCCCCACGTTGGGCAGACCCACAATGCCGATGCTGAGGGACATGGCCTCTCCTTGCGGGCTTGGAAGTTCAGGGCCATGCGCCGGTGGCGCAGGCGGAAAAAAGGCGCAGGAGCGCCCGGAACATGTCGTTGGAATGGGGAGTTTATAGGCAAAAGCCGTACGGCTGGCAAGTGCGGCGGCAGCGGAAGGCCGCATGGGCCGCGCTGGAGATGGACAGCCTGCCCCGGCGTGCGGCATGATTCGCTGTCCTGGAGGCGGGGAGTGACGCCGCCGTGTTTCCGGCCCCTACAGGACTTGGCTTGCCTGCTGAAATAGCATAAGACACTGGCGGCACTTTTGCTGCAAACCAATTTTTTCGAGGTCTGCCATGCAGGAAAAACGTATCAGCCGGGGCATCAGGCTGGGTAAGCTGGCCATCGGCGGCGGCGCGCCGGTGATGGTGCAGAGCATGACCAATACCGATACCCGTGACGTGGAGGCCACGCTGGCCCAGATCGACCGCCTTGTGCGCCGCGGTTGCGAAGCCGTACGCGTGGCCGTGCCCGACATGACGGCGGCCAAGGCCTTGCGGGCCCTGCGTGACGGTTCGCCCGTGCCCCTCATCGCGGACATCCATTTCGACTACCGTCTGGCGCTGGCTGCCCTGGAAGCCGGGCTGGAGGGCCTGCGCATCAATCCCGGCAACATCGGGCCCCGCGAGCATGTGGACCGCGTGGTGGATGCCGCCAAGGCCAACGGCGCTGTCATCCGGGTGGGCGTCAATTCCGGTTCCGTGGAAAAGCATCTGCTGCAGAAGTACGGCGGCCCCTGCGTGGAAGCCATGGTGGAGAGCGCGCTCAGCCATGTGCGCATGCTGGAGGACCGGGGCTTCTACGATACCAAGATCTCTCTCAAGTCCTCTTCGGTGCTCGATACCATCGCGGCCTACCGCCTGCTGGCCAAGTCCTGCGACTATCCGCTGCACATCGGCGTCACCGAGGCGGGCGGGCTCATGCGCGGCACGGTCAAATCCGCTGTGGGCCTGGGCATTTTGCTGCACGAGGGTATCGGCGATACCCTGCGCGTTTCGCTCACGGCCGATCCTGCCGAGGAAGTGACCGTGGCCTGGGAGATCCTGCGGGCCCTAGGCCTGCGCCGTCGCGGGCCGGAGATCATCTCCTGTCCCACCTGCGGGCGCACGGAGATTGACCTCTTCGGTCTGGCGCGTGCCGTAGAGGATGCGCTGGCCGAATCCACGGCGGACATCAAGGTCGCGGTCATGGGCTGTGTGGTCAACGGCCCCGGTGAGGCCCGCGAGGCCGATCTGGGCGTGGCCGGCGGCCGCGACAAAGGCATCATTTTCCGCAAGGGGGAAGTCATCCGTTCCGTCAAGGGACAGGACGCCCTGCTCGCGGCTTTTATGGAAGAACTTCAACGACTGCTTAAAGAAAAGGAAACTCACTGATGCGTTTCAGCTCCACCTACATCCCCACGCTCAAGGAATCCCCTTCCGAAGCGGAAGTGGTCAGCCACAAGCTGCTGCTGCGCGCCGGCATGGTCCGCAAGCTCACCTCCGGCGTGTACATCTACCTGCCTCTAGGCCTGAAGGCCCTGGAAAACGTGCAGCGCGTGGTGCGCGAGGAAATGGACGCCGCCGGGTTCTCCGAGCTGCTCATGCCCATGGTCATCCCCGGCGACCTCTGGAAAGAGACCGGCCGCTGGGAGTACTACGGCAAGGAGCTGCTGCGCTTCAAGGACCGCAACGACCGCGATTACTGCCTTGGCCCCACGCATGAGGAAGTCATCACCGACCTGGTGCGCGGCGAAGTGCGCTCCTACCGCCAGCTGCCCGTGCGTCTGTACCAGATCCAGACCAAGTTCCGCGACGAGATCCGCCCCCGTTTCGGCCTGATGCGCGGCCGTGAATTCGTCATGAAGGACGCTTATTCCTTCGATTCCAGCGATGCCGGTGCCGACGAAAGCTACAAGCTGATGTACGACGCCTACTGCCGCATCTTCAAGCGTCTGGGCCTGCGCTTCCGCGCCGTGGAAGCCGACACCGGCTCCATCGGCGGCAATTTCTCGCACGAGTTCATGGTGCTGGCCGACACCGGCGAAGACACCATCGCCGCCTGCACCGAATGCAGCTATGCCGCCAACGTGGAACGCGCCGAAGTGGTCTGGAACGGCACCCCCTGCACCGAGACCTGCGCCCCCTATGAAAAGGTCGCCACGCCTGCGGCCCACACTGTGGAAGAAGTGAGCGCCATGCTCAAGGTGGCTCCTTCGCAGGTGGTCAAGACCATGCTCTTCGTGGTGGACGGCAAGACCGTGGCCGTGCTGGTGCGTGGTGACCGCGAAGTCAACGACATCAAGCTCAAGAACCTGCTCAACGCCACCACCGTGGAACTGGCTCCGGCCGCCGTGGTGGAAAAGGTCACGGCCGCGCCTTTGGGCTTTGCCGGTCCCGTGGGCTTGGATGTGCCCATCTACGCCGACCTCGAGCTGCAGGGTGCTACTGATTATGTAGTGGGCGCCAACGCCGCTGACGCGCATCTGGTGCACGTGGACCTGCGCCGCGACGTGAAGGTCACTTCCTACGCCGACCTGTGCTGCATCACCCTGAGCGACCCCTGCCCGCGCTGCGGCGGCGCCATCGAGCTGCCCAAGGGCATCGAAGTGGGCCACATCTTCAAGCTGGGCACCAAGTACAGCGACGCCATGCATGCCGTGTATCTGGACGAGAACGGCAAGGAAAACGTCATGATCATGGGCTGCTACGGCATCGGCATCTCCCGCGTGGTGGCCTCTGCCATCGAGCAGAACCATGACGAGCACGGCATCATCTTCCCGCCCACCGTGGCTCCTGTGGAATGCATCTTGCTCAACCTCGACCCCGGCAAGGAAGAAGTCCGCGCCAAGGCCGAAGAGATCTACGCCATGCTGTGCAAGGCCGGTGTGACCGTGCTGCTGGATGACCGTGAAGAGCGCCCCGGCGTCAAGTTCAAGGATGCCGACCTCATCGGTGCGCCCATGCAGCTGGTGCTGGGCGGCAAGGGCCTGTCCCGTGGCGTGCTGGAATGCAAGGACCGCCGTACGGGCGAAAAGGGCGAACTGCCCGTGGACGCCCTGGAAACCGCGCTGCCCCAGTGGATGGAAGGCGTGCGCAAGGCCTGGGCCGAGCGCCGCGCCTAGGACGGCTGACAGCGGAGCCCCTGCATGCCCGCTGCGTGTGAACAAGAACGCATCCTGTCCGTCACTGAACTGACGGACAGGATGCGTCGTACTCTGGAGGGGACCTTCCCCTTCGTCTGGGTCCGGGGCGAGATAGGCGAACTGTCTTTCCCCGGATCCGGGCATATCTATTTTACCCTCAAGGATGCCGGTGCCCAGCTGCAATGCGTCTGGTTCCGGGACCGCCAGATGCGCGGCCGGAACTTCGACCCCCTGACCGGCGAGATCTTTGCCGAGCCCCGGCCGGATCCCGTACGTCTGCTGCGGCAGGGCTCCGAATTGTTCTGTGCCGGGCAGATCAGTGTCTACGGGCCGCGGGGCCGATACCAGCTGATCGTGGAACTGGTGCAGGCCGGAGGGCAGGGCCTGCTGGCCCAGGCCTTCGAGGAGCGCAAACAGGCGCTGGCTGCCCGCGGTTTTTTTGCCGCGGAGCGCAAACGTCCGCTGCCTGCCAGTCCCAGCCGTGTGGCGCTGGTGACGTCACCTGCCGGGGCCGCCATCCATGACTTCATGGAACTGGCCTCCGTACGGGGACTGGGGGCCGAAGTGCGCCTGTTCCCGGTGCGGGTGCAGGGGGAGGGCGCTGCCGGGCAGATCTGCCGGGCCCTGGATGAGATCAACCGCCAGGGCTGGGCGCAGGTCGCGGTGATCATCCGGGGCGGCGGTTCGCTGGAAGACCTTTGGTGCTTCAACGAGGAAGACGTGGCGACCGCCATTTTTTCCTCAAAGATCCCGGTGCTGGCCGGTATCGGCCATGAAGTGGACGTGACCCTGGCCGACATGACGGCCGACGTTCGTGCGGCTACCCCTTCCCACGCGGCCCAGCTGCTCTGGCCCTTGCGGCGCGAATACTGGCAGCGCCTGGACGAGCTTGCCCTGGCGCTGGAGCGCGCACGCCAAGGCTGGCTGCAGCGGCAGGAAGACCGGTTCCAGCGTTGCGAGCGCGGCCTGCGCCTGTGTTCGCCCGCCCGCCGTCTGGAAGGGGCGGGGCAGCAATGGCAGCAGTGGCGGCAGCGTCTGCTTCAGGCCGGGGAACGCCTGGTGCGGGATCGTGAGCGCAGCCTGCAGCACAGCCAGGAGCGTTTGCGGGCCCTCACGGGGCCGGGACGGCTGGCACATCTGCAACAGCGGCTTGCCCTGCTGGAACAAAAGCTTGGTAATGCCGTGCATCTGATGGTGCGCGGTCGTGAGCAGGCCGTGCGGGATTGCACGCGTGATCTGGCGCGTCTGGGGCAGGAGCGTGTCTCGCATCGCGGGCATGAGCTCGAATGCCTGGAACTGCGTCTGGCAGCCTGCAATCCGCTGGCTCCGCTGGGGCGTGGCTATGCTGTGGTACGCACGGACGAAGGGCGCGTGCTGTCTTCGACCGGGCAGAGCAGCGCCGGGCAGGACGTGCGCATCCTGTTACAGGACGGGGAGCTGGAAGCCAGGATCACCGCGGTGCATCCTCATGACGGACAGGGAGGGGATCATGCCTGAACAGTCTTCTTTTTTCCAACGGCCGGTAAGCGGCATCCTGGGGGCAGTGGTCCTGTTCCTGCTGTGGTCTTTCCCGGCCATGGCGGCCATGCATCTGGACGTTCCCGCACGGGCGGCCCGCGGCGATGCCATCCGTGTGCAGGTCTCCGGTGACGGCCCTGCCCGTCCTGTGACCGTCTTCTGGCTGGAGCGTGAGCATGTCATGGCGGCGCAGCCGTCAGGGAGCGGCTGGCAGGCGGAGTTTCTGCTGCCTGTCCCGCTGGACAGCAGCGCCAAGAGCCTTGCCCTGAAAATGCGGACGCAGGACGGACAGCAGGCGGAGGCCCGCGTGGCCCTGTTTGACAAAAAGCGTCCGGTGCAGGCCCTGCGGGTGGACAAACAATATGTGGATCCCCCGGCAGAGGTGCAGGAACGCATCCGCAGGGACCGTGAAAAGGCCGGCAAGGCCCTGGACAACTACAGCCCGGACCGCTTGTGGACGGCCCCTTTTGCGCGGCCTGTGCCGGGGAGCGTGTCCAGCAAGTTCGGGCTCAAGCGGGTCTTCAATGACCAGCCGCGCGGCGTGCATCGCGGGCTCGATTTGCGCGGTGCGGAAGGGACGCCCATCCTGGCCTGTGCCGACGGCCGGGTCGTGCTGGCCGACGATTTGTATTTTTCCGGCAATGCCGTATATATTGACCACGGGCAGGGAGTGTTCACTTCTTACCTGCACATGTCCCGTATCCTTGTCCGGCCGGGCGATGTGGTCCGGCGTGGCCAGGTCATCGGCAAAGTTGGGTCCACGGGACGGGTCACGGGCCCGCATCTGCATCTTTCCCTGGTCGTCCTGGGACAGGCGGTGGACCCGGAACCTTTGCTGGAAGCACGTCCCGCTGCCCGGAGATGATGAAGCATGAAAGCCAGAGCGAGTAAGAAGAACCTGACCTTTGAAGAGCGCATGGCGCGCCTGCAGGAGATCGTGGAAGCCCTGGAGAACGGGCAGCCGTCGCTGGAAGAGGGGATGGCCCTGTATCAGGAAGGCATGGAATGTTCCCTGCAATGCCGGCGCCAGCTGGAGCAGGCCCGGCAGCAGCTGACGGTCTGGCAGGAAGGACATGTCCGGGCGTTCCGGCCGGAAGAAAATATGGAAGATTCCCTGCAACAGAGTGTGGAGCAACGATGATGATGTCTACAGAAGCCATGAAATCCCTGCTGAAAGAACGCGGGAAGCTGGTGGAAAGCTATCTGGCGACCTGTCTTGACGGGCAGGAGATGCCGCCCCGGTTGCGGGAATCCATGCTGTACAGCCTGCAGGCGGGCGGCAAGCGCTTGCGCCCAGTCCTGTGCCTGAGCTGTGCCGCCCTGTGCGGCCTGAAGCCGGAGGACGTGCTGCCCTTCGCCTCCGCCATCGAGATGGTCCATACCTATTCCCTGATCCACGACGATCTGCCCGCCATGGATGACGACGATTTGCGCCGCGGCAAGCCCTCCAACCACAAGGCATTCGACGAGGCCACGGCCATCCTAGCCGGGGATGCCCTGCTGACGGATGCCTTTGCCCATATGTGCCGGGTGGAGTTGCCCGCCGGTCAGGTGCTGCGGGCCGTGGCGGAATTTGCCCGTGCCGCCGGTTCGTCCGGCATGGTGGGCGGACAGGAATGGGACATGCTCTACACCGGCCTGCCGCCCGTGAGCATGGCGGAGCTGCGCCGCATGCATGCCATGAAGACCGGGGCCCTGCTGCGGGCCTCCTGCGTGTGCGGTGCGCTGCTGGCCGGAGCTGCCGACGATGTGTGCGAGCGCATCGGCCGTTACGGTGCCGCGCTGGGGGTGGCTTTCCAGATCGCGGACGACATCCTGGACGTCGTTTCCGATACGGCCACCCTGGGTAAGCCTGCCGGCAGCGATGCCGAACAGGGCAAGAACACCTATCCTGCGCTGGTGGGGCTTGACGAAAGCCGCCGCCTAGCCCGCGAACAGGCGGATGCCGCCTGCGTCGCGCTGGCCGGTTTCAGCGGTCCCGAGGCCGAATTCCTGCGCGCCCTTGCCGAGTACACCATCACGAGAGCGGCCTGAGAAATGACGGAAAACACTGCACAGTCCCTGCTGGACAGCCTGACCTCACCGAAACAGGTGATGGATCTTTCTGCCGAACAGCTCCCGCTGCTGGCTGCGGAGCTGCGCAAGCGCATCATCGATGTGGTGTCCAAGAACGGCGGGCATCTGGCTCCCTCGCTGGGGGTCGTGGAACTGACCCTGGCCCTGCTGCATACCTTCAACATGGAGCAGGACAAGATCGTCTGGGACGTGGGGCATCAGGCCTACGCCTACAAGCTGCTGACCGGACGCGCTTCCCAGTTCCACACCCTGCGTACCCTGGGGGGCCTCGCGGGCTTCCCGCGCCGCAGCGAGAGCCCCTATGACCGCTTTGGGGTAGGGCATTCCTCCACGTCCATCTCGGCGGCCCTTGGCATGGCCATGGCCCGCGATCTGGCCGGCGGCAAGGAACATGTGCTGGCCGTCATCGGTGACGGTTCCCTGACGGCAGGCGAGGCCTTTGAAGGCCTGAACCTGGCCGGGCATATGGGACGGCGGCTCATCGTGGTGCTCAACGACAACGAGATCTCCATCTCGCCCAATGTGGGGGCCCTGTCCCTGTTCCTGAGCCGTACGCTGTCCCGGCGCTGGGTGCGGCAGACGCGCAAGGATGTGCTCCAGCTTTTGCGCTCCATCCCCCGCATCGGCCAAAAGCTGGCCCTGTATGCCATGCGCGGCGAATGGAGCTTCAAGTCCTTTTTCACGCCCGGCATGCTGTTCGAGGCCTTCCGCTTCACCTATATCGGGCCTGTGGACGGGCACGACCTGCCCGCCCTGTGCCGTCATTTGCAGATGGCGGCAGCCGTGGAAGACGGACCGGTGCTGCTGCATGTGCGCACCTGCAAGGGCAAGGGCTATGCCCCGGCGGAGAAAGACCCCACGCATTTCCATGGTGTGGGCCACTTCGAGCCGGAAACGGGCCTGCTCATCCCCAGCAGCAACAAAACGCCTTCCTTTACCGGCATTTTCGGCAAGACATTGGTCGAGCTGGCGGAAAAAGACGACCGCCTGCTGGCCATCACGGCAGCCATGCCTGAAGGCACCGGGACGAACCTTTTTGAAGAGCGCTTCCCGGAACGCTTCGTGGACGTGGGCATCTGCGAACAGCACGCCGTCACCTTTGCCGCCGGTCTGGCGGCCAGCGGCTTCCATCCCGTGGTGGCCATCTATTCCACCTTTTTGCAGCGGGCCTATGACCAGATCGTCCATGACGTCTGTCTGCAGAAACTGCCCGTGACCTTCTGTGTGGACAGGGCCGGTCTGGTGGGCGAGGACGGGGCCACGCATCATGGTGTCTTCGATATCGCCTACTTGCGCCATATCCCCGAGATGACCCTGCTGGCGCCCCGTGACGAGAACATGTTGCGTCATTGTCTGCTGACGGCCACTACGGCCGGTGGGCCCTGCGCCGTACGCTATCCGCGCGGTGCCGGTATGGGGGTCCCGCTGGATGCCGAACTGCGCCTGCTGCCTTCTGCTCAGGGCGAGATCATGCAGGAAGGGGAACGGGTGGCCATCGTGGCCGTGGGCAACCGTGTGCGCCCGGCTCTGGAAGCCGCGGCAGCCATCGAAAAAGAGTTCGGCTTCCGGCCGCTGGTCTTCGATCCCATCTGGCTCAAGCCGCTGCCTGCGGCGCAGCTGGCCGAGATCGCCCGCACGTTCGACCGTATCGTCTTTGTGGAAGAAGGCTGCCTGGCAGGCGGTTTTGCCTCGGCCGTGCTGGAGCGCTGGGCCGATGACGGCCTGCTGCGCAGCCAGCGCATCCGCCGTCTGGGTATCGGCGATGCCTTCGTGGAACACGGTTCCCAGGCCCAGTTGCGCGAGCTGGTGGGCCTGCGGGCACCGGATATCATCCGGGCTGTGCGGGAACTGATCCTGAAGGACTGAGCCTTTTATGGCATCAACGAAAAAAGAGGAGCGTACCTTGCCGGTACGCTCTTTTTTTATGCCTGCGGTGGAAAAGGAGGTCGGACGTGAGGCTTGGGGATGGAGAAGCCCGGACATATGCCGTTTCGGCAGAAGGAGGGAACGGTGTACGTACTGCCGTTGAGGGAAGATGTGCCGGGCGGAAGACGGGTTCCTGTGCAGGAGGCAAGCAGGCCACGCTGTTGCCATCAGCGCGTGATGCATCTCCTCAGCTTTGCTGAACAGCCTGCCGTTTTTCGACATAAAAGCGGATGCTGCCCCCCTTGAGATGGGCCATGATACTGCCGGGCAGCTGAAAGATGGTACCGCCCCGGCCTTCCCGCCAGGCCTGATCCAGGGCCAGCAGCGTGGCGGAACGGGCCTGGCCGCCGGAGAGCCGGGCCAGCTGGGCCACGGCCCGGTGGTAAAGACGCAGCCGCAGGGCCGCATGCGTCCCCCGCAACAGTGCGCGGGGCAGGGTGATGCTGCCGGGGGCCTCCTGCCAGGGCGTGCGGGCAAGATGATGTTCCAGCTCCTGCTGCCAGTAATCCCCGTCGATACCTGCCAGTTCCCAGAGATTGAGGCAGGCTTCCTCAAGGCGGGGGTTCTCCTGCCGCAGGAGAGGGAGGAGGGTATGCCGCAGACGGTTGCGGGTATAGCGGGTGTCCGCATTGCTGGCATCTTCCCGCCAGATGATGCCGCAGCAGCGCAGCAGTTCTTTCAGGGCATGCTTGTCCGTGCGGAGCAGAGGACGCAACAGATGCCGCTCCGCGTCCTTGGCCCGCATGCCGCCCAGTGCCGGCCAGCCGGTACCGCGCAGAAAACGGAGCATCTGGTCTTCGGCCACATCGCTCCGGTGATGTCCCAGCAGGATGGCTGCAGCGCCGCAAGCCTGCCGGGCTTGCTCCAGCAGGGCATAGCGCGCCCGCCGGGCCGCTTCTTCCGTACCCAGCCCCTCCTGTCGTACCAGCCGGGGCACATCTGCCGTCAGGATGCGGCAGGGGATGCGCCAGCCCCGGCAGAGCCCGGCCACGAAGGCGGCGTCTGCGGCGGATTCCGGCCGCAGCTGATGGTCCACTGTCGCCACATGCAGCTGCCAGTCATGCTGGGGAGCCAGCAGGGCCATGATGCATAAAAGGGCTGTCGAATCCGCGCCGCCGGAAACGGCCAGCAACCAGGTATCGCCATCAGCCATCTTCAGGCTGTTACGACAAAAGCGCTCCACATCCAGGCACAGGCGGGCCAGCCGGGAAGGGAGCGCTTGCAGTTCGGGGACGGGGATCATGCCGCAGGGCATTCCGTTTAGTTGGGGATCTTGAGTTCTTTCAGGGTATCCGTGATGTAGTCCATCATGTGCCGCTGCAGTTCGGGCGACGCATAGGCCACGCATTCACAGCGGATGCGGCCCCGGGCGCGCACCAGCAGCTCCAGACGCAGGCTGGTCTCTTCGCATTCCAGCGCCATGACATAGGGGCCGCACTGGCTTTCGTGTTCCTTCTGCACGGCGCTGAGCATATGAGCAGGGATGGGCAGCCAGTAGATGCCATCCAGACCGGCGCCCAGATCCATGGCATCCAGATGTTCGCACAGACGCCTGGTCTCTTCGGCACGCAGGTCATCGATGAGGAAATAGCGCATTATTCGTGCTCTCCGTTGTTCCGGGCACTACAGGTACAGCCCTGGTCAAGGTTGAAGATGCGGCGCATGAGGCTGATGCGCGGCGCACTGCCTTCCTGCGACATGGTACCGCGCTTGAGGAACATGATGGGATCGTGGTTCAGCTTGCGGACCAGAGCCAGCGCCATGACCTCGATGGCTTCGCGCGTGGCGTCGTCCACGTGGCCCAGTCGCTTCAGGGTACGGGCCACCTCTTCATGGGCGGCGTTCTCGCCATGCTGGATAAGGTCCACGATGGTGGGCTGCACGTCCAGGCTGCACAGCCACTGCCGGAAAATGTCCACTTCCTCGTCCACGATTTCGGCGGCTTTCTGGGCTTCGTCGCGACGGGTGGCCAGGTTCTCTTCCACCACTTCCTTGAGGTCGTCGATATCGTAAAGATAGACGTTGTCCAGGCCGTTGACGTCGGGGTCGATGTCGCGGGGGACAGCGATGTCGATGAAGAACATGGGCCGGTTCTTGCGCGCCTTGAGCACGCCGCGGATGTCTCGGGCACGGATGACGGGATCCGGCGAACCGGTGGACGTGATGATGATGTCCACCTCCGTCAGATGGGAGGCCAGGGATTCAAAAGGCAGGGCCCGGCCATTGAACTGGCGTGCCAGTTCCTCACCGCGCGAGAACGTACGGTTGGCCACCAGGATCTCGTCCACACCGGCCTGGAGCAGGTGGGTGGCGGCCAGTTCGGCCATCTCACCGGCGCCCACCAGCATGGCCTTGTGGTGCTGCATCTCGCCGAAGATGCGCTTGGCCAGTTCCACGGCGGCATAGCTGATGGAAACCGCGCTGGAGGCCACGGCGGTCTCGGTGCGCACGCGCTTGGCCACGGAGAACGCCTTGTGCAGCAGGCGGTTGAGGATCACGCCGGTGGCATGGCAGGCGGCCGCCTTGCGGTAGGCGCTCTTGAGCTGCCCTAGGATCTGGGGCTCGCCCAGGATCATGGAATCCAGGCTGGAAGCCACGGAGAACAGGTGCCGCACGGCATCCATGTTCTTGTAGATGTAGACATAGGGCCGGAGCTCTTCGGGGTCGGTACCGCGTGCGGTGGCCCAGCGTTCCAGGATACGGCCCGCCACATCGCCATGACCGGTGGCAAGCAGTTCCACACGGTTGCAGGTGGAAAGGATCATGGCTTCACCGATGACGTCGTCACACGGCAGGGCCCAGTTTTCCCGGCTGCAAAAATCCACAAGGGCGAAACGTTCGCGCACGTCCACACCGGCGGTGCGATGGTTCAGGCCAACAAGTACGATATCACAATCCATATCAACGTCGGTGGATTAAGGTTTGATGAAGGAATGATGCGTTTCCATCAGGGTATTGACGACCACGATGGAGAAAAGGCTCAGACCGAAGACCAGCACCATCAGGCGGGCAGCATCGCGGGGATTGGCGGGTTCCTGGGCGATGA
>ENA-OVGB01001757-OVGB01001757.1-human-gut-metagenome-genome-assembly--contig:-NODE-1757-length-17968-cov-2.709541_pt1 | contig 17968 bp, 10 predicted proteins | sample MGYA00237767_ERZ505413 | MGnify/ENA primary metagenome ERZ505413 (study PRJEB26158, sample SAMN06016410) | human gut metagenome | biome: human gut; feature: ankylosing spondylitis patient; material...
ACCAGCCATCAGAGATTTCTGATCCAGGCCCTCTGCCACGATGCGCTCCAGCTCTTCCCGGATCACCCGGACGAAACGGTCTTTATCCTCCGCATTGGCATATTTTGCCGTGATGCTGAATACCGGCTGCATCGTGCCGCTGTACTACTACACCGACATCTACATGATCGACGACTCCGTGCAGGGCTTCTTCTCCAACCCGCTGGGCTACAAGTACTTCATGCACTGCACCATCGCCAAGTAATTCCATCCAAGTTTGGACAAATCCACGGGCGAATCGGCTTCAAAACCGGTTCGCCTTTTTTTCGCATGTTGGAAAGATACACTTTGCCATCCTTGGCAACCGATATTTCCTGCCTTGGAAAGGTACATTCGGCGGAAAACATGCGCGAATTGACGGGAAATCTGCGTGAATGCAGGAATTTTCAGCAGGAAAAGGGCAGGGAAACGTCCAATTAATCCATTGAATGGCGGTGGCAAACAGCGCTTGCCAATGGTATACTGAAACCAGAAGGGCGATTTCTATGGGAAAAAAGCCCGCGGAAGCTATCAGCAAGGAGGAAGAAGCATGAAGCGAATCGCACGATGGAGCACCATTTTCCTGCTCTTATGCAGCATCATTTGGGCGGGTACAGCATCGGCGGCCATGATTGTGAATAACAACATGGCGGCGCTGCACACACTGAACACCCTGAACAAGGCCCAAATGCCGCTGAACGAGCACTCAGCGCTGGAGCGGCTGGCGAAAGAAATCGGCGCTGGCATGTGGGACAATACGGACTGGGATGACCCGGCGTTTCAGGAGAACATCGGGCGATTCGGCATCACCGTGTTGAAAAAGGACACGCAGCCGCCGGAGTCCTTCATCGGCGACGCGATTTTTGACCATCTGGGCGACACGGAGTTCAATGCGCCGGAAATGAACGGCAATCTGCTGGTTCTCGGCGGACTGAACGCTAATCTGCCGTCCGGCAAAATCGACCGCCTGTATGTGCTGTCGGACGAGGACGTTCGGCTGAACATCGGCGCGGCGGCAGAGGTTCAGGAACTGATTCTGGGCGCATCGGGGAATGTGTCGCTGAACGGCGAGGGCAATGTCCGCTCCACCATCGTGGTGGACAAGCCGATGAATCTCGATATCGGGATTGCGACGAACCTCGTGAACCTGACGGATGCCCCGCTGCCGACGGGCGATATTGTGCTGAATCCGGGCAAGAACGCGCTTGTGCCGGGGCAGCAGCTGCATATGGGCAGCGAGCTGAAGGTGGAGAAGAAAATCAGCCTGACCGTGCGCTTCCGCCTCGTTGACCAGAGCGCCAAGGATATGCAGCTGGAAGCGGCGGATTGGGACGGCGCACTGCTGACCGAAGCGACAGTGCAGTACACGGGCGACAGCTGCCCGATGGGCGCGGTCAACATGATGGGCAGCATCGAGGCGGCGTTTGCGGAGAAGTATCCGGATTTGCAGGAGCAGTATGTGCTGCTGCCGGAAATGCGCAGCGCAGACCCGTGGAGCAAGGTCTACCGCCTGAATGGCGGCGAATCCTGCTTTGCCGTGGCGGAAAATTATGTCTATCTTTCCCGCGAGGGCGATGTTGCGTTCCCACTGACGGATGACAGCACGCTGGTAGCGGAATTCCCGGTGTACGTCTACCGCTATGGCGAGCAGGACGGGCGCATCACCTACCGCGTTCGCATCAGCGGCGCGCGCCCGGATTACTTCACGCCGAGCCTGACCCTGCGCAGCGGCGCCGTGGCGAGCTTCACCTTCGATAAGGAGCGCGGCGAGTGGGTGACGCAGTTCAAGCGCAGCGACTTCGGGGCGGACGAGCGTGCCCTCATTCACCTGACGGGACTGCGCGGCGAGGAGACGGACACATTCCTGCCCGTAACAGGCCGCGAAGAAAGGCGCATCGTTACGCTGACGTGGACGGCGGACACGCAGCGCGTGACCATCGACGCGCAGAACGTCCTCTGGGGCAGCGACATGCCGGCGGAGGGCAACGACCTGCTGTGCCGCGCGGGTGAGCAGGTGACGGTGCAAATCGCGCCCGCAGCGGGCTATCGCGGCATCCACGTTTTCCTGAGCGACCCCGCTATTTCCCTGAGTATCAGCGAGGGGAACGACGCGGTTTCCTTCCTCATGCCCTACGCGCCGCTGACCTTGACGCTGACGGCGAACAAGCTTTATACCGTCACGATGGACACGGCAGGCGGCGATCCGATCCGTCCCATCCAGTACACGGTGGAATCGGAAGCGTTCCAGCTGCCGACCCCGGTTCGCACGGGCTACATCTTCCTCGGCTGGACGGGCGAGGGCATCACCGAACCGCAGGAAACCATTGAAATCCCGCAGGGAAGCACGGGCGACCGCACCTACACCGCGAATTGGCAGGTGATTGAATACACCATCATTACGCTGCTGGAAGGGGGCAATGCGGGCTCATCGGGAGCGTATGTCTACACGGTGGAGGAAACCTTCACGCTGCCGACCCCGACCCGCAAGGGCTACACGTTCCTTGGCTGGACAGGCGAGGGCATCACGACGCCGCAGCCGAACGTGACCATCCCGAAGGGTTCGACGGGCGACAAGACGTATATCGAGAACTGGGTAGAGACAGGATACACCATCACCCTGGATTTGAACGGCGGCAGCGGTAAAGAAAAGGTGATTTACACCATGACGGATGAGGATTTCGAGCTGCCGACCCCGACCCGCAACGGCTACGAGTTTGTCGGCTGGACGGGCGAGGGCATCACGACGCCGCAGACAAGCGTCATAATTCCGAAGGGTTCGACGGGGAACAAGGCGTATACCGCAAACTGGAAGGTGATCAGATACACCATCACACTGGTCACGAACGGCGGCGCAGTCATAGCTTCGATACGCTACACCGTGGAGGATTCCGTCACCCTGCCCATCCCTCCCGAGCGTCCGGGCTACGAATTTGCCGGCTGGGTCCTCGATGGCAGCGGTCAGTTCCCTTCAACGCCGATGATTATCCCCGAAGGCTCAACCGGCGACCGCATTTACGAGGCGGAGTGGCGTGTGGCGACGTACACCATTACCTACGTGAGCCACGGCAAAGCATATAATTGGGTTCAATACACCATCAAGAACCAAGTTTATTTCGGGGCACCGGAAGAAGACCCGTCCTACTACCTCCCGGGCTATACCTTTGTAGGCTGGAAAATCGACGGCGTATCAGGAACGCCGCGCTCCTACATGCTGCCCAAGGGCTCGTATGGCAATCGAACGGCGACCATGCTTTGGGAGCCAATTCCGTAAGCGTAAACAAGGAGAACAAGGAGGGGATGCGCATTGGACTACCTCAGCGTAAAGGAAATAGCGGAGCTGTGGGGCGTTTCCATCCGTATGGTCAATTACTACCTGAATACCGGGCGGATTCAGGGGGCAATCCGGAAATCGGGCGGGTGGCTGATTCCGGCGAATACGCCGCATCCGGCGGATTTGCGCAAGAGCGGGCAGCGCGGGCAGGAAAAAATCCCCCCGCGGATGGCAAAGTGCTATATGCCGCTGATTTCCCGCCCGTGCGACAACGGCTTCCAAAATCTCCTGCTGACCATGAACGACGAGGAGGAACGCGACATCGCCCGCGCCCTGCACCACTATTTCCGCGATGAGCACGAGAAAGCCCGCGAAATCAGCGAGAAATACCTGAAGAGCGAGTGCCCCGAAATCCGCCTGACCGCGCTGATTACCAACACGATGGCGATGCTGCAGACGGGGGATGCCGCCAAGTGCCGCCGGAATCTCGAAATGATTCAGCGGGACGGGCAGCGCGCAAACGACGATTCGTGGCGGCTGTACAGCAGCATCACTGACGCGCTCATCAGCGTGTTCTTCCACTCCGAGAAGCTCGACCTGACGCCTATCCGCCCCGCCATCGGTATTCTTCCGCCCGGAATGCAGTATTTCGCCATGTACGCCATCGCCCACGCGCTCTACATCCGGCGCGAATACGAACACGCGATGGGCATTGCCGAATCCGCCCTGCTGATGGCGGGCACGCGCTACCCCATTGACAGCATCTACCTCAACATCGTCCTGTGCATGATTTGCATGAGCCTGAAGCAGGATGAACGCGCGGAGCAGAAGTTCGATGCCGCGTGGAGCATCGCCAGCCGCGAGGGGTACATCCACCCGTTTGTGGAGCATCACGGCATTTTGCAGGGGCAGGTGGAGCGCGCGCTGCGCAAGCAGGAGCCGGAAACGTACAACAAGATTGTGCAATCGGTCTACCGCTTCAGCCGCGGGTGGATGAAAATTCACAACCCCGTGTCGACGCTGCAGGTCACCGACGCGCTCACACCCTACGAGTTTTCGATTGCCATGCTTGCCGCGAAGGGTCGCAGCAACAAGGAAATCGCCGCGCTGATGGGCATTTCCGTCAACACGGTGAAGTCGTACATGGAGAGCATTTTTGAGAAGCTGCAAATCTCCAGCAGGAATGAAATCGACGCGTATGTGAATCGGTAATATCAACAAAAGCACGCACTCCGAATGTTGACATGCAAGTATTGCGGCTTAGAAAACCCGAAGGAAGCGCGCTACTGCCAACACTGCGGTGAATACAGGTGAATAAAAATCAGCCGCGACGAGCATATTCACTCGTCGCGGCTGTGTTTATCTATGCGCTTCCTTATTCTGATACATCCGCGCGTCCGCCCGCGCTAAGGACTCCGCCAACTCATCCGTTGACGGATTAAAATGCGAACAGCCCACCGATACCATCGGCAAAACCGGATTCTCCGCCCGCGCCGCATCCATCAGGTGCTGGAAAATCTCCGTCATGGTGTTGTATTGCGCGTTCCGCCGCGTCAGTATCACGCAGAACTCGTCGCCGCCGATGCGGAAGCACGTCCCGTAATTCCCGTACGCGCGGCGGATGCAGCCGGCAATCGTCCGCAAGCAGGCGTCGCCCATCAAGTGCCCATGGCGGTCGTTGACGTCCTTGAAGCGGTCAACGTCGAACATCAGGATGGTAGCAGGCACGCGCAGGCGCGCCAGATAATGCTCGTAGCCTAAGCGGTTGACAAGCTGCGTCAGCCCGTCGGTTTGCAGCACCATGTCGCTGGAGAATTTCGACATCATCAGCGCACCGCAGCTGATGGTAATCCAGTCGATTTTGACCATCGGCAGGAGCTGCTGCACCATCAGCCCTAACAGCACGAACAGCGTCGCGAGCATCAGCGGTGTGCCGCCGGTGTACTGGTAGGCGCGGCAGGCGAACCAAATCTGCACGAGGAAGAACACCGTGCTGCCCCCGTAGGCGAGCATGTAGAGCGCGTAGAGCGCCCCGTGGTGATAGAAATTCTGCCCATCGACATAGAAAATCAGCCCCGTGAACGCCGAGAGCAGCACCAGCAGTGCGTGGAAGCACGCAAGGCACAGCAGCCTGTGTACCACTTTCCGCGGGCAGGGATGGATGACGCAGCCCGCAAACAGCCCGATTAGCGGCGCAAGCGAAAGTTCGATGGCCTTGACGGCGATATGCAGCGGAATCAGCGCGGGCGGCGTGCCATCCATCTGCACGCCCGACCACTCACACAGCGCGCAAATGGCGATGGTGGCGTACAGGCCGCCGCAGAGCAGGTTTCGGATCTTGGATTGGCTGATGTCGCCGCGCAGGGAGAAGAGCATAATCGCCATGGCGAAGACGCTGAGAGCAATATTTGCCGTGTATAATTCATTCATGGTGATTGTGGAGGCGGTTGACAAGCAATCGCGGCAGATAAGTTTGAAAAGGGCAAATTCCCCCTTCTTATAATAATGATACCACGAAAAAAAGAGGATGAAAAGTTGGTTACATGGGGAAAATTGCAAATGTGGCAGATTTCAACAAATGCGGGGAAATGGTTACATGGAGCGTCTCCCATCCCCACGAAAAAAGGGACTGACCGAAGCCAGTCCCTTTGATGATTATTCGTATTCGCAAACGCTTGCCCAGCGGATGAGCAGGTCGCGCTCTTCGGGCTTGCCCTTGAGGGACTGGCTCGCGGCGACGATCGGAATCCACTGCTGGACGTACTGCTTGGCGGTGTCGCTCTTCTTGCAGAAGAGGGAGAGGTACTTCTCCGCCAGCGCCTCCTTGCCTTCGAGGACGAAGAGCAGGTAGGTACGGGCAACATCAGCGGACGCGTTGCCCTGCGTGGCATGCGACCAGTCGAGGATGTACCACTGTCCGTCGGGGGTGATGATAATGTTGGACGGGTTGAAGTCGCCGTGGCAGACCTTCTTGTGGACGTGCATACTCGCCAAGCGGGTGTGCAGCTCGTAGCGGGTGGTCGCGTCGAGGTCGGTGGCGGAAATCTTGCGCTGCATCTTCTCGGTCAGGCTGTTGAGCATCGGGCAGGTGCAGGCGTGAACCTTCATCTGAATGTCCACAAACAGGTTCAGGTACTCGTCTTCCTTTTCCGGATGCGCCGCCATCAGCGCCGCCAGCGTGTCGCCTTCAACGAACTCCGTCGTAATCGCCCACTGACCGTTCACCGTGTCAACAGCCAGCAGCTTGGGAATCGGCAGGCCCGTCTCTTCCACGCGCGCCGTGTTCAGCGCTTCGTTCAGAATGTCCGCCTTGCTGTACCCTTCGGCAAACACTTTGATGGCCTTGGCGCCGTCGCGGTAAATCTTCTTATTCTCCCGCTCGGCAATCACATGCGTCAAATCCATAGGGAAACCTCCTTCTATATGGTTCATGTTTATTGGGGGGAGAGGTGCAAGGGCGCTCCCCTTGACCTGTCAAAGGGTCTATGACCCTCCGGACTCCCTTTTCGCGATTGAGTTGAGCACGTTATCATGCTTGCCCGCGTGCTGATTGGGGGCGACCAGCAAAGCCTGATATTTGTCCTAAATATCTATTCGCCGCCCAAATACGACATTCCTGCAAGCGGACAAAATTTTTTGTGCTCAAAAATGCCCGGCCCAGCAGAAGCATTCCTGCCAAGCCGGGGAGAATGGCGCATTACTCGCCGTAGTACGCCTTCAGATACATTTCCTTGATTTCGCTGATGAGCGGGTAGCGCGGGTTCGCGCCGGTGCACTGGTCGTCGAACGCCTGCTCGGACATTTCGTCCAGCGTCGCGAGGAACTTCGCCTCGTCCACACCGTAGTCGCGGATCGTATTTTTGATGCCGACACGCTCTTTCAGGGCATGGATGTTGCGGATGAGGTTCTCCACCGTCTCGTCGTCATTCGCGCCCTTGAAGCCGAGGAACTCGCCGAATTCGGCGTAGCGGCGCTTCGTGTGCGGATAGGCGTACTGCGGGAAAGTGCCCATCTTCGTGGGAACTTCGGCGCTGTTGTAGCGGATGACCAGCTCAATCAGCAGCGCGTTGGCGATGCCGTGCGGCAGGTGATGGAACGCGCCCAGCTTGTGCGCCATGGAGTGGCAGACGCCGAGGAACGCGTTCGCGAACGCCATGCCAGCCATCGTGGCGGCGTTGCCCATCTTTTCGCGGGCAACCGGCTCGTTCTGACCGTTGTCGTAGCACGCGGGCAGATACTCGAAAATCAGCTGAGCCGCCTGCTTCGCCAGACCGTCGGTGAAGTCCGTCGCCAGCATGGAGGCGTAGGCTTCCAACGCGTGGGTCAGCGCGTCGATACCGGAGGCGGAGGTCAAACCCTTCGGCGCGGACATCATCATGTCAGCGTCCACAATAGCCATCTTCGGCAGCAGCTCGTAGTCCGCCAGCGGGTACTTCACGCCGGTGTCCTGATCGGTAATGACGGCGAACGGGGTGACTTCGGAGCCCGTGCCGGCGGAGGTCGGGATGGCGATGAAGTACGCCTTTTCACCCATCTTCGGGAAGGTGTACACGCGCTTGCGGATATCCATAAAGCGCATCGCCATATCAAGGAAATCCACTTCCGGATGCTCGTACATGACCCACATAATCTTGCCGGCGTCCATCGCGGAACCGCCGCCGATGGCGATAATGCAGTCCGGCTGGAAGGAGGTCATGGCCTTTGCGCCTTCCTTCGCGCAGGCGAGGGACGGGTCGGGCGCAACATCGTAGAACGTGGTGTGGACGATGCCCAGCTCATCCAGCTTGTCGGTAATCGCCTTGGTGAAGCCGGATTTGAACAGGAACGCGTCGGTGACGATGAAGCAGCGCTTCTTGCCCATAACTGCCTTGAGTTCATTCAGGGCGACAGGCAGGCAGCCCTTCTTGAGGTAGACCTTTTCAGGCGCACGGAACCACAGCATATTCTCCCTCCGGATGGCAACAGTCTTGACATTCAGCAGGTGCTTGACGCCGACGTTCTCGGAGACGGAGTTGCCGCCCCACGAGCCGCAGCCCAGCGTCAGCGACGGACGCAGCATGAAGTTGTACAGGTCGCCGATGCCGCCCTGAGAGGAAGGCGTGTTGACGAGAATACGGCAGGTCTTCATGCGCGCGGCGAAGCGGTCAATCAAATCCTTGCGGGTGACGGCGTTCAGGTAGATAGAAGAGGTGTGGCCGTAGCCGCCGTCAGCAATCAGGTGTTCCGCCTTGTCGAACGCATCGTCGATGTCCTTGGCGCGGTACATCGCCAGCACGGGAGAGAGCTTCTCATGCGCGAACTCTTCAGAAATATCCACGGATTCGACTTCACCAATCAGCACCTTGGCGGTTTCCGGCACGTCCACGCCCGCGAGCTTGGCAATGGTGTGCGCCTTCTGACCGACAATCTTGGCATTCAGCGCGCCGTTGATGATGATGGTCTTGCGCACCTTGTCCAGCTCTTCGCCTTCGAGGAAGTACGCGCCGCGCTTGGCGAACTCCGCCTTCACCGCGTCGTAGATGCTGTCCAGTACGATGGTGGACTGCTCGGACGCGCAGATCATGCCGTTGTCGAACGTCTTGGAGTGCAGGATGGAGTTGACGGCCACCTTCACGTCAGCGGATTCGTCGATAATCGCGGGCGTATTGCCAGCGCCGACGCCCAGGGCAGGCTTGCCGGAGGAGTACGCCGCCTTGACCATGCCGGGGCCGCCGGTGGCAAGGATGATGTCGGCTTCCTTCATCGCCATGTTGGTCAGCTCCAGCGAGGGAACATCAACCCAGGAGATGATGTCTTCGGGCGCGCCGGCAGCCACAGCGGCTTCCAGCACAACCTTCGCGGCGGCGATGGTGGACTTCTTCGCGCGCGGATGGGGAGAGATGATGATGCCGTTGCGGGTCTTGAGGCAAATCAGCGTCTTGAAAATGGCGGTAGATGTGGGGTTAGTGGTCGGGATGACCGCCGCGACAACGCCGATAGGTTCTGCAACCTTCATCATGCCGAACGCTTCGTCGCGCTCCAGCACGCCGACGGTCTGCGTGTCCTTGTAGGCGTTGTAGATGTATTCAGCGGCGTAGTGGTTCTTGATGACCTTATCTTCCACCACGCCCATGCCGGTTTCTTCCACCGCCATCTTCGCCAGCGGGATGCGCATGTTGTTCGCGGCGAGGGCAGCTGCCTTGAAAATCTTGTCCACCTGCTCCTGCGTGTAGGTCGCATAGACCTTCTGTGCCGCGCGGACGCGGGCGAGGGCAGCCTCGAAGCTCTCCACGTTATCGACGATCGGATACTCTTTCGCCATGATACTCTCTCCTTATGCTTCATCCGTCCTGCGGGGATGCGCCCGCGAACGGGGAATGTCGGTGTTTGTCGGGGTGACGAGAACAGTGTAGCAGATTGTTAAGCTCTTGTCAAGTAGCTGACACGATTTTAACGATATTTTTTTCACAATTTAATACGTTTTCGGAACAGGACGAATGAAATGGCAAATAAATGGACGAATGGAACAAATGCAAAAAGCACTGTACAACAAAAAACAGCGGATGAATGTCGAATTTGCTGTTCTTGCTTGAAAATGAGGAGAAGATGCGGTATAATGGGGTGGAAAAGCAAAGGGAGGGGGAGGGGACGCGCGTGAAAAGGAGTAGCACAGATACTTGTTGCCTCACGTTGCCGCTTAAATTGGAAAAGTGGCAGTCCGACCGCCTTGAAAAACGCTTTGAAATTGGTAGACAAATCTATAATACGATAGTTCATGCGGAGTTGAAGAAACTGCGCAAACTCGAAAGAACGCAGCAATATCAAGAAATTGAACAGAAGATGGAAAACGCGAAGCAAGAAGAAACAAAAGAACTTTGGAAAAAGAAACGACAATTGCTGGATCAAAATGGACTTAGCGAAGACCACTTTAAGGCGGATATGAAATATTATTATCCGCATTTCAAGGATAACATTGCTTCAAACGTGGCAGTTCATGGAATTACGTCACAAGCGTGGACGGCATTTGAGAAAGTGCTGTTTTCAAAAGATGGAAAGATGGTACACTTCAAGAAAAAGGGAGAACCATCCTCACTGAGAGGGTATTCACGGGCGGGAAAGAGCGGAGGAGTGGAAATTATTTTCCGCGGCAGCTACGTCGAATGGAAAGGGCTGAAACTTCCGTTGAAACTGTCCCACGACAACGATTATGAAACGGAAATGCTCAGCAAGCGCGTGAAATATGTCCACATTCTCCGAAAGGAAGGAAAAACAAAGCCGCATTGGTATGCACAGCTTGTTTTGGAAGGAAAGCCGACGGTGAAGCGTGACCCGATAAGCGGTGCGCCGAAGCACCCAGTCGGGCATGGTGTCGTCGGCATCGACATTGGCACGCGAACACTGGCATACTCGACCGATAGCGAGGTTAACCTGCTGGAATTGGCTGACCGTGTGCAGAACATAGAGCAAGAAAAGCGACGCTTACAGCGTAAAATGGACAGAAGCCGACGGGCGATGAATCCGGAGAATTACAATTCGGATGGACCATTTAAGCGCGGCGTGAAGCTGACGCGGAACAAGTCCAAGCGATACAGACGGATTCAGCACCAGCTGGCAATGATTCAACATCATCAGGCGGACATCCGAAAACAGCAGCATAACGAATTGGCAAATTATCTGCTGACGCTGGGTGATTGCTTCTTTGTGGAGAACATGAGTTACTGCGATTTAGTCCACAGAGCAAATAAAACGGAGATTTCCGAAAAGACTGGACGATATAAACGCAAAAAGCGGTTCGGAAAATCCATTGCAAACAAAGCACCTGCTATGCTGATTACGATGCTGAAACAGAAATGCCAGTCGCGCGGGCTGAAAGGGGTGAAAGAGGTTGACACGCATGTGCGCGCAAGCCAATATAACCACCAGACAGACACCTGCATCGAAAAGGCACTTGAAAACCGCTGGAACGTTATGCCGGACGGCGAGCGAATTCAGCGCGATTTGTACTCGGCGTTCCTGCTTCAGCATTGCAAGCAGGGATTGCCGGAATATAATAGGAAGGAATTAAAGAAAGAGTTTGGAGAAGAACTTTACCGTGTATTTGACCGCGAGGCACTTCAACGTGACTATCCTCAATTTGTTGCGTATCATCACATGACGATTCAGCGGCTTTCAGAACTGCCGCATACGATTCCCAGCATGGGCATCAGGCGAATCATCAGCTAACATGAAAATCCGGTGCGGTTCGCACCAACAAAACCGGTCGATTGTCCGTCCGGGGCTGTCGCTAATGGCAACAAAGGTTGCCTTGACAGCAGAAGAGTTTCGGGAAAATAGTCAGCGCAGCATTGATTTGTTCAATACTGAAAAGCTATCTACCAACTCAACACACGTTCTAAAAAGTGCATATGCATTCTGTGCATTTCTGCCGCTGCAATCTGCACGGAGCGTGTGGAGGCAAAGTACATGAACGATTCCGAGGTCGCTTACCTCTCCAGCTGCAATCTGCACGGAGCGTGTGGAGGCAAAGCCGATGATTGTCAGTTTGTTCATTGCTTTTCCTATTGTAATTTGCACGGAGCGTGTGGAGACAAAGCGAAGTCATACTCATGTTTTTTCTCCTTTCGGATTGTTGCAATCTGCACAGAGCATGTGGGGGCAAAGAGGAATGGCTTCCCTACTGTACCCGCGAGTTTTTGTTGCAATTTGCACGCAGCGTGTGGAGGCAAAAGGGTTGTAGTGGATATACACCGCATCATCTCTTACGGTTGCAATCTGCCCCCCGAAAAAAATCCAATGAAATATATGCAGACCTATTGCATTTTTATTCATCCTGGTGTATAATCCATCTTGTCCGGCAGGCGGACACAAAATGATGAAAATCAGGATGAAGATAAAGGAGTCGATTGTTATGGCGAAGATGCGCGTATTGCTGGCTTATTCCGGTGGTCTGGATACCTCGATTATCGTGCCGTGGCTGAAGGAAAATTATGACTGCGACGTGGTCTGCGTTGCGGGCGACGTCGGGCAGGGCGAGGAGCTGGAGCCCCTCCACGAGAAGGCGAAAAAGTGCGGCGCTGAAAAGCTGTACATCGAAGACCTGCGCAAGGAGTTCGTCGAGGACTTCATTTGGCCGACGCTCAAGGCGGGCGCGGTCTACGAGGGCAAGTACCTGCTGGGCACGTCCTTCGCACGGCCGCTGATTGCCAAGCGCCTCGTCGAAATCGCCCACAAGGAGAACTGCACCGCCATCTGCCACGGCTGCACTGGCAAGGGCAACGACCAAGTCCGCTTCGAGCTGACCATCAAGGCGTTCGACCCGAACATGCAGATTATCGCACCGTGGCGCATCTGGGACATCAAGACCCGCGAGGAGGAAATTGACTACGCCGAAAAGCGCGGCATCCCCGTCCCGGTCAAGAAGGATCGCCCGTATTCGATGGACCGCAACATCTGGCACATCAGCCACGAGGGCGCGGATTTGGAAGATCCGTGGAACGAGCCGCCGGAAGACCTGCTGCTGACGATGGTCACGCCCGAAAAGGCGCCTGATCAGCCCGAATACGTCACGGTGGACTTCGAGCAGGGCGTGCCGGTCGCCATCAACGGCGAAAAGCTGGACGCGGTGGATTTGCTGACGAAGGCGAACGAAATCGCGGGCCGCAACGGCGTCGGCTGCGCGGATTTGGTGGAGAACCGTCTGGTGGGCATGAAGTCCCGCGGCGTGTACGAAACCCCCGGCGGAACGATGCTCTACGCCGCGCATGGCATCCTCGAATCCATCACGCTTGACCGCGCCACCAGCCACTACAAGGAGCTGGTCGCGAGCAAGTTCGCGGAGCTGGTGTACGACGGCATGTGGTACACGCCCCTGCGCGAGGCGCTCTCCGCATTTGTGGACAGCACGCAGCAGGCGGTCAACGGCACGGTGAAGCTGAAGCTGTACAAGGGCAACTGTATCAATGCGGGCGTGAAGTCGCCGAACAGCCTGTACATGGAGGAAATCGCCACCTTCGGCGACAGCCACGACCTGTACAGCCACAAGGATTCTGCGGGCTTCATCAACCTGCTCGGTCTGCCGCTGAAGGTCAAGGCGATGGTGGAGCAGAAGAATAAGAAGTAATTTAAAGCAACACCGCACAACTCGGCGGCTGACCGCCTCATTTGTGTAAATGTGATAACTGGGGTGTCCAGCAAGTCCTGCACTGAATTCGGGAGTAGAGCCCCCAATAGTATAAACGCGCTCGTCGGAAGGTCGGCGGGCGCGTTTTCTGTGCGAATTTGAAATTTGGAGGGGGTTGGGGCAGCTGATTTCAGAAAAAAACGATTTTCTGAAAGGTGGTTACACGCAGACACGAAAGTCGTTGTGAAGATACGCAACAATTTGGCATGTTTTTGTTAGGATGTTGTTACTGCGCTTGTCGGAGGTGCAAAACTGGGAATTGCAGACGTTGAGGTTATCCGCTAATACAAATACAGGAATAAATCCGCTGTCCGCCTCCCATTCTCGGAGGCGGATTTTTCATATCCATGCTCATAAAAACGAGCCAGCTTCTCACGAAACTGGCTCGTCACTGGCAGGGGCAGAAGGACTCGAACCCTCCACAAAGGTTTTGGAGACCCACGTGTTACCATTACACCATGCCCCTATGCGGTTCGTCCGGGATTGCCGGAACAAGATTTAGTTTAGCACTTTTTCGGGCGTTTGTCAAGCGGTTTTGCGAAAAATGTGCCGAATTGGCAGAAAATCGCCCGGCGCTTTACAAAACCCGCGGCGCATGGTATGATGAGGGCAGGAAAGTCGGCGGGAGGGACGCGCGTGCAGTGGGCGGAACGGGTTCGGGCGTATGTGCGGATGCATGGCGCGGGGTACACGCTGCACCGCGCGGGTGAAATGCTGGCGGCACGGGTGCTGCTGCGGGACGAATGGCGATTCCGGCGGGAGAAAGCATCCAAGCGCGAACTGGCGGTACAGCGCGCGCAACCCTTCCCGGATGTGCGCATCAGCGTCGTCGTCCCCGTGTTCAACACGCGCCCGAAATTCCTCCGCGCGCTGGCGGATTCGTTGCTTGCCCAGACGCACGGCGCGTGGGAAGCCTGCCTGTACGACGGCGGCAGCACGTCCGCCGAGACGCGAAAGGCGCTGGAAGCAATTGCCGCGCGGGACAGTCGATTCCACATCGCGTTTGGGGTGGAAAACGCGGGCATATCCGGCAACACGAACCGCGCGATTAAAATGGCGACGGGGGAGTATATCGCCCTGTGCGACCACGACGATGTGCTTGCGCCGGATGCGCTCTGGCGGATTGCGGAAGCCATCGACGCGCACCATCCCGACGTGCTCTACACCGATGAGGATAAGCTGACCGCCCACGGCGCGATTCATGTTGATGCGCACCGCAAGCCGGATTTCTGTCCGGACAATCTGCGCTCCGGCAACTATATCTGCCATTTGTCGGTGATTCGGCGGACGCTGCTTGATGCCATCGGTGGATTGCGACCGGCGTTCGACGGGTCGCAGGATCACGATTTGCTGCTCCGTGCGTGCGAGCGGGCGGACGGCGTCATCCACATTCCACGCGTGCTGTACCACTGGCGGACGCTGCGGGGGTCGATGAGCCACACGAAATTGGCAGTCTGCCTGGATGCGGCGGCGCGGGCGGTGGAAGAGAGTATGCGACGCAACGGGTTTCCGGGAACGTGCTGGGTGGAGGACGGTGTGCTGCGGCTGCGGTACAACGTGGGGGATTTTACTGTCGCGGCATTGCGGCTGACGCGGGATGCGTCCGCTGCGGATGTGAACCGCTTGGCGGCGGATTCGTCGGCAGACATGCTGCTGTTCCTGTGGGGAGACACGGCGGAGCCTGATGCGGACGGTTTGCGGGAGATGATGATGTACGCCCAGCGCCCGGATGTGTGCGCGGTGATGCCGCTGGTGGCGGATGCGCGCAATCGGGTGCTTCATGCCGGATACGACATTCTGCCGGACGGCACAGTGCGGTCGCGGAATCGCGGCTTGCCGGTGTCGGCGGGCGGATGGCACGGCATGAACCGAACCAGCTACAATGTCACTGCGGTTTCGCCAATGTGCTTTTTGGTGCGGCGGGATGCGTTTGTGCCGCTGGCGGAAGGGAATTCGCTGGCAGCGGACTTGGCGCAGTGGTGTATGGCGCGGATGCAGGAGGGGATGCGGCATGTGTATACGCCGCACTGCGTGGTGAAGGCGGATGCGGAAAGTGCATTCGAGGGCTTCCGGGTGAAAGTTCCTGCGGGGTGGTATGACCCGTGTGCGACGGGAAGCAAGCGCGCTTGATGGCGCTTTTGGTTTCTTCTACATACTTGAATTTTATTGTTAGTTTTTTAGTTTGTATACCTTTAACTTATCTCGAAATCATTGGAGGTAATGATGAAAATCACAATGATAACGCTCGGCTCGACGGGTGACGTGCGGCCGTATATGCTGCTGGGACGGGAGCTTCACGAGCGGGGGCATGAGGTGACGATTGCGGCGTTTGCGCCGTTTCAGGGCATGATTGAGGAAGCGGGAATGTCCTTCTATCCCATTTCCGGCGATGTGGTGGATATGATGGGGCGGCTGCTCCAGCCGGACGCGGTGGGCGTGCGGTACTTGAAGGAGTTTGAGAAGGGCATCCGCGATATTGCGCCGATGCTGCTGGATGATTTGCTGCACTGCGCGGAGGGCGCGGAAGCCATCGTCTGCACGTTCTTCGGGACGATGTTCTATTCGATTGCGGAGAAGTACGATATTCCGTGCATCCAGACGCAGTATTTCCCGATGGATCCGTGCAAGGATATGCCAATTTCATCCGCGCCGTTCCGCAAGCTCGGCAAGTGGTGGAATGTGCTGAGCTATCGCATCGGGTATCTGCTGATTTCGGCGCTGGAGCACCGCTACCTCTCGGATTGGCGCAAGGAGAACGAGATGGCAAAGCGCCGCGTTCGCTTGCGCCCGGATTATGACGTGAAGGGCAAGCAAGTGCCCGTGATTTACGCCATGAGCCCGACGCTCGTGCCGCGCCCGGAGGATTGGGCGGACAACATCCACATGTCCGGCTTCTGGTGGGATGAGCGCTCGGTGGACTACACGCCTGACCCGGCGCTGGCGGAGTTCCTGCGCGCGGGCGACGAGCCGGTGTACATCGGCTTTGGGTCGATGGTGTCAGGCGACATGGGTGAACTGGCGGAAATCATCCGGCAGGCGGTGAAATTGTCCGGCGTGCGGGCGGTGGTGGCACTGGGTTGGGGTCAGCAGGAAGCAAAGACAAAAGATGCGAACATCTTCTATGTGAAAAGTGTGCCGCATGACTGGCTGTTCCCGCATATGGCAGGGGCGGTGCATCACGGCGGCGCGGGGACGACCGCAACCAGCCTGCGCCATGCACTGCCGACGCTCGTTGTGCCGTTCGGCGGCGATCAGCCGTTCTGGGCGGAGCGGGTGTACGCTGCCGGGTGCGGGCCGAAAGCGATTCCGCGCGATAAGCTGACGGCAGAGAATCTGGCGGAGGGCTTGCGCGCACTCATCAGCAACCCGGAATACACGCGCAACGCGGCGTGCATCGGGGAGGCCCTGCGCAATGAACACGGCTGTGCCAATGCTGCCGACTTGATTGAAAAGGCGGTTTGGGACTGGAAAAACGGGAATCCTGCGCAAGATGGGATGAATATTTAAAAAAAACGCCATTTGCCCCTTGACAAAACCTTGACTTTCGACTACACTGTTTCTTGCGTGCTTGCGAGAAGCACAACAAAATCAAAATTATGCAGAAAGGAGGCCCTCGCAATGACCATGATGATTCTAACCCTTGTATCCCGTGCCAATGGACTGACTGCGACGGCTCTTTCTGCCCATATGCGCCCGTAATAGGAAAATTCCACGCTCTTTTCCTGTTACCATGCGTTTTGTGTGCAGCACCAGCCGTTTGCATTCAGACGGATGGTGCTTTTTTCGTACCCTTTTCGAAAAAAGCATACAATGGGCAGTTATGAGTCATCAACCACTTTGTCTCTCTTGAAAGGAGTGATTTCCTACGCAGCGCACCACAACGAAACCAAAGAAGAAACAGACCCCGTTCGGCGCAATGCTCTCCCTCATCGGGCAGAACTGGACGCATTTCCTCTGGGCACTCATTGCGACCATCATGATGGTCATCATCGGCTTTTTAACGCCGCTGCTGCTCTCCGAAATCGTGGACAGCATACTGGGCAGCGAGCCGTTCACAATGCCGGATTTCCTCATGAACCCGATTAACGCCCTCGGCGGACGCGATTTCCTCCGTCAAAATCTGTGGATTCCCGCGCTGGCGCTCATCCTGATGAACATCGTCAACGGCGTGTTCACGTTCATTAAGGGGCGTTCCTCCGCAATTGCGAGTGAAAATATCGCCCGAAAACTGCGCAATGACCTCTATCGCCACTTGCAGCACCTGCCGTTTGCGTACCACGTTAAAGCGCAGGCGGGCGAGCTGATTCAGCGCTGCACGTCTGACGTGGATACGATTCGCCGCTTTCTGGCGCTTCAGGTGATGGAAGTTGTCAACACGGTGCTGATGGTCGTTATCGCCATGAGCATCCTGCTGCCGCGCTCCGTGCCGATTACGCTCTACAGCCTGATTCTTGTGCCGCCTTTGTTCTGCTTCGCGACGTGGTTCTTCAAAATGGTGCATAAGTCCTTCGAAGTGGCGG
>ENA-OVGB01001762-OVGB01001762.1-human-gut-metagenome-genome-assembly--contig:-NODE-1762-length-17929-cov-8.256406_pt1 | contig 17929 bp, 10 predicted proteins | sample MGYA00237767_ERZ505413 | MGnify/ENA primary metagenome ERZ505413 (study PRJEB26158, sample SAMN06016410) | human gut metagenome | biome: human gut; feature: ankylosing spondylitis patient; material...
AAGTTCCCTTTCCTCCCCGCAAATCTCTCCCCTCTATTGCTTACTATTCTTCCTCATTCTCTCCGTTGTCGGCAACGGTGTCGAAGCCGGCGACGCTGGCGCCTTCGTCGAGTTTGACGAGGCGCACGCCCATGGTGGCACGGCCGACGGAACGGACCTCATCCACGCCGAGGCGGATGATCTTGTTGGTGGAGGTGAGCAGGATGAGGGAATCCGTGTCGGACACGGGCATGGCTCCGATGACGTTGCCGGTCTTGGGGGAGACCTTGAAGTTGATGAGGCCTATGCCGCCGCGGCTCTGCATGCGGTAGAGGTCTATCTTGGTGCGCTTGCCGTAGCCCAGGGCGGACACCGTCATGATCATGGTGGAATTGTCGCCGTCCTTCACTGTCACGCAGGCCACCACGGAGTCACCGCGGCGCAGTCCTATGCCCTTCACGCCGGAGGCGCTGCGTCCCATGGGACGCACATCGGGCATGGCGAAGCGTATGGCCATGCCGTGGGCCGTGGCGAGCACCACATGATCGGAGTCCGTCACTTCACGCACGGCAATAAGCTCGTCCCCCTCCTTGAGGCCGAGGGCTATGAGGCCGCTCTTGCGGCAGCGGGCATAGAGAGAGGCGCTGGAACGCTTGACCATGCCGTGCTTGGTGGTGAACAGGAAATAGCTGTTTTCGGCGAACTCACGCACGGTAAGGGCGTTGGCAACCCACTCATCCTTCTCCAGGGGAAGAAGATTGGCAATGTGCATGCCCTTGGCGGTGCGGCTTCCTTCCGGCACCTGATGCACCTTGAGCTGGTGCATCCTGCCCTTGTTGGTGAAGAGCAGCAGATACTGATGATTGGTCGTGGTAAGAAATTCCTGCACGAAGTCGTCTTCAGAGGTGTGCAGGCCCGCTATGCCCTTGCCGCCTCTCTTCTGCTGCTGGTAGTTGGCAAGGGTGGTACGCTTGATGTAGCCGCGGCGCGACAGCGTGATGACCACATCCTCATCGGGGATAAGGTCTTCAATGTCGATGCCGGAAAGCTCGTCCATGACCACTTCGGTGCGGCGGGGCGTGGCGTAGGTGTTCTTGATGTACTGCGTTTCTTCGCGCAGCACGCCGCGCAGCACTTCGGGATCCTCAAGAATGGAGGTCAGGTAAGCGATGAGCTTCTGAAGTTCGCGGAACTCTTCCAGAAGCTTGTCGCGTTCCAGACCGGTGAGGCGCTGCAGACGCATGTCCAGAATGCTCTGGGCCTGGATCTCCGTAAAGCCGAAGCGGTCCACGAGGCCGGACTTTGCCTCCTGCGGAGTTGCCGAACCGCGGATGAGCGAAACAATCTCGTCGATGATGTCGAGCGCCTTGAGCAGGCCTTCCACGATATGGGCACGGGCCTGCGCCTTTTCGAGGTCGAAGCGGGTGCGTCTGATGACGACTTCGCGGCGATGGTCGAGGAAGCAGGTGAGGGCCGTGCGCAGGTTGAGCTGCTGAGGCTTGTTGTCCACCACGGCCAGCATGTTGATGCCGAAGGACGTTTCCAGCGGCGTATATTTGTAAAGGGCGTTGATGACGAGTTCGGGAATGGTGCCGCGGCGCAGATCAAGGATGATGCGGATGCCCTTCTTGTCGGACAGGTCGCGCAGGTCGGTCACGCCGTCGAGCTTGCGGTCGTTGACGAGCGCGGCGATCTTGGTGACGAGCACGGACTTGTTGAGCGCGTAGGGGATCTCGCGGATGACCACGGACTGCTGTCCCTTCTTGCGTTCCTCCACTTCCACACGGCCGCGCACCTTCACCACGCCGCGGCCGGTGCGGTAGGCGTCGAGCAGTCCCTGACCGGCATAGACGAAACCGGCCGTGGGAAAGTCGGGACCGTGCACGAGGTCGATGAGATCATCCACCGTGCAGTCGGGCTCGTCGATGAGCCTGAGCAGGGCATCGCACAGTTCCCCGAGGTTGTGGGGAGGAATGTTGGTGGCCATGCCCACGGCGATGCCGGAAGAACCGTTGAGCAGAAGATTCGGCACCTTGGTGGGCAGGACTTCGGGCTCCTGTTCCGAACCGTCGTAGTTCGGACGGAAATCCACGGTCTTCTTCTCGATGTCGTCCAGAAATTCGGAGGCCAGACGGGACATGCGCACTTCGGTGTATCGCATGGCGGCGGCGGAGTCGCCGTCTATGGAGCCGAAGTTGCCCTGGCCGTCTTCCAGCGGATCGCGCATGTTGAAGTCCTGCGCCATGCGCACGAGGGCATCATACACGGCGATATCACCGTGGGGATGATATTTGCCTATGACGTCGCCGACCACGCGGGCACTTTTCTTGGTGGGCCGGTTGTAGGTATTGGCCATCTGCGACTGCGCGAAGAGAATGCGGCGATGCACGGGCTTGAGACCGTCGCGCGCATCGGGAATGGCGCGGCCTATGATGACGCTGAGCGAATAGGCCAGATAGGACTGGCGCAGCTCTTTTTCTATGTCGACTTTGAATTCTGCCACGGTAGGAATCCTTTGGGCGATGTTTTACGTAACGTTCCCTGAAGGGAAAAGGCGCTCCCGGAAAGGAGCGCTCCTTTTCATCAGATGTCGAGATCTTCCATGGAAAGCGCGTTGCGGATGATGAAATCACGACGCAGGTCTGCGCGGTCGCCCATAAGTTCCTCGATGGTGTCGGACGCGGCCTGAGCGTCCTCGATGGTGACCTGCAGAAGCGCTCTCTTTTCAGGGTTCATGGTGGTCATTTCCAGCTGTTCGGGATTCATTTCACCGAGGCCCTTGTAGCGCTGGATGTTGAAGCCCTTGCGCGCCTCGGCGTAGGCGGATTCGCGCAGATCGAAGTAGTCCTTCACCTCGCGGCTGGATTCGGAGCTCGAGAGCGTCACTGGGAAGGAGCCGCAGGCAGCCTGAAGCGATGTCCAGACCTGACGGGCCTGACGATACATGCGGGAATGGAAGAACTCCACGGCAAGACGCGTGCGGTGTCCGCTCTTGTTCTCAAAGATGAGGAAGGCACGCTCGTCGTCTTCCTGGCGTTCCACTTCGAGCTTTGCCGCGTAGCCCTGTTCTTCCATCCACGCGCGGAACTTTTCGGAAAGTCCGGTCTCGGCCATGGCGGGCGTGAGGGTTTCGTCGAAGCGCAGGAAGGACAGGAAGAGCTCGCGGGAAATGGCCGAGTTTTCCGCTTCCGTCACGGACTTTTCAAGCTCGTCGATGTTCTTGAGCAGGGCGATGAGATCGGAGCCGCGGTAGATCCTGCCGTCCGTGGTGGTCACGGACACGCCGTCGGACAGGCGCTGCAGAAGGAACTCGTCAAGCTCGTTGTCGTCCTTCAGGAACTTGATGGTGTTGCTGCCCTTCTTGATGCCGTAGAGCGGAGGCTGGGCAATGAAGATATGCCCTTCCTCGATGAGCTTGGGATAATAGCGGAAGAAGAAGGTGAGCATGAGCGTGCAGATATGCGCGCCGTCCACGTCGGCATCGGTCATGATGATGATCTTGTGATAGCGCAGCTTGGAATAATCCATGTTGTCGCCGATGCCCACGCCCATGGCCGTGATCATGTTCTTGATTTCCTCGCTGGCAAGCATGCGGTCGAAGCGGGCGCGCTCAACGTTCAGGATCTTGCCGCGCAGAGGAAGAATGGCCTGCGTCATGGGATTGCGTCCCTGCTTGGCGGAACCGCCTGCAGAATCGCCTTCCACGATGAAGACTTCGCATTCCGAAGGATCCTTGCTCTGGCAGTCGGCCAGCTTGCCGGGCAGGGAATTGTCCGAGAGCGCGCCCTTGCGGCGCACCAGTTCCTTGGCGCGGCGGGCGGCGTCGCGGGCGCGGGCGGCGTCCACGGCCTTGTCGATGATCAGGCGGATGTCCTTGGGGTTCTCCTCAAAGTAGACCGTGAGCCTGTCATAGACCATGCCGGCCACCATGCCGGCCACTTCGCTGTTGCCGAGCTTGGTCTTGGTCTGGCCTTCGAACTGGGGCTGGGGCAGCTTGACGCTGATGACGGCCGTAAGGCCCTCGCGCACGTCGTCGCCCGACAGGGCCGTGCCCTTGAGCTTCTTGGTCAGGTCCGGCTGGTTCTTCACATAGCCGTTGATGGCGCGGGTGAGCGCCGTACGGAAGCCCACCAGATGCGTGCCGCCTTCCTTGGTATGGATGTTGTTGGCGAAGGTGAGGATGGTCTCCTTGTAGCCGGCGTTGTACTGGAGGGCAAAGTCGATGGCCACATTGTCCACCACGCCTTCGGCCATGATGATGGGGTGGATGCCCTGCTGGCCGGAGTTGAGGTCGCTCACGAACTGGCGGATGCCGCCCTCGGCGTGGAAGACGTGGGTCTCGCTGGTGCGCTCGTCGATGCACTCGATGTACAGGCCCTTGTTGAGGTAGGCCAGCTCTTCGAAGCGCTTCTTGAGGGTGTCGTAGGAGAATTCCAGCACCTCGAAGATCTGCTCGTCGGGCTGGAAGCGCACCGTGGTGCCGTGGCCGTCAGCCTCGCCGATGACCGTCAGCTGGTCCTGCGGCACGCCGCGGGAATAGTGCTGGCGGTAGCGCTTGCCGTCACGGCGCACCGTGACCGTCAGCCACTCGGACAGGGCGTTGACGCAGGACACGCCCACGCCGTGCAGGCCGCCGGAGACCTTGTAGCTGTTGTTGTCGAACTTGCCGCCGGCGTGCAGTTTGGTCATGACCACCTGCACCGCGGGCACGCCTTCCTTGGGATGGATGTCCACGGGGATGCCGCGGCCGTCGTCGCGCACGGTGACGCTGTTGTCGGCGTGCAGGATGACGGTGATGCGGGTGCAGAAGCCGGCCATGGCCTCGTCGATGGAGTTGTCCACCACTTCGTACACCAGATGGTGCAGGCCGCGCACGTCGGTGGAACCGATGTACATGGCCGGGCGCTTGCGCACCGCGGACAACCCTTCGAGAATGGTAATGGATGAGGCGTCGTAGCTGGAGGCCATGTCAGGAGCCATTAAACATCTTCCTCGCTATAGTAGGTGGATTCGGAAATCTTCATGGGCATGATGATGACCGTGTACTCGTTGTCTTCGGAACCGCGGATGCCGCAGGGGCCCTCGGCGCCGGTCAGGATCATGTCCACGCTGGGCGAACTGAAGTGGCCCAGCACGTCCATGAGGTTGCGGGTGGGGAAGGCGATGCGGCTGATGTCGCCGCGGTAGGTCACTTCCAGGCTCTCGTTGGCCGAACCGGTGTCCTGCCCCTGGGCGGAGAGGCGCACTTCGTTGTCGCCCAGGTCGAGATAGGCGCAGCGGTCGCTGTCGGTGTTGAAGATCTGGATGCGGCCCAGGGCCTCGATGGCTTCCTTGCGGTTGACGGTGAGCAGGCTCACGCCGTCGCCTTCCAGACGGCTCATGAACACCGTGTAGTCGGGATAGTCATGACCGGCACGCGGCACGGACAGGCTCTCGGCACCGTCCAGGGTACGCAGGTACAGGCGCTTGTCGGTGATGTTGAGCTCGATCTCGTCCACGCCCAGCCACTTCTTCATGTCCTGCAGGTACTTCTTCTGGATGAGCACGCCCTCTTCGGGCAGACGGGCGGCCAGATCGTCATGGGTGAAGGAGACCAGGGCGAACTGGTGGCCGTTGAGGCCGCAGACGTCGATACGGCCGTTGCCGCAAGGCTTCATGTACAGGCAGGTGATGGCGTCGGTGGCGTCGTCGTCGCTGATGCAGAAGACCACGCGATCCAGCACGTCCTGCAGGAAGTCGCCCGACCAGGTCACCGGGGACTCGGCCGGGAATTCGGAAAAGTTCTGGAACCACTCGGCCCCGCTCACAGGCAGCTTGTACGTGCGGCGGCCCTGTTCCAGCAGCAGGTTGCCGGTGCTCTCGTCCAGCGTGAGCTGGAGCACGCCCGCAGGCAGCTGGCGCACCAGATCCACGAAAGCGCGGCCCTGCACACCGATGAGGCCGGGCTGCTTCACTTCGGCGGGATAACGGCCGGTGAATTCGATATTGGCGTCCGTGGCCATGATGGACAGGCTGCCCTTCTCGGCCTTGAGCCAGATGGAACGCAGGTAGGCGGCTCCTGCTTTGGCAGGGATGATGGCTGCCGCTTTCTGCAGGCCTTCGATGATCTGTTCTTTATTAACAGAAAGTTTCATAAAAGAATCCTTGTAATAATTGATGCCTGTGCTTTTGTGCGGAACATATGCAACAGACTGTTTTTACTTGAAATTTTAGCTATCCCTTTAAGCACTGCCCGTCTACGCCCCGAACACTTCGTCCGTGGGGGAGCTGTCCGGCTGTTCCTGATGTGCGCATTTCTCCAGTCTGGCGACAAGGTGTTGCACATCTTTGTTACTTTCCAGCATTTTTCCAATCTTTTTAACCGCATGGATGACGGTACTGTGGTCGCGTCCGCCAAAGGCCCGGCCCAGTTCGGGATAGGAGAGGCCCAGATGGCGACGGCAGACGTACATGGCGGCCTGCCGGGCCATGACCAGCCGCGCGTGGCGTCCCGTGCCCGTGATGTCGGCGGGGGCGGCATCGCAGCAGCGTGCGGCCTCGGCCAGGATCTGCTCGTGGCCGGCATGGCAGGCCTGCACCGGTCCCGTACGGGCCAGACGTTCCAGATCGTCCAGGCTGGGATGCCGGGCGGCATCATCTTCCCAGGCGGACTTGACCCGGAGCAGCAGGGAACGCAGGCCGTGGAAATGGGCCGCGCGCCGCGCCATGAGGCGCAGATGTTCGCGGGGCAGGTCCAGGGCGTTCTCCCGGCAGCATTGCTGCAGGTAACGCATGCGGGCTTCCATGTCCGGCGGGGTCAGTTCGGCGGAGAACAGTTGCCGGACGCTGGCGGCGGGGCCGGGTTCCCACGCTCCGAGGGCATCGGGGCCGCCCTCCAGGGCGAGGACCACCGGGGCTTTTTCGGGGCGATGCGCCAGCAGGGCCGCCAGCAGGCGCTGGGAACGGGGCTGTCCGCCCAGGGTCTGGATATCGTCTAGGAACAGGGCCTCGGCCTGTTGCCAGAACAGGGGGGCCGTCTGTTCTTCCAGAGGACAGTGCTGAAAAAAACGGGCCGCCGGGGCCAGGATGACGCGCAGGCCCTGCCGGGCGAGGGACGCGGCCATGTGCTGCAGCAGATGGCTCTTGCCCGTGCCTTTTTCGCCGTGGAGCAGGAAGGGGCTGTGCCCGGGCTCCCGCAGGGCGACGGCCCTGGCCATGGCCAGGGGGAAGGCATTGCGGGCGCCGCCCGGCAGCGGCATCTCGTCCCTGCTGCCGTCGGCATGGAAAAAGAGGGCGTCCGGGATGCGGGCCGGGGCCACTTGCGGCGCCGGGCCCCGGGGCAGGCGCCGCCCGGGCAGGACATACTCCAGCCGGGGGGCGTCGGCGTCCGGCCAGGCGGCCTTCACGGCTGCCGAAAAATCCGTTTTGTGCGGCGCGAACCAGCGGGCGAAGTAGATATGGGGAAAGGTGATCCGTAACACATTGCCGGACGGGAGGTATTCCATGACCAGACCATCCAGCCAGGGCGCTCCCCCGCCATCCGGGCCACCGGGGATGCCGCCGAGCAGATGCCGGCGCAGGCGGTGGCGAAAATCCTGAAGGGAAACATGTGCATTTGTCATGAGCGGCCCCTTGCGATCCGGGACCTTCTTCCGGTCGTCGCAAAGATGTTTTTATAGCATAAAAACGTCCGCTAAACAAGTCCGCGTCTCGTTCTCAGGCGCGGCGGATAGGTCAGGAAGGCTTGCATTTGGACGGTGAGCCTTTTTGCCTTCTTCTGTGTGGGGGGATACGGCAGCGCAAAACAAAAGCCCCCAGCAGCCTGCCTGTACGGACTGCCGGGGGCCGGATCCTTAACTGTGTCACTTATGACACTTTTGTGCGTATCTCTATTAACATATTATTTTTATTATTTTTTATCAACGAACGTCTCCGGCAGGAGCCAGGCGGCCAGGGCACTGACGGCAGCCAGGAGCGCCAGCGGGGCAAAGGCCCATGTCCAGGGCTGGGAAAGGCCCGCCTGCTGGGCAAAGGAAAGCAGCGCCCCGGAGATCAGCTGGAGCAGGGCCCCGCCCACGAACACCGAAGATGCCAGGATGCCGCTCAGGCTGCCCACCATGCGGTTGCCGAAGCGTTCCCGGCCGGTGGCATAGCCCACGGGGCAGGGGCCGTTGGCCGCGATGCCCAGGCCCAGGGAGACCACGAACAGCAGGGGCACGCTCAGTCCGGCGCTGCCCAGGCTCAGGGCCGCGCCGGAGACGCAGGCCAGCAGGCTGGCCAGGACCATGGCCTTGCGGCGGGACTTGAGGCGCTTTTCGCTGACCCAGGTCAAAAGCGGCGTCCCGGCGATGAAGCCCACGGCGCCCATGGCCAGGATATTGCCGATGAGGCTGGGCGAAAGGCCGAAGGTCCCGCCCATGTAGACAGCGCCCCAGAGCCCGTGGAACACGAAATACTGCGACGGCAGGGTCAGGTACCAGACGACCATCTTCCAGAAGTCGGACTGCCTGGCCATGGCGGCCACGTCACGCAGCACGTCGGCCAGACGGATGCCGCTGCAGGTGGCCGCCAGATGGGGCGGCCAGTCCCGCACCACGGTATAGATGATGACGGTCAGGGAACAGGTCAGCACGGAAAGCGCAAGGAAGACCAGCCGCCAGCCCACCCAGTGGTTGGCCAGGGAAAGCGGGGTTGTGGCCAGCAGGCCGCCCATGCCGCCCGCGATGAAGAACAGGGTGCAGAGCCGGGAGAAGGTCTCGGGCGCGAACCAGCGGCTGAACAGGGTGAAGGAAGAGGACATGACCCCGGCCATGCCCAGACCGTTGAGCAGACGCCCGGCCACGGCCATGGGCAGGCTGTGGGCCGTGGCGAAAAGGAAGCCGCCCAGGGCCGCCACCAAGAACTGGCAGCTCAGCAGGCGGCGCGGGCCGAAACGGGTGGAGAGGATTCCGGAAAAGACCTGGGTAAGGGCATAGGCATACAGGTAGACGGAACCCAGCAGGCCCATGTCACCGGAGGAGAGCCCGAGGTCCTGCATGACGTCGGGGGTGACCACGGTGATGGCCACGTTCTGGATGAAGACCACCAGATAGGCTGAGGAAAGGACGAAGAACAGCCATTTTTTGTAGGAAAGATGCAAAGACACGGAAAACCCCACGAAAGCGTCCTGTGACGCTGCTGCGATGATGATTGTTTGTTGCGTGAGCAACATCTATACGGCAGGCGCAAGAAAATCAAGAGGGGATGTTTTTATTATTATCTTTATTTTCAGTATGTTATGATATTTGCGCACATGTTGACACAAGGAACACCCCTCAGGAAGGGCATGGTGCGCGCCGTGTTCCCCGTCCGGAGGGGACGGCGGGCATCTTGCTGGACAACTGACGGGCGCGCAGGCTATATGCCATACTGTTTGGAGTGTACCGCATGAAGAAAACAGGACTTGCAGTCTTTTTCGTCCTCGTGATCCTCCTTGGCCTGCTGGCCGGACAGCTGGGCATAGCCCACCTGCCCTGGAGCTCAGAGGATACAGATACGGCTCCCGGCCAGGCCGTGACGGAACAGGCCGCCGAGGCCCCGGCCCGCGACGGGGAGGCAACGGCCCCCGCGACCGGGACGGAAGACGCCGGGCAGGAAAAAGCCCCTGCCGCTCCCGAAGCTGCCACTGCCGCAGAGGCAGAGACGGACCAGGATGCCCAGCCCGCGGTGCCCCTGCCCGAAGGGGCCGAGATCATCAACGGCGAGGCCGTGGTGCACGGCACGGTGGAAAAGGGCGATACCGTCAGCAAGATCATCGAGGGCAACACCTCTTCCGGGTCCCATCCTTATGTGAGCGCCGCCCGGCAGGTCTTTTCCATGCGGGCCTTCCGTACCGGCCAGCCCTACACCATCGTGGTGGACCCCGCTTCCGGCCAGCTCAAGCGATTCGAGTACGAGATCGACGCCAGCCGCCGTCTGGTGGTGGAAGGAGCGGAAGAGCCCGTGGCCCGTGTGGAGCCCATCGAATATGTGACCACCCTCGCCCAGGTGGAAGCCACCATCGACGACAATCTCTTCCAGGCCGTGGCCGACATCGGCGAAAGCCCGCAGCTGGCCCTGACCCTGGGCAGTCTGTTCGGCTCGGAGATCAACTTCATCCGCGACCTGCAACCCGGCGACAGTTTCAAGGTGCTGGTGGAAAAACGCTACCGTGACGGCGAATACAAGGGCTATGGCCGCGTGCTGGCCGCCCATTTCACCAACACGGGCACCACCTACGAGGCCTATCTGTTCCGCGACGGCAAGAACCGGCCGCAGCATTACAACGCCAAGGGCGAGAACCTGCGCAAGACCCTGTTGCAGGCGCCGCTGGCCTTCACCCGCGTGACGTCCCGCTTCTCGCACAACCGCAAGCATCCCATCCTCGGCTACAGCCGTCCGCATCTGGGCGTGGACTACGGCGCGCCCACCGGTACGCCGGTCAAGGCCGTGGGTGACGGCGTGGTCACCCGGCGCAGCTGGGCCGGAGGCTACGGCAACCAGGTCATCATCAAGCATTCGGCCGGGCTGGAATCCATGTATTCCCATCTGTCCGGCTATGCCCGCGGCCTGCGCAACGGTCAGCGCGTGCGCCAGGGCCAGGTCATCGGCTTCGTGGGCAGCACGGGCCTTTCTTCCGGGCCGCATCTGGATTTCCGCCTGCGGCAGAACGGCAAGTTCGTCAATCCGGCCAAGGCCATCAACCCGCGCGGCGAGAGCGTGCGCAAGGCCTCCATGGATCGCTTCCGCAAGACCGTGGAAAAGGAACGCGCCCTGTTGCTGGGCCAGACCTCGCTGCTGGAATATGATGTGGACAGCATCGTGCCCGTGGATGATGTGGAGCCTTCCGCCAAGTAGCGGTCATGATGTTTTTGGGCAGTACGCCAATGGGAACGCCCCGTGTCATGCACGGGGCGTTCGCTTTTTTGGGGAAAGTCCCCCCAAGCCCTCCATCCCCCTCCAAATCCACTTTCTCGAGGGGACCTGTCCCGCTCCTGAAAAGCAAAAGCCCCTGTGGAGGGGCTGTGTGCTGAAGCAGGGGGCCGTGGCCGCAACTGTTGCGGAAGCCCGGGGGAGGAAGTCTTCCCCCGGGACTGTTTCACGTGGTTACTGCCCGTCTCCGGGAAGGCTGAGATCATAGGGGATGCCGGAGAAATAGCGCGTCAGCAGCTGGTGGAGCTGCGGGTAGAAGGTGGTGCGGTTGTCCCCGGCGTCCAGCAGCTGGTCCAGGCGGTGCACGCCGGTGGAGACGCCCGGCCGGAGCTGGTCCGGCGGCGGCAGGGTGATCCAGCGGGTGCCCTGGAGCTTCCGGCTGCCGCCAAGGCCCTGCCTGTCCGTATTGATGAGCATGTGGATGCTGCCGTCGAAGCCCATGTAGACATCGTGCGGAGTGAAGGCACCGGACAGGCGGTTGGCGAGGAAGCGCAACAGCCGGCTTTGCCCCCGGCTTTCCTGCACGGGGCGCAGGGCTGCCAGAAAGGCGTCGATGGCCGCCTTTGCCTCGCCGTGCTTGCCCTTGGTCCAGCGGCTGCCTTCCAGCAGGCCGTGCAGGGCCGTGGCGGCATCGTCGCGGCCGGATTCCAGGCAGACGGCCAGCTGTTCCGCCACGCCGGTCTCCTTGCGGATGGCGTTGTCGAGGAGCCTGCCGCAGGCCACGGCCGCGTCCCTGCCCTTTTCCAGCAGCCTCAGGCCGTCCTGCAGGGCCGCGCGTGCCACCACGCCGCCTTCCTGATCCTGCAGGCCGCCAAGGATGCGTTCCACGCTCTGCCGGATCAGGTCGAGGCCCTCCCGGGCGCCGTCGGTATCCATTCCGCGCGCTTCGGGCTGGGCGCTGTGTACGGTGGGGTTCTCCGTCTGCATCCGGGCCAGGGTCAGGTTGGCCATGAAACGGGCGACGGACGTGCGCAGTTCCGTGATGGCCTGCTGCCGGTGTTCCGGCTCGCGCGGGCCGTTGGTACGCAGGCGCAGGGCCAGACGGCTGATCTGGAGCCCCTGGGAGATGAGGCTGTCCGCCTGCGGCAGCCGGGCGCGCTGCAACAGCGCTCCCGCGTGCCCCACCACCTGATGCAGGGCGCGCGCCTGCTCAAGGGCATCCAGGCGGCTCTCGGCCTGGTCGGTCCCGGCAAGCTGGAAGACGGGGCGGTCCATGGCCGGTTCGAGGTGGCGCAGCAGATCGGCCCGCCCTTCCTGGAAGCGTCGGCGCACGTCTTCCGGCATCCGGGCGTCTCCTGTCCTCCGGTCGATGACGGACAGAGCGTCCCTGACGGCCCAGGCATCCGTGGCGGGAGAGCGCAGGGCCTCGATGAGCGTGTCGCAGGCCCGGCCCCATTCCTGACGGTCCATGTCCGGGGGCAGGTCGCTTTCGGCCAGCTCGTGCAGCAGCAGGCAGGCCCGGCAGCGGCTGTCCCGCTGCGCCAGTTCGCCCAGACCTTCCGTCAGCTGGCCGTACAGGCGGGAGATATCCCGTATCTGCCGGCGTGCCTGCCGGATGCCCTGCCGGAACGGGTCCGCATCGGGGCGAACCGTGTCCGCCGGGGCGCTGTCCCCGCTCGCGGGCCGGTCGCCGCGTTCGATGGCGGCCAGCTCCTGCCGGACGAAGTCCGCGTCGATGCGGCGGAAGTCCTGCCCTTCCTGCCCTACGCTCTCCGACGTATCCAGATGGCGCAGGGCCAGCCCGCAGACATCGTCCAGGGCGCAGTGGATGGCCCGGCGCATCTTTTCGTCCACCTGATGCTGGACGTGGGCAAAACTGTCCGCATCAGCCGTCAGCCTGTCCTGCAGCACGGCGTCCACGGCTTCCAGGGCCGCTTGCAGGGTGTCCCGGGCCTCGCCCGTGAAACGGGCCAGGGTGGCCTGGCGTTCCTGCAGGGCCTGCAGGGCTTCCTCCCTGAAGGTGATGCGGCCCAGGAAGAAGTCCCGCAGGGCGGCGGGGCTGAAACGGGAACGATAGGGGTGCGGGGCCGTTTCGGGGGGCGTGTCATCGACCGGTGCGGCGGAAGCCGTTCCCAGGTCGGTGGCCCGAGCCTCCACCCGGGCGGCCATGTCGTCCGCGCCGGTGTGCAGGGCATCCCGGATCAGGGCCAGGTCGGCGGCCATGTCCGCCTGCCCGTCATCGAGGTCGGCGATGACGGCATCCAGCAGGCCGCTCGTCTGCAGCTGCCGCAACTCCACGGCCCGTTGCGGGGCTTCCTCGCGCAGGATGGCCATGTTGCGGCGCACACGGGTCTGGAGCAGTTCGGCATAGTCCGCGCCCCGGCTGATCATGGGGCGCGCCGCCTGCCGCAGTCCGGCCAGCTCCCGCAGGGCCGATTCCAGATCCGCACGGCGCTGGGGATCGTCGGGCGCACCGGCAGCGGCATTGCGCAGATGGCCCAGTATCCTGCCCGTCTGGGCGCTGAAGTCTTCCAGCCCGCGACGGAACTTGCCCTGGGCACGCCAGCTTGCCGGGGTGAGGCTGTCCAGCAGCTTGGCGAACCAGCGCCCCACCGTTTTGGGCGGGCCCGGGATGCGGTCGGTCTGCCGTGTGCCGGGCTCCAGCACCTCCATGCTGTGCCTGCCAAGGTGGCCCATGCCGCCCAGGGCGTCATAGCCGAAATCCGTATCGAGACTGATGTAGCGTGTCTGCGTTGCCTGCACTGGTCCTGGCATGGCGTCCCCCTTCATTATGAATATGGTTGAGAGCGGCGGCGTGGCGGCCTTCTCCGGCTGTCGCGACCGGGCAGGCGGGCGTGGGATTTCCCGCGGCGGTGATGCCCTGTGGTCGCCTGTGCGGCACGGGGCCGGTGCGGGGCTCTGCATGGCCAAGGAGTTCCGCACAGTTCCTTGGCGGCGCTGTCACCGCTGAGATAGGTCTCCCGGACGCGGAGCTCCGGCCAAAATCGTCCCGGTATATGGTGCCGGAAGACGGCAGCAGGCAGCGGGGCCTTCCCGTCTAGCGGCCCTGTTGCATCACATCGGCCCAGTGGGCCAGGACATCCAGAAAATCTTCCAGCGCGGTGAAGAGCGTCCCTTCCTCGGCTTCGGCCGCCGCCACGCGGGCAAAGGCCATGATCTCCTCACCGTCCAGGCCGAAAAGCGTGTTGCCGCTCTCCCGGCCCAGGCAATGGGCCCGCATCATCCGGGCCATCAGTTCCCTGCCCTGCTCACCGGCAGGGAGCGTCCCCAGGCGGGCATACAGATAGATGGCGTCCTCGTCGTCCGTGACCTCAAGGTCCACGATGAAGCGGCCGTCGAAGCGCAGGCGGCACAGACCGTCCCCGTTGAATGCCAGGGCGGCCCCGGTCTGGCGTGAAAGCGCGTCCAGCATCTGGTGCGGTGTCATAGTTGCTCCGGTCGTTGAAGATGTGAAGGATGCCTGCCCGGCCTGTCCGTGATGTCTGTACGGGCAGATGCATCAACAGTGCCAGCGCTCCCGGCAGGGACAGTGCCCGTGTCATGGCTGTGTTTCGGGACGTCCTGCGCAGGAGAGGGGGAAAAGGGGTGGGAAAAATGCTGTCATGGCCGCCCGCTGGCGTGAACGCCGTTGGCGGCCCGGCCGGGACGACCTTGCGGGCCGTCCCGGGATACGGGGGTGCCCTCCTTTCCGGAGAGCGTGGAATTTAAACTTTTTTATCGTTCAAAAACAGATAGTTGCGCTTGTTGTGCACATCTGTGCGCGCATCAGGCATGGCGCAGCAGTTTGGCAGCGAAGGCCGCGGCGCCGAAACCGTTGTCTATATTGAGGACGGCCAGGCCGGGCACGCAGGAGCAGAGCATGCTGTGGAGGGCGGCCATGCCGCCCGCGCCCACGCCGTAGCCCACGGACGTGGGGACGGCCAGCACCGGGCAGGGTACCAGCCCGGCCAGCACCCCGGGCAGGGCGCCTTCCATGCCGGCCACGGCGATGATGAGGCGGGCGGCGCGCAGATCCCGGATGTGCGGGGCAAGGCGGTGCAGCCCGGCCACGCCCACATCGGTGAGGAAGCCGCAGTCGTGGCCCCAGAAGCGCAGCGCTCCGTAGGCTTCGGCGCCCACGGGGATGTCGGCCGCTCCGGCCGTGACCACCATGATCTCGCCCCGTTCGGGCCACGGCGGGCCCAGCTCCGGCACTTCCCGCCCTTCACCGCCCAGACAGAAAAGACGGCATTGCGCCCAGTAGCGTCCTGCGGGGAATTCGCGTTGCAACAGGGCCCCCTGCGCTTCCGAAGCGCGGCTGACCAGCACGGGGGCGCCGCGAAGGCTGAGACCGCGCACGGCCCCCACCAGGGCCCCGTCGGTCTTGCCCTGGGCGAAGACGACCTCGCCCAGGCCGGTACGCAGGGCGCGTTCATGATCCAGATGCAGGCCCTGCAGGCTGTCGGCCGCAGTGGCGTCTCCCAGATGCCGCAGGGCCTGTTCCGGCGGGATGTCCCCCCGGGCCACGGCCTGCAGCAGGCTTTCGATAGCTGTATGATCCATCCCCTGCATATAGGGCAAAGGACATCGCTTGTCAGCAGCGGATGGAGGGCCGGTTCCCGCGCTCTTCTTGAGTTTCTGCCGGAATGCCCCTATAGTTGTCCGTTGCCCGAATCTTTGCGGGCAATAAATTCCGTGCCTTTTTTCGGAGTGCCCATGCTTGATTATATCCGTTCCAATGCCCAGTCCTTTGGCGTCAAGGTAGCCTTCGCCATCATCATCCTCGTCTTCATGTTCTGGGGCGTCGGCAGCCTGACCGACGGCGGTTCCAGCAATGTGGTGGCCAAGGTCAACGGTGAGGCCATCACGGCCCAGCAGTTCGAGCAGGCCTACCAGCGGGCCGCCGAATACGCCATGCGCAACGATCCCTCCCTGACCCGTGAGGCCCTGGTGCAGCAGAAGCTGGGCCGTCAGGTGCTCAACGAGCTCATCAGCGCCCAGCTGATCCGTCAGGAAGCCGCCCGCGTGGGGATGACCGTGAGCCCTGAAGAGATGCATTATGTGGTCTCCAAGCTGCCCGCGTTCCAGGACGCCCAGGGCAAGTTCGATCCCGAGGCCTACAAGCGCAACATCGAAGCCCAGCGCATGAGCGTGGCCGAATACGAACAGGGCCTGGCGGACAGCATCCTGCGTGACAAGGTGATGCGCACCGTGGCCGGCAGCGCCTGGGCCGCCGGTGACGAAGCCCGCAAGTACTATGATTTCCTCACCCAGCAGCGCACGGTGGAGTACCTGTACCTGCCCGCTGCCGATTTTGCCGCTTCGGTGAAGCCCACCGAGGAAGAGCTCAACGCCTGGTACGAGGCCCACAAGGCCGAGCTGGCCAGCCAGCCCCGCGTGGAAGTGGAATATGTGGCCGTGGCCCCCGAAGGCCTGGTGCGCCCCGAGAGCGTGAGCGCCGAGGCCGCCCTCAAGTGGTATGAAGCCAACAAGCAGCGCTTCCGCCAGCCCGAGCAGGTCAAGGTTGCCCACATCCTGGTGCCCCTGGCGGAGAACGCTCCCGAAGCGGCCGTGAAGCAGGCCATGGAAAAGGCCGCCCGCATCCGCAGCGAGGCGGAAAAGGGCGACTTTGCCGCCGTGGCCAATGCCAACAACGGCCCCAATGCCGCCGGCCCCGGCGGTGAGCTGGGCTGGATCCAGCGCGGCCAGACCGTGAAGCCTTTCGAAGATGCCGCCTGGGCCCTGCAGCCCGGCCAGATCTCCGAGCCCGTGCGCAGCCAGTTCGGCCTGCACATCATCAAGATGGAAGAGCGCAAGGACGCCAGCGTGCAGCCCTTTGCCGAAGTGGAAGCCGAAGTGCGCGCCACCCTGGCCAAGCAGGAAGGCGTGGAAAAGGTCAACGACGTGCTGGACAGCCTGATCGGTGACAACATCAACAACCGTCCCCTGCAGGAAAGCGCGGCCAGCGCCGGCAGCTACAAGGATGCCGACGGCAAGGAACAGCCCCTGCTCAAGGCCGAACGTACCGGTCTGGTGGGCCAGGCCGAACTGCAGAAGATCCTGGGCATCAGCGACGAGATGGCGGCCAGCCTGATGAAGGCCCCGGCCAACTCCCCTGTGGACACGGCCCTGGAAGCCGGTGACCGTTACCTGGTGGTGCGGGTGCTCACCTCCGAGCCGTCCACCACGCCCACTCTGGATCAGGCCCGCGACCGCGTCATGAAGGCCCTGGTGGCGGAAAAGTCCCTGCAGGCCGCCATGGAAAAGGCCACTGCCATCCGCAAGGCCATGACCGACGGCACGCTGCCCGCTGAAGACGCCGCCCGCGTGCAGAGCGCCGACCTGACCCGCGACGGCGCCCTGGCCGGCTTCGTGCCCAACCCGGCCATGAACCAGGTCATCTTCCGCGCCGCGCCGCAGACCTGGATCGACCAGGCCTTCAGCGTGTACGAGCAGGAAGACAGCAGCAAGTGCGGTGCCCTGCTCTGCCGTGTGACCGCCGTGGAACAGCCCAAGTCCGACGGCTGGGCCGGCATGGAGAACCTGCTCACCGAGCTGGTGCAGCGCAAGCGCGTGGAAGGCATGTACCAGACCTTCATGCGCATGCTGGAACAGAAGGCCAAGATCGAAGTCTACAACAGCCGCGTGCTGGAAAGCGCCGGTATCTAGGAAAGATAAAGGCTGGGGGAGGAAACCCTCCTCCCCCAAAACCCGCTTATTAAAGGCTGCCCGTAAGGGCAGCCTCTTTTTTATTGTATGACATTGCCGGGCATGACCCGAAGTCACGGGACCATAACTACTCGCGGACGGTTTGCTTTTAGCTTGCGGGAACAGAAAGGCAGAACAGGCGTTGCCGGGCGGCCATGCCGGGTGGACCACGCTTTCTTTTTTCGTGGATGCAGGGGCGGGTCTCCGCCCTCCCGGCGTCCCCTCCTGAGGGGCACTTGCCGGGCCGGGACTTTACTGACAAAATAGCCGTTCCCTGCGGCATTTTTCCCTGATTTTTTCGGGCGCCGTACGTCCCGGAGCAGGGATTGCCCTGTGGGGCAAAACAGCATATGAGCGGTTTTTGGAAGGATGG
>ENA-OVGB01001769-OVGB01001769.1-human-gut-metagenome-genome-assembly--contig:-NODE-1769-length-17848-cov-3.259034_pt1 | contig 17848 bp, 17 predicted proteins | sample MGYA00237767_ERZ505413 | MGnify/ENA primary metagenome ERZ505413 (study PRJEB26158, sample SAMN06016410) | human gut metagenome | biome: human gut; feature: ankylosing spondylitis patient; material...
TGAAAAGGGAAAAACTTTTGGTCTGGTAGGAGAGTCCGGAAGCGGAAAGTCTACCATCGGAAAAGCAATCCTCCGCTATCATAAGCCTACAGGAGGGGAGATTTTTTACGGAGAAGCGGAAATTGGAGCTATGGGAGAAAAAGAGCTTCTTCCATACCGCAAAAAAATGCAGTCTGTTTTTCAGGACCCGTATTCATCCCTAGATCCAAGCCATACCGTGCAGGATATTATCTGCGAGCCTATGGAAATCCATAAACTGTATACGCCAAAAGAGCGGAAAGAACGTGCAAAAGAACTGATCCGGGTTGTTGGCCTTAAAGAGCAGGATCTTCTGAAATATCCTCATGAGTTTTCCGGTGGACAGAGACAGAGAATTTCCATTGCCAGGGCACTTTCCGTACAGCCGGAGTTTGTGGTCTGCGATGAGCCCATTTCCGCACTGGACGTTTCTCTCCAGGCGCAGATCGTTCAGATGCTTCAGGATCTTCAGGAAAAATACGGACTTACTTACCTGTTTATCAGCCATCAGCTGCAGGTGGTACAGAAAATCTGCGATGAGATCGGAGTTCTATATCTGGGAAATCTTATGGAAATCGCAGACGCGGATAAGCTCTATTCCAATCCGCTGCATCCTTATACAAAAATGCTGATCTCTTCCATTCCGGTACCGGACCCGAGAGTAAAAACACTGGACCAGATCGTGACAGATACCGGCGTACAGTCCCGCTCCATTGGTGGATGCCGGTTCCATAACCGCTGCCCGTGGTGTGAAGAGCGATGCAGACAGGAAGTTCCACTGCTTCGGGAAGCAGAGCCAGGACATCTGGTGGCCTGCCATAAATACTGATATCAGGAATTTCGGACAATATGAGAAGGGAAAAGAAAAAGGTGGAAAAAAATATATATGATAATTATCTGGCCATTCTGAGGGAAGAAATGGTTCCTGCCATGGGCTGCACGGAGCCGATTGCTCTGGCTTACGGTGCGGCAAGGGCAAGAGAAGTTCTTGGAAGAGAACCGGAGCATATTGTGGCAAAATGCTCCGGAAATATTATAAAGAATGTGCGCTGTGTCATCATTCCAAACTCCGGAGGATTAAAGGGGATTCCCGCAGGAGTGGTTCTTGGTGCGGTGGCAGGCGATGCAGCGCTTGATATGGAGGTTCTCTCAAAAGTAACAGACGAGGGAAGAAAACGTTGCCGGGAACTTCTGGATGCGGATATCTGTAAAGTGGAACTTCTGGACACCCCGGTTGTACTTCATATTGTAATTGAAATGTGTGCAGGAGAAGATACTGTCTGTCTGGAGATCAAATACGATCACATTAATGTGACCAGAATTGAAAAAAACGGAGAAATCCTGCTGGATGCGGATCAGGCACTGGAAGAAAAAGAAGCGGCAGACCGCAGTCTTTTAAATCTGGAGGATATCCGGGAGTTTGCAGATACCGTAGAACTTTCTGATGTAAAAAATCTTCTGGATACCCAGATCAAAAGCAACATGGCCATTGCCCATGAGGGAATGACCGGAAAATACGGACTTGGGATCGGACGTGTGATCCGTGAAAATTATTCCCATGATATGCTTACCAGAATGCGAAGCCTTACCGCTGCGGCTTCCGAGGCGCGTATGGGCGGATGTGACATGCCGGTTGTCATTAACTCCGGAAGCGGAAATCAGGGAATCGCCTGTTCCGTCCCTCTGATCGTTTATGCGAGGGAAATGGAGCTGCCGGACTATAGTCTGTACCGGGCGCTTGTATTTTCCAATCTTCTTACTGTGTATCAGAAATATTATATTGGCAAACTATCGGCGTTCTGTGGTGCGGTGTCTGCATCCTGTGCGGCAGGAGCAGCCATCACCTATATGGTAGGGGGAAGTATTTCCCAGATCAAAAAGACTATCGAAAATACTCTGGCGAACATTCCGGGAATCATCTGCGATGGAGCAAAGATCTCCTGTGCTGCCAAGATCGCGGCCAGTCTGGATGCGGCGTTTCTTGCTCATCATCTTGCCATGAACGGTCAGTCCTATGCTCCTTACACGGGAATTCTTCAGGAAGAAACAGCAGAAACCATCAGCTGTGTGGGGCAGATCGGAAAAGATGGAATGAAAGAAACAGACCGAGAAATCCTTAAGATCATGCTGGAACACTGAGGAAATTTCAGTTATACTGTTCTTAAAAGATGCCGGGGCGGAGACGGCACAGATTAACCGAATGCGGATGCTTTTATTCGCTTGACAAAGAAAAGGTTGGATTTATGGACAATGAATTAAGAATTGCAATACTGATCGACGCTGATAATGTATCAGACAAATATATCAAGATCATTGTGGACGAGGTGGCGAACATTGGCATCGCTACCTATAAACGGATCTATGGAGACTGGACCAGTGCCAGGCTTTCTTCCTGGAAAAATGTTCTTTTGGAGGATTCTATCATTCCCATTCAGCAGTACAGCTATACTACGGGAAAAAACGCCACAGATTCGGCCATGATCATTGATGCCATGGATATTCTCTATTCCGGAAATGTGGATGGATATTGTATTGTTTCTTCGGACAGTGATTTTACCAGGCTGGCGGCAAGGCTCCGGGAATCCGGAATGCTGGTTCTGGGCATGGGCGAGGAAAAGACGCCCAAACCTTTTATTTCCGCATGTAATCAGTTTAAATATCTGGATCTTCTTTACCGCAATCAGCAGGAAGAAGAGAAAAAAGAAGATCTGGAAACTGCGGCGGAGGCAAAGAAAGCAGGAAGCAGTAATAACAAACAGAACAGTTCCGGTTCAAAGAAAAATAAAGACCTGAAAAAAGTACGGAAAACCATTAATGCCATCATCGAGAAATTTTCTGACGAGGAAGGCTGGCTGTCTTCCGGACAGCTGGGCGATCAGCTGGGAAAACGTCTTCCTGATTTTGATGTGCGTAATTACGGGTATTCCAAGCTGACTCCGTTTATCAAATCCTTGGGCAGCTATGAAACAGGCAGGATTCCTACCGGCAGCGGCGGAAGGAAACAGATTTATTTCCGTATGAAGGAGGAACGGTAATGAAGAATTATATGGCGCCCATGGAGGGTGTTACCAACTGGGTCTACCGTAATGCATACCATGAATGCTTTTATCCCATGGATAAATATTTTACCCCCTTTATTACTGCCAAGCCAAACAAGAGACTCAGCAGCAAGGAAATTAAAGAGGTGTCTCCTGACACAAACGGAAAGCTCCCGGTGATTCCTCAGATCCTGACCAATAATGCGGAAGACTTTGTCAAAACCGCGCATATTTTCCAGGATGAATATGGCCATAAAGAAGTGAATTTAAATCTTGGATGTCCGTCAGGAACTGTAACAGCCAAGGGAAAAGGGGCCGGATTCTTAAGAGAACCGGAAAAGCTTGACCGGTTTCTGGACGGGATCTTTGCCAACACCGGAATGGAGATTTCCATCAAGACGCGCGTGGGCACGGATTACGAGGAAGACTGGGAAAGACTTCTTGAAATTTACAGTAAATATCCCATAAAGGAGCTGATCATCCATCCGCGCCTTCTGAAGGACCATTATAAGGGAACTCCGCGGTATGGATTATACGAAGAGGCACAGAGAAAAATCAAAGTTCCGCTGGGCTATAACGGAGATATTTTTTCCGTAGAAGCTTATCAGGAAACCCAGGAAAAATTTCCGAATGCGGACAGCTTCATGTATGGACGTGGGATCATTGCAAGGCCATACCTTCTGGATGAAATCATGTGCGGAACCAGAATGAAAAAAGAAGACCGCAAATCCCGGTATAAGCAGAAAATGCGCCAGTTCCATGACCGTCTTTATCGGGAGTATCAGGAGTACCTTTCCGGAGAACGAAATGTGCTTTTTCGTATGAAAGAACTGTGGAGCTATATGGCACCGGGATTTACCAATTACGCAAAATATCTCAAAAAGATCAAAAAATCCCAGCATTTGGGTGACTACGAGGCGGCAGTTATGAGTCTTTTTGGAGAACAGGAGATTTTGTAAGTATGGATATAAAAGAAAAATTTGAAGAATTTATTGCCCAGTATCCGATTTTTGAGTATCGTCTGCTGGACACAGCTGATATCAAAGTGCAGGAACGTGTACGGACAATCTGCAAACAGGAATGTGAACGCTATGGCAGCACCTGGGCCTGTCCCCCGGCAGTAGGAGAACTTCCGGAATGTGAGAAAAAGATTCACAGTTTTCCCCAGGCAATCTTTTTTTCCAGTGTGGCGGAAGTATCGGACATGATGAATATGGAAGAGATGCTTTCCACGCGGATGGCACATGAAGATCTTACGGAAAAAGTCCGGGATTTTCTGGAGGGAGAAGGATATGAGACCTTTACTCTTTCCACGGAATCCTGTGATTACTGTAAACGATGTGCGTATCTGGATGGAAAACCCTGCCGTTTTCCGGAACATATGCATCCATGTCTGGAAAGCTACGGTGTCGTGGTAAATGAGATCGTGGAACGGGAACAGATGGAATATAATCTGGGTGGAAATACCATTCTCTGGTTTTCCATGGTTCTGATCCGAAAATAATACATATGAAGAAATCCTCTGGCATAGATTAATGATAAATGCCGGAGGATTTTTTTATGAAAAAAATGTCGGAGTTTCTGGATCTGCCGGTGGAACCGGCGTTTCGTGAGACACAGGTGATCCTTACCGGAAAACGCCGGGTGATCGTTGAAAATTACAGGAGTCTTCAGCGTTATACAAGAGAGGAGATCATAATTCTGACTCCATCCGGCAGACTTGTGATCCATGGAAAACGACTGGAAATTTCCTGCTATACAGCAGTTGAAATGTGTGTCTGCGGACAGATCGAAAGCATTCTGCTTGAGGAGGGAAAGAAAAAATGATTCCTGGTTTTGTAAGACTGTCCGTTACGGGCGGACAGCGAGAACGGTTCCTGAATCTGTGCAAAAGCCGTGGGATAATGCTCAGGAGAATCGTTCAGACAGAAGAAAAAGAACTTCTGCTGACAATGCGGGTGAAAGATTTTTTTCTGATCGGTCCTCTTCGGAGGAAAACGAGTGTACATATCCATATCCTGAAAAAAAGAGGGCCTGTTTTTTTTCTGCTGGTGTGCAGACGGAATAAAATTCTGCCGGCAGGAGTTCTGACTGTGGTCGGAGTCCTTTTTTTTCTGTCCGGAAGGGTCTGGAACATTCATATAGAGGGGAATATTTTAAATCCTACGCCACAGCTGGTAGACTTTCTGGAAGAGAAAGGCGTCTGCTGTGGAATATCCAAAAAGAAAATCCACTGCAATGCGCTGGCAGAAGAGATGCGGCGGGAGTTTCCGGAAATTACCTGGGTATCGGCAAAACTTTCCGGGACCAGGCTGAGTTTTGAAATCCGGGAAGGCGATACGAAATTATCTGAAGAAACATCAAAAGCTGCCTGCAGCCTTTTTTCAACTGTGGATGGAATTGTAGAGTCTGTAGTCACACGACAGGGCACTCCCCTGATCAAGAGTGGTGAAGAAGTAAAAAAGGGACAGGAACTGGTCTCCGGTATTGTTAATATTACAGATGACAGCCAGGAAGTGGTCCGTTATGAGTACGTTTTGGCAGATGCAGATGTTTATGTACGCCATACCATGGATTATTATGATACATTTCCACTTACTATAGAGAAAAAAGTTTACCAGGGGAAAGAAAAATGGAGTATTTTTATTCAAAATAAAAACTGGCTCCTCGATCTGTCTCCGGCTGCAAAGAAGAATGAAGATCGTCTGATCTGTGAATACCCGTTTGTACCTTCTGAAAATTTTCGTCTCCCCATTTCCGCGGGAATCATCACCACCAGAAAATATGAAATCAGAAAAGAAAAACTGACAGAAAAGGCCGCAAAAAAACAGGCCATTCAGAGGCTTTATAATTATGAAGAAAAATTAATAGAAAAAGGGGTTCAAATATCTGAAAATAATGTTAAAATAGAAATAAAACATCAGGATTGCGTCAGCAGAGGTTCCCTTACTGTCATAGAAAAAACAGGAAAGGAAGGGCCTACAGAAAGAAAGACGCAGCCAAAAGAAAGGACACCAGAGGATGGCTAGCAGCATTATCGAATTATATGTGGATGTGCCGGCAGACCGCCAGGCGAATATTTTCGGACAGTTTGACGAGCATCTGAAGCTGATCGAACGTACTCTGAATGTAACGATGATTTTCCGGGATGGCTCTCTGAAGATCCTGGGAAGCCAGGAGGGAGCTACACAGGCGAAAGCGATCGTGGAAGAGCTGAATACTCTTGCAGGCAGAGGCAATACCATTACACAGCAGAATGTGAATTACGCACTTTCCCTTGCAATGGAGAAGATCGGTTCCGTAATGGAAGAGATCGACAAGGATTTTATCTGTAATACCATACAGGGGAGACCCATTAAACCCAAGACACTTGGACAGAAAGATTATGTGGAGCAGATCCGTAAGAAAATGATCGTGTTCGGTGTGGGGCCTGCAGGAACCGGCAAGACATATCTTGCCATGGCTATGGCAGTAACCGCATTCCGCAATGAAGAAGTTTCCAGGATTATTCTTACCAGACCTGCCATTGAAGCCGGCGAGAAACTGGGATTTCTTCCGGGAGATCTCCAGAGTAAGGTCGATCCGTATCTTCGTCCCCTGTATGATGCACTTTATCAGATCATGGGGGCAGACAGCTTTGCAAAAAATATGGAAAAAGGCCTGATCGAGGTTGCTCCTCTTGCCTATATGCGAGGTCGTACTCTGGATAATGCATTTATCATTCTGGATGAAGCACAGAATACCACCCCCGCACAGATGAAGATGTTCCTGACACGAATCGGTTTTGGGTCCAAGGTTATCATCACAGGCGATGCATCCCAGAAAGACCTTCCGAAAGATGCGACATCAGGCCTTGATGTGGCCATGAAGGTTCTGAAGAAGATTGATGATATCGGGTTCTGCCAGCTGACCAGCAAGGATGTTGTGCGTCATCCTCTTGTACAGCAGATTGTGCAGGCCTATGATGATTATGAGAAAAAGCAGAAACCTGCCAAATCCAGGAAGGATGACAGGTATGCTGTGAAGAATAAGGAGTACAGAAGATGACCATAAATATCGAATATGAAACAGACCAGGAGCTCGGGATTGATTATGCTGCTCTTGCATCCCAGGTTGCGGATAAAGTTCTGGAAATGGAGAAATGTCCTTATGATGGACAGGTCAATCTGGTTCTCACAGATAATGAGGAGATCAAGAGAGTAAATACGGAGTTCCGGAATATTCAGGCACCGACAGATGTGTTATCGTTTCCCATGATTCCTTTTGAGACTCCGGCCGATTATTCTGTGGTGGAAGAGGATGAATCTTATTTTGATCTGGACAGTGATGAACTTCTGCTGGGAGATATTATGATCTCCGTGCCCAAGGTTTTTGCACAGGCAGAAGAATACGGGCACAGTGTAACGAGGGAGTTCTGTTTTTTGGTTGCCCATAGCATGCTCCATCTTCTTGGGTATGACCATATGACAGAAGATGAGGCGAAAGTTATGGAAGCCAAGCAGGCTGCTGCACTTAAAGAGCTTGGGATTAACCGTTAAAAATGCCGGGTAAACCGGTATAAGAGAGAAGGAAAGCGGAAGAATTTTTCCGCCTGAAGAAAAGGAGGTAATATATGAGAATGAAAAAGACAGGTATTCTGGCAGGTATCATGGCAACATGCATCTGTATTGCCCAGAGTGCTCCGGCGTTTGGGGCACAGCAGGATCTGGTTGGTTTTGTCCCCAGTGAGGGAAACCAGACGGAAACGCAGGTAAAGAGTTATCTTACAGGCGAGAGTGTTCCCGAGAGCATTGGACGTCGGAGACCTGTTGCCGTAATGATGGGAAATAACATTTCCGGTGCGCCGCAGAGTGGAATTGGACACGCAGGTGTAGTATATGAAGCGCCTGTGGAAGGAAATATTACCCGTCTTATGGGAATTCTCGAAGATTACGATGAGCTGGAACGGATTGGCTCCGTGCGTAGCTGTCGCGATTATTATCTCTTTTATGCCAATGAATTTCAGGCAATTTATGCACATTATGGACAGGCAGCCTATGCACTGCCTTATCTGGAACAGCACGTAATTGACAATCTTAACGGGATTCAGATGGGAAATCTGGCGTTTTTCCGAACAACAGACAGAAAAGCCCCCCACAATGCTTATACCGATGCAGCTCATCTTCAGGCAGGAATTGATGCCATGGGATACAGCCAGGAATATAAGGAAGACTATACCGGCCATTATCTTTTTGCGGAAGATGGAACGGAAACAGTTCCGGATGGAATTACTGCGGCAATTGTAAAACTTGATAATTTCACAGATAATCATCCGTGGTATGAATATGATGCAGAATCCAGGGAATACCGCCGTTTCCAGTATGGAAAAGAGCATGTGGACCAGCTGGATAATGAACAGCTCACCTGTGATAATATTATCCTTCAGTATTCTTCCTGCCCGGCATATGACAGCAATGGTTATCTGAATATTGATGCCATTTCCGGTGGCGAGGGAAAATACATTACCAGAGGAAAAGCTATGGATATCCGCTGGGAAAAAGATTCACCATGGGGAATCACACATTATTATGATGGAAATGAACAGGAGATCCGTCTGAATCCGGGAACTACCTGGGTGGAGATTATACAGAATGACCGGATAGATTCCGTCACTTATCAGTAAATATACAGCTATCAGGAGAATCAGAAACATGAATGCAAACTACAGGGAACGTCTGAAAGACAAGAAACGTATTGTAATCAAGATAGGATCTTCATCACTGATCCATTCAGAAACAGGAAGACTGGATTTCCGTAAACTGGAAATTCTTGCAAGAGAACTCAGCGATCTTCACAATCAGGGGAAGGATGTGGTTCTGGTATCCTCCGGTGCCATTGCTGTAGGAGCTGCGGCCCTTGGGATGAAAGGCAAGCCTGCAGAACTGGAAAAGAAACAGGCATGTGCGGCGGTAGGACAGGCAAGGCTGATGACCATATATCAGAAGCTTTTTGGAGAATACAACCAGATGGTAGCGCAGATCCTTATGACAAAAAATACCATGGTCAATAACACCAATCGCCGGAATGCACAGAATACATTCAATCAGCTGCTGGCAGAAGGAGTCATTCCCATCGTAAATGAAAATGACTCGGTATCCTCCTACGAATTCCAGAATCTGGTAAAATTCGGAGATAATGACACACTTTCTTCCGTGGTTGCGGCACTGATCGGTGCGGATCTTCTGATTCTGATGTCTGATATTGACGGACTTTTTACCGATGATCCCAATTCCAACCCGGATGCGGAGTTTATTGACATTGTGGAGAACATGGATGACAATATGCGTAAACTTGGAAAATCTTCTACAGGAAGTAACGTGGGAACCGGTGGCATGGCAACCAAACTTACCGCTGCAATTATTGCGACAGCAGCAGGTGCGGATATGGTAATCGCCAACGGAAATGATTTTCATAATATCCACAGAATTATGGAAGGGAAAAACTGCGGAACTTTGTTTGTAGGAAACAAGAAAGAGGAATTTTTCCTCATTGATTATATTGAGAAACTGCTTTAAGGAGAACAGAAATATTATGATGGATAATATCAAAATTGACAGAATTAACGCACTGGCACACAAACAGAAGAGTGTGGGCCTTACAGAAGAAGAGAAAGTGGAACAGGCAAAACTTCGCAGAGAATATCTGGATGCGGTGAAAGGAAATCTCCGGGCGCATCTGAATAACATTGATATCAGGGAAAAGGATGGCAGCATTACCAACCTGGGAGAAAAATATGGAAGAAAAAAAGGAAATTAGAAAAAGAATATTTAAAGCCAGAAAAGAGCATGAGGATGCCTGGATTCAGGAAAAAAGCCGTAAAATTACAGAGACTCTGACACAGCTTCCGGAATACAGAAACGCAGATCGTATTATGGCCTATGCGGATTATAACCATGAAGTAATTACCCGTTATATTATCGAGCAGGCCTGGAAAGATGGGAAAGAAGTTGCAGTACCCAAAGTCTTCGGGAAAGACATGATATTTTACAGGCTGACGGATTTTTCTCAGTTGGAAGCCGGTTATTTTGGTATTCCGGAGCCGAGAGAAGACGGACAGGTCGTTTCCTGGGAAGAGGCAATGATGGTCATGCCAGGGGTGGCTTTTGATGCGAACTGTAATCGCGTAGGTTATGGTGGCGGTTTTTATGACCGTTTTCTGGAAAAACATCCGAAGATTCAGCGGGTTGCGGTTGGATTTTCTTTCCAGATGCTTCCGGAAGTACCTACAGAGGAAACGGATATCTGTCCGCAGGTTATTGTCACGGAAGAACAGGTATACCGGGATATTCAGTAAGATGGACACCGAATTGATATGAACAGAAAGAAAGGCAGGAATATTTGGGAATGAATGAAATGCTCGAAAAACTGGGACAAAATGCAAAAGATGCAGAAACCGTCCTTCGAAATCTTTCTACAAACGACAAAAACAAAATTCTTGAGGCTGTAGCATCAGCTCTGGTAAATCATACAGAAGAAATTCTCAAAGCCAATGAGCTGGATGTGGAAAATGGAAAAAAGAATCAGATGCCTGAAGGTCTGATTGACCGTCTGATGCTGACACCGGAGCGTATTGAGGGAATGGCGGACGGACTTCGCCAGCTTACAGGTCTTGAAGATCCTATCGGAGAAGTAACCGGGATGAAAAAACGTCCCAACGGACTTCTTATTGGACAGAAACGTGTTCCGTTAGGGGTAATTGGAATTATCTATGAGGCCAGGCCGAATGTAACTTCCGATGCGTTTGGACTTTGTTTTAAGACCGGAAATGTTGTGATTCTGAAAGGTGGAAGCGATGCCATTCATTCCAATACTGCAATTGTAAAATGTATCCGTGAGGTATTGCAGGAGCAGGGAATCACAGAGGATGCCATCCAGTTGATCGAGGTGACAGATCATGAGACGACTGCACGCTTTATGCGGCTGAGGCAGTATGTGGATGTGCTGATTCCGCGAGGCGGAAGAGGTCTGATCAAGGCCGTTGTAAACCAGAGCACAATTCCAGTAATTGAGACAGGAACTGGTAACTGCCATATTTATGTGGATGAGACAGCAGATCTTTCCATGGCAGCAGATATTGTCATCAATGCAAAAACACAGCGTGTGGGAGTCTGCAATGCATGTGAATCCCTTCTTGTAAACCGAAAAGTGAAAGATGCTTTCCTGCCGGTACTGGCAAAACGTCTGAATGAGAAACACGTGGAAGTCCGCGCAGATGAAGCAGCCGGTGCCCTGATGCCTGGAGCTGTTCCTGCAACGGAAGAGGACTGGGGAACGGAATATCTGGATTATATTCTTTCCGTAAAAGTGGTGGATTCCGTGGAAGAAGCCATTGCTCATATCAATAAATATAATACGAAACATTCAGAGGCGATCATTACCAATGATTATACTCATGCACAGAAATTCCTGGACGAGGTAGATGCGGCAGCGGTCTATGTCAATGCATCTACCAGATTCACAGATGGAAATGAGTTCGGATTTGGGGCTGAAATTGGAATCAGTACACAGAAACTTCATGCCAGAGGACCTATGGGACTGCTGGCACTGACAACAACCAAATATATCGTATATGGTAATGGACAGGTGCGTCCATAAGAATACATAGAGTGAAGCGGATTGTTGCGTCCGCTTTACTTTTTTGAAGTGTTGTGCTATACTTTTCCCAGTTAACTGGGGGTTGAGAGAGAGACTAACTCAAACAGGAGGACATATAAATGAAAAAAAAGCAACTTTTTGCAGTTCTGCTTGCCGGTTCCATGACAGTGGGAATGGCACCGGCCGCTGCCTTTGCTGCTGAAGATACAGCAGTTACGGAAGCACAGCAGACTGCAGATGATAATACAGAAGCTGCAGAAGGAGCAGATGCAGGAGAACAGGCTGCAGAAGAAACTCCTTCAGAAGATACACAGGCACAGAGTGATGCCGGCGAGCAGACCGCTTCGGAGGAACAGGCCCAGGCGGAAGAGCAGGCCGCAGTGGAAGAAGCTGCACAGACCCAGGAAGAAGTTCAGCAGGAGCAGACAGCTGCGGAAGGAAATGTTGTTACAGACGAAGCCGGACTGGTTGCTGCCATTAATTCTGCAGCCAATCTGGAAGATCCAAATAACGCTGCTGAAGCAGACCTTACCAAAATTGTTGTCAGCGGGACCATTTCGATTACCAATACAATTACAGTTCCGGCAGGAAAGGGAATTGTGATTTTAGGTGCAGATGAGAATGCCCAGATTAATCGTGCAGATGGATTTGCCGGTGATCTTTTTGCTGTAAATGGTGCCCTTTATATGGCAAAAAAAGACGCAACAGAAACCGAAAGTGCAGGAACTCTTTCTGTTGATGGATCTGTTGGAGATTCGACACAGGTGGCAGGCTCCCTGATTCATGTAGCTGCCGGTGCGAAGTTTTCCATGACAACAGGAATCAAACTTATCAATAATACAACTTCCGCATCTGGTGCGGCTGTTTTCAATGAAGGCGGAATTGTTCAGATTACAGGTGGTACCATTACAGGCAATAAATCTGATAAAGGTGCCATTTACAGCACTGGTTCCATCTTTGTAAAAAAAGGTGACGGAGCAGCGGATACAGAGCCTGCTGTTACCGGAAATACAATGACAGACGGACAGACTCCGGCGAACATTGTTCTGGCAGGTACCGATGGAAAGATCGTTGTAAGTGGAGCGCTTACCTCCCCACAGATTGGTTTTTCTGTTGAAAATGTGGCTGAGAATTATGTGGCAGTTGCAAAAGCAGACGATGTATCAGACAGTGATTTTGCCAGTGCACTTACAATTCTGGCATCCCAGTATGAGGGAGATAAGAACTATAAAGTCGATTCCGAAGGAAAACTGGTTTCCAACAGACCGACTGTTCAGATTACAGCGACAGAGTGGAAGAGCGGTGCAGCCACTGCAACGGCAACCATCAGTTCTGATAAGGCAGGTACATACTGTTATGCGTATGTCAAGAAGGGCGCGGCAGCTCCATCTATTGAGAACAGTACCGAAGGCGGACACGTGGATGCCAATGGAACAGCCACAATTAAACTTGATAATCTTACAGACAGTGCCATTGATCTGTATGTATGGGTAAAAACGGATGATGGTGCAGTAAACGCAGAACCTGCAAAGACAACCATCACAAAAGCAGCAGATCCGGTAGTCAAACCGGTGATTAAGGCAGTTACCTCCAAATGGGCAAGCCGTACACATGTAACTGTAACACTGAATTCCACCAAGGCCGGTACCTGCTATTATAAATGGGTGAAACGTAATGCTTCAGCCAAGAACGATAAGAAGAATAAAGTTTCTGTCAGCAAGGCTGGTAATTTCAAAGTTACTCTGGAAAATCTTGATGCAAACAGCGCCATTGATCTGTGGGTATGGTTTGTAGACAATGACGGACAGGAAGTTTCCAAGCAGATAAAATTGAATGAGTCCAGACGTCCGAAGGCAGAAACGCAGACAAAAGCGTCCCTTCGCTGGACAGGCTTCAGCTGGAGAGATCACTCTTCTGCAACTGTTAATCTGATTATCGGAGCAGATGGTACCTGTAATTATACCTGGAAGGAAAAAGACTCCAATAAAGATGGCGGAAGTGGAAAAGTAAGCATGAAAAAGGATAAGTCTTTTGCCATTGAGCTGAATAATCTTCCAGATAAAGAAATTGAGCTGTATATTACAGCAAAAGATTCCAAAGGAAATGACATTTTGTTACAGCCGACCATTAACGGCGTTGTAAAAACTGCGAAATCCTTTAAGATTACGTTATCTGAAAGCAGCAGACCGGCGATTCCGACTCCGTCTCCGACAAATGTGCCGGATGCCTATGTACCGGATGTCAAAGAAAGTGTCGTACAGGGACTTGACGATGCATTACAGTTCTATCCGAATACATTCTATGAGTTTACCGTTATCGGTGCAGGAACAACTAACGAGAATCCTAATGAGGGAGATGTAAAATGGGTTCCGATTTACTGGAGCACGGTTGCAAATCCAACTTCCAAACAGCAGCATACTGCATGGAAGATTGGTTCCACATCCGGAATCAATAAAGAGGCTACTTATAATCTGTATATCTTCTTCCAGAAATATATTTATACAGGTGGCCAGTGGAACGCAATGGATACGGTAGAGTCTGCAGTATACCAGTTTAAATCCGCAACACTGACACCATCTGGAACTCCAGGAGCAGACGGAACAGATGGAAGCGGCGGACAGACCGGTTCTGATCCGGATGCAACAGTAACAGGAGAGGCATCCGCAACTTCTGCCAATGGTGATGGAACCAGCTCCAGAAGTGCAGTATCCACAGCAGATAATTCACCGATTGGAACCATGGCTGCACTTGCAGGCGCATCCCTTCTTGCAGGAGGTTATGTACTTATCAGAAGAAGAAAAAAAGAGAATTGATTGCACAATAGCCAGAATAGCATAAAAAAATAAAAGAAAATCACCGGTTTCTTGTATTTCAGGGAAACCGGTGATTTTTTATGAAATGAATGCAAATGTTTTTACAGATTTTTTTTCTTATAGATAAACCAGGATGCTGCCACACTGAAAGCAGCAAGATAAACAAACAGTATCAGAATACTGAGGTAATTGACGGCTCCTCCGGAAGCGATAGTCCGGATTAAATGGCTGGTCTGTGACAGGGGAAGTGCTGCCACAAAGTTTCCAAGAATTCCCGGAATCTTTTCCGTAGAAAAGAAAGTATTACATAAAAATGCCATTGGCATAATGATATAGTTGGAAAAACGTGGTACATCAGCATGGTTTTTTGCAAGGAAGGAAACGACCACTCCAATAGCGGAAAAGACAGCTCCATTCAGGAACATTACCAGAAAAGACCATCCGTTAAATACAAGGCCTGTTCCGATAGGCATAGTCAGAAGAAGAATAATGCCACCTGCATAAAGTCCACGAAGGCTGCCGCCGATAATCTGTCCGGCAATAAACTGCCAGAGAGGTGTAGGTGAGATCATAACCTGATCAAAGGCTTTTTCATACAGACGTTGCACATTCAGATTCTGTGCAATTGCATTGAAACTTCCGTTCATGGTAGTCAGTGAAACCACACCGGGGATCAGAAAGTTCAGATAAGGTTCTCCGTGCGAAGAAGTCTGAATTCCCATCCCAAAGACAATAAGATACATCAGAGGTGCAATCATGGCAGCCAGTGTGATCTTATAGAAATCTCTTCGAAATTCGACCCATTTTTCCCATAAAATAGTAAGTATACCCATGATAATTCATCGTCCATTCTATTAAATTGTATATAAGTATGTTATCGTTGCATCAGATGTCTGCCTGCCCGTTCCACAAAAACATCTTCCAGAGTTGTTTCGCGAAGTGTGCACTGTCCGTCCAGAGCGGACAGGAATGTAATAGCTTCTTCTCTGCTATGGAAATAATGGCTTTTGGCTCCCGAAGAAGTTTCCTGATCAACGGTATATTTTCCAAGACTTTCGATCAGACCGGATGGAGTATTAATTTCTTCCAGTTTGCCATGGTCCATAAGAGCAACCCGGTTGCAGAGAGACTGGGCTTCCTCCATATAGTGGGTAGTAAGAAGGATTGTGAGATTTTTCCCGTTAAGCTGACGAAGAAGATTCCACATCTGTCGTCTGGAAAGGGCATCCATTCCTGCAGTCGGTTCATCAAGAAGAAGAATTTCCGGGCTGGTGAGAAGTGCGCGGCATACCATAAGTTTACGTTTCATACCACCGGAAAGTTTACGCACCGTTCGTTTCCGGAAAGGAAGAAGCCCGCAGAAATCAAGAAGTTCCTCGGTTTTTGCCTTGATTTCCTTCCGGGGCATAAAATACAGACGGCCCTGATATTCCATAATTTCATCCATGTTCATGTCCTGACGCATGGAATACTCCTGCGTGATGACACTGATTTTGCGTTTCAGATCCGGTCGGTTGCGTCCAAGTGTCTGCCCGTCAATCTGGATTTCTCCTTCCGTGGGCAGAAGCAAAGTGGAAAGCAGACTGATCGTAGTGGTTTTTCCTGCACCGTTGGGGCCCAGAAGTCCAAAAAATTCGCCGGTTTCTATACGAAGATTCAGAGAATCCACAGCAGTGAAATTGTCGAATTTTTTGGTGAGATTTTTGGTTTCGATCATCTCTGTTCATTTCCTTTCGTTTGTATACAAATTTCTCTCTATTATACTTGAAAGAAAAGGATATTTCAACAACCCTGGTGGGTTCTTTACAGAAAACAGCCGGTGTGATATAGTTGTACAAAATGACTTATGGGAGATGGAATGAGAGATGAAATACAGAACAGGAATAAGAATGCTGACGCTTGTGATGCTGGCGGTGATGCTGTTATGTCCGGCACAGATACTGGCGGCAGAAGGGATAAGCGGAGTGAAAACAGATCTTACGAATGGAGAATATTCCATACAGGTAGATCTGGAAGGCGGAAGTGGTAAAGCCAGTGTCTCTTCACCGACACTGATGCTGGTGAAAGATGGCAGAATGTATGCAGAGCTTCAGTGGAGCAGTTCCAATTATGATTATATGATTGTAGATGGTGAGAAATTTCTCAATGAAAGCGAAGAAGGCAGAAATTCTGTTTTTACAGTACCGATCACGGTGCTGGATGATAAAATGGAAGTAATTGCGGATACGCTGGCGATGGGAGCACCTCATGAGATTAATTATACGCTGACTTTTTATGAAGATTCCATCGGATCAAAAGGACAGCTGCCCCAGGAAGCTGCAAAAAGAGTGGTTGCAGTTGCATTGATAATTATTGTCGGTGGAGGAATATTGAATTATTTCGTAAATAAAAGGAATCGGTGCTGAGCCGGTTCTTTTTTTATGTGTTTCCGCATACATAGATAATAGAATGGCAGTACGGAAATGGAAAAAAGAAAAAATATCCAACTGCGGCTTTATGGATCGGAGGAAAGAAAATGGATATGATACAGGAGAAAACCTACGAGAGCATTTATTATCAGCTATGGGAATTGTCACAGCGATATAAAACTTTTACACAATTTCGTGTAATTGGAAAAAGCCATGACGACAGAATGATTCCCATGCTGGAAATAGGAAAAGGTGACAGATGTATTTTCTGCCTGAGTGGAATAGAAAGTGGAGATGGCAATCTTCCGGAATACTTGTTATCGAATATAAAAGAGTATTGTGTGGCCTATGAAAGCAACTGGATTATGGGTGAGAGTTATGAAGTTCAAAGACTTCTGGATAAAGTAAGGATCTGTGCTATTCCGATCCTGAATCCTGACAGTTATGAAATCTCAGAGAAAGGATATGGTGCTGTGCGGAATCCAATTTTCCGTCAAATGTTAAAAATGCAGGATATTCCATGTGATGAGTTTGTGTGCAATGCAAGAGGAATGAATCCGGTTTTAAATTTCCCAACCAGTTTCAGCAGCAGAAAAAAGATTCATCAGCAGCCGGCAAGTGAAAATGAAACCAGAGCTTTGATAAGGATTTTTCAGGAATATGGAGGCAGAGGGCTGCTTGTTTTTTGCGGATCAGGGAAAAAAATTGTGTATTATCGACAGGACCAGAAATTTTCCACAGGACCACGATGTCATCGTCTTGCCAGACATTTGAAGAAATGCACAGATGGAAAATTGGAGCGGTTTCATACAGAGAATGAAAAAAGAAGTACTGGAAGACCGGAACAGTTTTATGGAGAGATTATTCATCAGCCGGCATTCCGGTAGTGTAAATTATTCTGTGTAAACCTCTCAGATTGATGATAAAATCATAGGTT
>ENA-OVGB01001776-OVGB01001776.1-human-gut-metagenome-genome-assembly--contig:-NODE-1776-length-17798-cov-3.100265_pt1 | contig 17798 bp, 14 predicted proteins | sample MGYA00237767_ERZ505413 | MGnify/ENA primary metagenome ERZ505413 (study PRJEB26158, sample SAMN06016410) | human gut metagenome | biome: human gut; feature: ankylosing spondylitis patient; material...
TCAAGACCATCCGTCGCCATCCGGCTTTTCCCGCAGGAGCGCTTTCGGCGTCCGCGCTCCGGCAGGCGCTCCACAAAGCGCATGACAGAACGCTCCTTTCGTGAGAAAGTGCGGACAGCGTCATGTTTTTACAGGAGATTTTTCCATGAGCAGGGTCATCTGCATCACGGGCGTCACGTCCGGCATAGGCAAGGCTGCGGCCGTGCTTTTTGCCTCAAGGGGCTGGAAGGTCATAGGCACGGGAAGAAGAAAGGAGCGTCTCGACGAACTTCATGCCGAACTCGGCGCGTCCTTTCTTCCGCTGGCCTTCGACGTGGGCGAGAGAGCGGCCGTTCACGACAGCCTCAGCTCCCTTCCCGACGAGTTCGCCGCCATCGACGTTCTTTTCGCCAACGCCGGCGTATCCCTCGCCGGAAAGCCCCTGCACGAGGCGGATCTTGACGATGTGGACGCCATGATCCGAACCAACGTCAGCGGCGTGCTCTACTGCTGCCGTGCCGTCATTCCCGGCATGATCCGGCGCGGGCACGGGCATGTGGTGACCACGGGCTCCTACTCCGCCACCTGGCCGAATCCCGGCACCAACGTCTACGCGGCGAGCAAGGCCTTCGTGCGGCTTCTCACCTATGATCTCAAGGAAGACCTTGTGGGCACGCCCATACGCACCACATGCATCATCCCGTCGGTCACGCAGACGGAATTTCCCCTCGCGCGCATGCACGGAGACGCCGCAAGGGCCGCAAGGCACTTTGAGAACCTCGACCCCATCCAGCCTTCCGACATTGCGGAAACGCTCTGGTGGGTCGTGAACGTGCCGGAGCGGATCACCGTCAACGAAATACGGCTTTCCCCCACGAGACAGACCTACGGAGCCTCGCACCTCAACCGGGAGCCGTTCACGACGGTCTGATACTTCTCGACGTCTCCGCCTCGGACTGCGCGCCGCCTCACCTGCGGCGACCGCTGCCGAAGGCGCGCCGCCCTTCCGCGAAGGGCAGGATGACGCGGTCGGCAAGCAGCACGAGAACGACATTCATCTGCCAGGCAAGGAGCATGCTCATGATCGTATGGGAGAGAAAATGCTCTCCGCGCATCATCTGATAGAGGCCCATGGTCCAGCCTGCGGCAAGGCCAAGGATGAGGGCCGCCGCTGCCGCCCTGCGGCCTCGCAGGCAGAAATACAGCATGGTGAGCGCAAAGCCGCCGGAGGCATGGCCTCCGGGAAAGCAGCGGCCGCCGGACACGCCCCCGGACGGCATGAAAACATGCCTGTAGGGAGCATGGCCGCCGAAGATCTCCAGCTGACGCGGGCAGTATACGCCGGTGACGGCCTTGAGAAAGGAGACGAGAAGCGGCGTGAGCGCACAGGAAAGCGCCATGAGGAGCCCTGCGCGAAAAAGGGTCCTGCGGCCGGAACAAAGGCCGTACCCGGCAAGAAGTACGGACAGCACGCCGACAAACGCCACGAATCTTTTGGCGCCGTCGTAAAAAAGCCAGCGCCAGGCCTCATGGAAGGAGGCGTCCACGGTCCATGCGCAGGCAGAGGCGTCGTACCAGCATCTCTGGAGAGTCAGATCAAGACCGGTCCCGCTTTCCAGAAACAGCGTGGCCGCCATGAGAACAAGACAGAGGACGCTCTGCCGGAGCGCCGACGGGCCGGAAAGATTCATGCGTCGTCCTGCCCCGGTTCGAGCGGCAGTTCCATGACCATCATGAGTCCGCCGCCCGGACGGTTCTGCGCCCAGATGCGGCCGTGATGCGCGCGCACCGCGCTCTCGGAAATGGAGAGTCCCATGCCCGTTCCCCCGCTCGCCCTCTGACGCGAGGCATCCACGCGGAAGAACGGACGGAAAATCTGCTTCAGGGCGCTTTCGGGCACGCCCGGGCCGTCATCCTCCACGCTGAAGCGGCAGACGCCGTGTCCGGACGTGAGGCGGACCGTGATCTTTCCGTCGTCGGGAGTGTAGCGGAGGGCGTTTCTGAGCACGTTTTCCACCGCCTGCCTCAGCATCTCGGCGTTGCCGAACAGGGGCAGGCGTTCCGGCAGATGATCCTCCACCTCGCAGCCGCGCACGCTGCCTTCAAAGCGCACGTCCTCCACCACTTCGCGCACAAGAGCCGCCATGTCCAGAGCGCCGAAGGGCCGGATGCCCGCCTCGATGCGGGAGTATTCCAGAATACTGCCTATGAGCGCCTCCATGCGCTCCGTTTCCAGACTGATGCGGTCCAGAAATTCCGGCGGCACATTCTTGCGCCGCAGAAGCTCCACGGACACGGAAAGACGCGTCAAAGGCGACCTCAGCTCATGGGACACCGCGGCGAGCAGTTCCTTTTCCCTGGCGCTCTCCTGCGCTCTCTGCTCGGCCATGGTGTTGAAGGCCCGGGCCAGAAGGCCGAGCTCATCGTTTCTTGCCGCCATTTCCGGCCCTATGCGCGCCGACTGATCCCCCGCGGCCAGCCGATGGATGACCGACGTGAAATGTCCGATGACCCTTTTCAGAAAGCTTATGAGCACGAAGGCCTCAAGCGCCGCCACGATGAACGTGAACACGACCCAGAGCACCACCTCCTGCGCGGAGGAAAAATCCTGACCGCCGCTCTGGAGCATGTCTCCGGCGACGTACTCGCCGAATTCCCCGAGTATGGCGAAGGAGCCTATGAAAAGGATACCGTAGACATAGATCTTCCGAAACAGAGGCTGCGAGGTCCAGAACTCCGCCACTCGTCCGAAGCATCCCTTCATGCGTGTCCTTCCTTGCGTACGACGTACATGTATCCTGCGCCGCGTATGCTGCGTATGCGCTCCGAGCCGTCGGGATAGGGTCCGAGCTTGCGCCGCACGCGGCTTATCTGCATGTCGAGTCCCCGCTCCATGGGCATGGCCTCGCGGCCGAACACGCAGCGGCTCAGCTCATCGCGCGAAACCACCTTGCCCGGCGAGGACAGAAGCGCCCGCAGCACGCGGTATTCCTGACCGCTCAGGGAAACTTCCTCGTCGCCCTTCCAGGCCTTCATGGCCCCGTCGTCCAGCCTGAGATCGCCGCCGCTCTCCGCAGGCTCGGGACGGGAACGGCGCATGACCGCCCGTATGCGGGAAAGAAGCTCCCGCGGATTGAAGGGCTTCGGCAGATAGTCGTCCGCCCCGAGATCGAGCCCGCGCACCATGTCGCTGGCGTCTCCCCGGGCCGTGAGCATGATGACGGGAAGCTTTACGAGCTGCGAGTCCCGGCGCATCTCCCGAAGCACCTCAAAGCCGTTCTTCTCCGGCAGCATGACATCAAGAATGACAAGATCCGGCCTGTCCCCGCGCATGGCGGCCAGCCCCGACCGCCCGTCATGGGAAAAGCGGCATGCGATGCCCTCCGGCTGAAAGTAGTCCTCCAGCAGGGCGCAAAGTTCCTTGTCGTCATCAATAATGAGTATCTGAACCATGTTCGTCTCCGCCTTGCACAACGATGCCGCCCGTGCCGGAACGGCATCCGAAACCTGCCGCCTCCGGGACGGCGCGGACCTCCGGTCCGCAATCCCTGTCTCATACCATCCCGCAAGGCGCCACGGCAACGGCGAAAAACGGCGCTGTTACGCTTCGTTACACATCGCTCCGCCATGCCATGTAAAAATTTTATCACGAAAGGCCCTGATTTACGAAAACCCTGTTACCTTTCGTTACACTTCGCCTGAAATCATCCTATTTTTCCCAGAATCACGGTCAGGAACATGCCAGAAGCGTATAATTTATTGAAGAGCAGTGTTCATTTATGCAACCGTTACGCTTTGTTACACCGGACGGGATGCCTGTGCTCCCGTTTAAACCTATAGTCTGTCCGTTATTCCATTCCACAGGAGTGCCCCGCATGTCCCGCTTCAACAATGCCCGCGGCTGCTTTCTCGGCCTTCTTCTGCTGCTCTGGCTGGCCGTGAACGCCATCGTCAGAACCGTGCTCATCGTCATGGCCCACCGTTCTCTGCAAAGCTCCTTCGACTGGCTCTCGGTCACGGGCATCTATCTGCGGGGAGCCGTCAACGATCTGTTCCCGTACTTTCTGCTCACGCTTCCGCTCATGCTTGTCCTCATGCTGAAAAAAAGGCTCTGGGGCGGCCGCGCGGGACGCGTCATCGCCTCGGCGACGTTCTGGGTATACGCCTGCGCCTTTCTTTTCGGCGCCGTGGCCGAGACCCTGTTCTGGAACGAATTTTCCAGCCGCTTCAATTTCATCGCCGTGGACTATCTCATCTATACCACGGAAGTCATGCGGAACATCGCGGAGTCCTACCCCGTCATTCCCCTTGTCTCCGCCGTGGCCGCCTGCGCCGTCGTCGTCACCGTGCTCCTGCTGCGGCCTTTCTGGAAGCGCCTCTCTCTGCCCGCGCCCCGTTCCCCGCGTCTTTTCGCCGTGTGCTTTCTCATGACATGCGCGGCCTTTCTCTACTCGCCCCTCACCTCCGGGGACAGAGTGACGCGCGAGATCTCGGCCAACGGCGTGTGGTCGCTCTTTTCCGCCTACCGGAACAACGAGCTCGATTACCGGGAATTCTACCGCGTGCTCGACGACTCCCGCGCGGCGGCCCTGCTCAGGGAGCATCTTGCGGAGGAAGGAACCATCTTCGTCTCCGAAAACCGCGACGAGTGGCGGCGCGAGGTGAGCGCCCTGCGGCCGGAATGGAAGCCCAACGTCATCCAGATCGTGGTGGAGAGCCTCGGCAGCAACCTTCTCGGAGAGTACACGCCCAATCTCAACGCCGTGGCGAAGCAGAGCCTTCAGCTGACAAGGCTCATGGCCACGGGAACCCGCACCGTGCGCGGCATAGAGGCCCTCACGCTCTCGCTGCCGCCCACGCCCGGCTCCTCCATCGTGCGCCGTCCCGGCTGCGAGGGACTTTTCTCCACAGGCACCGTGTTCCGGGAAAAGGGCTACGACACCGCCTTCATCTACGGCGGCTACGGCTACTTCGACAACATGAACGCCTTCTTCTCCGGCAACGGCTTCCGCATCGTCGACCGCTCCGACATCCCCGGCGAAAACGTCACCTTCACCAACGCCTGGGGCGTGTGCGACGAAGACCTCTTTCACGCCGCCCTCCGCGACGCGGACGAAAACTTCCGGAAAAAGCAGCCCTTCTATCAGTTCGTGCTCACCACCTCGAACCACCGGCCCTTCACCTATCCCGACGGCAAGGTCGCCATCCCCTCGGGCACGGGCAGAAAAGGCGCGGTCGCCTATACCGACTACGCCATAGGCGAATTTCTGCGCGAAGCCTCCAAAAGACCGTGGTTCTCCGACACCGTGTTCGTCATCTCCGGCGATCACACCTCAAGCGCGGCCGGGCACACCGATCTGCCGCCCGAGCGCTACCACATCCCGGCCCTGATCTACTGTCCCGGCCATATCGCTCCCGCCGAGGTGAACACCCTGTGCAGCCAGGCCGACATCGCGCCCACGATCTTCGATCTTTTCGGCTGGTCCTACAGGTCGGGCTTCTTCGGCCGCAGCGTGCTGCGCGTAAAGCCGGAAGAGGGCCGCGCCTGGATAAGCACCTATCAGGCCCTCGGCAGGCTCACGCCCGACTCCCTCGTGACCCTCGAACCTCTGAAGACGCCCTCCGCCGAGGCCTGGACCTTCCCGGACGGCACGGGCCAGGCTCTCGACAGGGCCCGGGCCGACGATCTCATACAGCAGGCCGAAGCCGACTATCAGAGCGCCCACGACCTTTTCAGAAACGGACGCTTGAAAGAGGAGGCCGTTCTGCGCTAAAGAATGTCCCAGCTTCACAGACCCTTTTGCGGGCCGGTTCATCCGGCCCTTTTTTTCATGGTTTTCCTATGGAAAGGACAACGAAAAACATGTGGCTCATTCTTGCTCTTCTCTCCGCGGTCTTTGCGGCCCTCACGTCCATCCTCGCCAAGGTGGGCATCGAAGGCGTGGATTCCAACCTCGGCACCGCCATACGCACGCTCGTGGTCTTCTTCATGGCCGTCGGCATGGTGTATCTCACCGGCGCCAAAGTCAGCCTTGCCGAAATCAGCACCAGGACCTGGGTCTTTCTCGTGCTCTCGGGTCTCGCCACCGGCGCTTCATGGCTGTGCTACTTCAAGGCCCTGCAGATAGGCGACGTTTCCAAGGTCGCTCCCATCGACAAGACGAGCATCATCTTCACCATTATCATGGCGATGATCTTTCTGCATGAAGAGCTTACCCTGAAGGTCGCCGTGGGCGGCGCGCTCATCGCCGCAGGCACCCTCGTCATGGCGCTGTGACGACCGCGCGTCCGGCAAACTCCGGGTTTCCGCCCGGCCCGATCCCGCCGGAGGTTGACTTTTTCCTTCCCGTCGTGGACTATCTCACGAATTATCTTCATCACACCCCTTAAGAAAACGAGGTCTGCGCATGGAGCTTGTCGAAAACATAGTCGCCTTTTTCAACGATATTCTGTGGTCCTACGTCCTTGTGGTCATGCTCATCGCCCTGGGACTCTGGTTCAGCCTGAAGACGAAGTTCGTCCAGCTCAGGATGGTCGGAGAAATGATCCGCCTGCTGAAGGAAGGCACAAGTCACGACGGCGGCCATGCCCACATAAGCTCCTTCCAGGCCTTCTGCATCAGCACCGCCTCCCGCGTGGGCGTGGGCAACATCGCAGGCATAGCCATCGCCATCATGACGGGCGGCCCCGGCGCCATATTCTGGATGTGGGTCATCGCCGTCATAGGCGCGGCCTCAGGATTCACGGAAAGCACGCTCGCCCAGATCTACAAGGTGCGCGATCCCAGGACCTTCGGCTTCCGCGGCGGCCCTGCCTACTACATCCGCAACTGCCTCGGCAGCAGCAAGGCCGCGGCGCTCTTCGCCGTGCTCATCTCCGTGACCTTCGGCCTCTGCTTCAATTCCGTGCAGTCCAACACCATCGCCATCTCCCTGAACGCCACCTTCGGCCTCGACCGCGCCGTGGCCGGAGCCTTCCTCACCGTGCTTTCGGCCGTGGTCATCTTCGGCGGACTCAAGCGCATAGCCGGTCTCAGCAGCTGGCTCGTGCCCGTCATGGCCTCGCTCTACCTGCTGCTTGCCCTCGTCATCGTGATCATGAACATCACGCACCTGCCCGCCATGCTGATCACCATCGTTTCCCAGGCCTTCTCGCCCGACGCGGCCGTGGGCGGCATAGGCGCGGCCATACTCACCGGCGCCAAGCGCGGACTCTTCTCCAACGAGGCCGGCATGGGCTCCGTGCCCAACGCCGCGGCCACGGCCTTCGTCTCCCATCCCGTGAAGCAGGGCCTCGTCCAGGCCCTCGGCGTGTTCGTGGACACGCTTCTCGTCTGCACCGCCTCCGCCTGCATCGTGCTGCTCTTCGACGGCTACGCCGATTCCGGCAAGACCGGCATCGAACTTGTGCAGCTCGCCCTCACAAGTCAGCTCGGAAGCTTTGCCGGCGTTCTTCTCTCCCTCATGGTGTTCATGTTCGCCTTCAGCTCCATCGCGGGCAACTACTACTACGGTGAGAGCAACATCCAGTTCTTCAGCACGAAGTCCGTGTATCTGCTCATCTTCCGCATCCTCGTGGTGGCCATGGTGGCCTTCGGCTCCGTGGCCGAACTGCCCTTCGTCTGGAACCTCGCCGACCTGTTCATGGCGCTCATGGCCATCGTCAACCTTGTGGCCATCGCCCTGCTCGGCCGCAACGCCTTCCTGGCCCTCAAGGACTATCAGGATCAGAAGAAGGCCGGTGTGGCCGACCCCGTGTTCCATCCCGAAAAGCTCGTCAACCGGCGCGGCATAGAAGCCTGGGGTCGCGACGCCTGAGAATGACCCGTCGACCGGGAAAGGCGGCCCTTCCTTCCGGGAAGCGCCGCCTTTTTCCGTATCCGGGCCCGGAAAACGGCATACGGACCGCACGGAGGAGGATTTCTTCCGGACGCGCGGCAGGGCCGCGCACACCAGAGAACCGCGCCTCCGATACGGGGAAGAGGCCCCGGAAGGAAAACGGATTGACAGCCGCCTCCGCCGATGAAATATTTTCTGCGCCTGATGAACTCGGAAAACCGGCACGGCTCCGGAAGTCATGCCGCGGCGCCGCACAAGGGCATGCATCATGAAGAACGACTCCTCCCATCTTCCTTCTCCGGGAACGACCGGCCCCTTCGGCCAGCACTCCGGCCATGACGCAAAAAACAGCTTCTTCGACATCGAAACCTGCCGCAGCCATCTTCTGCGCTTCAGCAGGGAAATCGCCGTGCCCCGCGGCACGAATCTCTGCGTGGACCGCGTCTATTACCTGCTCGACGGCGCCGTGACGCTTACCGCCATGTCCGCCGTGGGCGGAGCCCATTCCCTCATCTACTTCCATCCCGGCGATCTTCTGAGCTTCATTCCGTCCGTCAATCAGGCCTACGCCATTCCCCACGACGCCTTCGACTTCCTTCTGTACAACGAATCGCTCGTCATGCGCACCAAGACCCGCTGCCGCCTTGTGTCCATGACGCACGGGGAATTCATGGAGCACATGGACGAGGAGCCGCTGAGAACCCTGCTCATCCGGGGCCTTGCCGGAAACCTCATGAAGATCATCGTGCAGTCCGTCAACAACACCACGCTCTCCGCCACCGTGAGGGTCTGCCGCATGATCTCCGTGTTCATGGAAAAACATCCGCCCCACGCCCTGCCGCGCTACCTCACCTACACGGAAATAGCCGGTCATCTCTCCCTGCACGTCATGACCGTCACCAAGATCTTCCGCTCACTGCGCAAGGAAGGCATACTGGCCAAGGACAAGGGCATCACCTTCGTGAAAAATCCCGGCGAACTCATGAAGCTCTCCTCGCAGCTCAGTCAGATCTCCTACGGAAACGCCGCCGATCAGGGCATGGATGAGCCCGCGTCCCTGAAAGAACGATCCCGGCAGCGCCTTTTCAAAAAAACGCCTCCGACCCGCAGACCGGGCAGGATCTGACCGGCGCAAAGCCGCTCCCCATTGCCCCGGAATCGTCCGCCTTCGTTCAGATGCGCGTTCTCTTGTGACCGTTTTCCTGAGCCCGTCTCAGGCTCCGACGCCGCCCACCCTCGTTCCGGCGCAGACTTCCGCCCCCTCTTTTCCCCGCTCTTCTTCGTATCAGCCCCGGGCGCGCCGAAGGGCCGCCGGACGGCACGCCTTCCTTCGTTCTCGCCTCGGCCGAAATCTTCTGCGCTCCGGACCTTTCCGGCCTCCTGCCTTCCCCTTCTCCGAGCAGGGACAAAAAACACGTTTCCCTCCGAAAAAAATTTTTTCCGGACGGACATTGCCCCCATTTGCGGACATTTATTCACAATCCCCCGGAAAAACAGGACCTCTGCTTCCCCGACATCCCCCAAACGGAGGAAAATCCTCTCCCTTGCGCGGCCTTTTTTCCGGGTAAAAGCAAAAAATTTCCCAAAAACTAGCTTAGACTAGTTTTTTTTGTCCGCCGTCGCCCTATGTTAACCAGCATCCGTAGAAGTCCAGGTGTGAAGAGGCGACGCTTCGCTTTCTCCCTCCCCCTTTTGTTCCAACGCCTTTTCTCCGCTCCCCTGCTGGAGGCAGCATGTCCGTAAGAGAACTTCCTCTCTCCACCATCATCCATACCGTCATCGGCATAGGGCTCATGTTCCTCGGGTACGTTCTGCCCTGTCCGTCCCTCTCCGTTCCCGTCAACGACGCTCTTGTCGCGGCGGGCTTTCCCGTGACGGACGGCACCGCCGTCATCACCATCACCCGCATGGGCATGGTCAACGCCATGATCTTCCTCGGCGTCGTGTACCTCTGGACCTTCGTCGACACGCTCTGGCCCTGCTTTCTCGGCGTGCTCATGCTCGCCTTCAGCGGATTTACTCCCGCTCCCAAGGTCCTGAGTTCCCTGCTCGGCAACCCCATGGTGGTCATGATCTTCTTCACCCTGTGCTTCGCCACGGCCCTCATCAAGAGCAACGTGTCCAGCTGGCTCTCCCAGTGGATACTGCACCGCAACTTCATCATCGGCCGTCCGTGGGTGCTGACAGGCGTCATACTCCTCGCCTCCTATTTTCTGGCCTTCTTCGAGCAGACGACCATATGCTTCCTCATGTGGCCCGTCATGTACGGCATCTTCGAGCAGGCGGGCTACAAGCGCGGCGACAGATATGTTTCCATCATGCTCGTCTACATCATCGTGATGGCCCTGCTCTCCTTCGCCTCCGATCCCTTCAAGACCGGCGCCTTCCTGCTGCTCGGCAACGTGTGGAGCATGGCCGCCAGCAACCCCGGCATGAACGTGCCCGCCCTGCCCGCAGCCTCCTACTTCTGCTTCGCCCTCATCATCTCCCTCACGTCCATAGCCGGGCTCATGCTGCTCATGCGCTTCGTCTTCCGCGTGGACGTCTCTCCCCTGCTCCGGCTCGATCCCGAGGCCCTGCGCAGGGAACCGCTCAAGCCCATGACCGGCTATCAGAAGGGCGTGCTCGTCGCCTTCGCCATCTTCGCCGGATGGATCCTCGTGCCCGGCATCATCGGCAAGGACAACTTTCTCGGCGCCTTCCTCTCCAGGACCTACATGCTCGCCCCGCTCGTCGCCCTCTTCCTCGTCGGCTTCGTGCATCTGCGCGGCAAGCCCATCGCCGACATCAGCGAAACGGCGGTGGTCTTCCCCTGGCGCGTCTTCCTGCTCATCGCCGCGGCCATGCTCCTCGGCGACGCCATGACCGGCAAGGGCACCAACGTGACCATCTTCATGGAATACGTCCTGCGCGACGCCCTTTCCGGCTTCGGCTACATTCCCCTGTGCATCGCCGTGGTGCTGCTCGGCATATGCTGCACCAACTTCTCCAACTCCGTGGTGCTCGGTCTCGTGCTCACGCCCGTGCTGCTCGCCATGTGCAACGCCTTCGGCATGAACGCCGGGCCCCTCATGGCCTGCTTCATCTTCGCCGTGCTCATCGCCGCCTGCACTCCCGCGGCCTCGCCCTTCGCCGCCATACTCTTCGGCAACACCCAGTGGCTCTCCCCCAAGGAGATCGTCACCTACACCGTGTCCGCCTCGCTGCTCATCGTCGGCGTCATCATCGTCGTGGGCATCCCGGTATCCATGCTCATCTTCTGACCTTGTCCGGCGGACCAAGGATCCGCGTCATCCTCTGAACAAACGCTTTCCCCGCGAGGAAAGCCAACATGACCAAGGAGAATTCCATGAACAAGTACGACGTCATCATCGTGGGCGGCGGCCCTGCCGGCCTCACGGCTTCCATCTATGCCGTGCGCGCCAACATGAAGACCCTGGTGCTCGACAAGCTCGCCCCCGGCGGTCAGATCATCAACACCAACGAGATCGCCAACTACACCGGCTTCGGCACCATCAACGGCGCGGAACTCGCCATCAAGATGTTCGAGCACTCCCAGGAAGTGGGCGCGGAATTCGACTACAAGACCGTGACCGCCATCGTGGACGAGGGCGACGTGAAGAAGGTCGTCTGCCTTGAGGACGATACCGTGTACGAAGCCTCGGCCGTCATCATCGCCACGGGCACCCGTCCCCGCCGTCTGCACATCCCCGGCGAAGAATCCTTCACCGGCGCGGGCATCAGCTGGTGCGCCATCTGCGACGGCGCCCAGTACCGCGGCAAGGACGTGGTGGTCATTGGCGGCGGCAACTCCGCCGTGGAGGAATCCATCTATCTTGCCGGCATCGTGAACAGGCTCACCATCGTGACCATGTTCGACCTCACGGCCGACCCCATCGCCTGCGACAAGCTGCGCGCCATGGACAACGTCACCATCTACCCCTATCAGGACGTGCTGGAATTTCTGGGCGACGGCAAGCTTGAAGGCGTGCGCTTCAAGTCCACGAAGGAAGACGCCACGGAACGCACCGTCACCTGCGACGGCGTGTTCGAATACATAGGCCTCGAACCCACCGCCTCCTTCTGCGCCGACCTCGGCATACTCGACCGTACCGGCTGCATCGTGACCGACGCCGCCATGGCCACGTCCCGCCCCGGCATCTTCGCCGCCGGCGACATCATCGTGAAGGGCCTGCGTCAGGTGGCCACGGCCTGCGGCGACGGCGCCATTGCCGCCAACTCCGCTTCCAAATATGTTGAAAAGCTGAGAGGATAGTTTCCTCTTTCCGGCACAGGCCCCGCAAAACAAGAACCATCATCTTCAAGGAGTCATCCCATGATCACGGAAATCGATACCGCCGCCTACGACAGCATGGACAAATCCGGCGTCATGCTGGTGGAATTCTATTCCAAGACCTGCGGCCCCTGCAAAATGCTCTCCTTCGTCCTCAAGGACATCAGCAAGAACGATCCCGACTTCCGCATCTTCACCGTGGACTTCGACGCCAACCAGGACCTCAAGGAACGCTGCGGCGTGAAGGGCTTCCCCACCATGCTCTTCATGAAGGACGGCGTGGAAGTCTCCCGCCTCGAAGGCCTCAAGCAGAAGCCCGCCATCGTTCAGGAAATCGAAAAGCTCAAAGCCTAAGTTCCTCATATCCAACACGTAGAACGCCGAAAGGAGTCCAGTCATGAGCAGTAAAGTGATGCACACCTACAACGATCACCTCATTACTCGCCAGAATCGCGCCGAGAAGGAATTCCTTGCCGCCTTTGAAGCGGAAAAGCCCTCGCTCGAAAACGCCCATGTTCTGGTCAACCCCTACTTCATCAACCCGCTCTGCGCGCTGATCCTCTTCAAGAGCGAAAAGCCCGCCACCGCCACCATGACCATCCACGGCAAGCGCAACGACCGTGAAAACATCGTGCACACCTTCCCCGAAGGCACCGATCACTTCATTCCGGTCATCGGCCTCTACGAAGGCATGGCCACCCGCGTGACCGTGGAACTTTCCACCGGCGAAAAGAACACCTTCGCCATCGAGTCCCAGCCCCTGCCCGAAGACGTGTGCCGCTGCCGCAACATCAACACGTCCATGGACTACTTCGGCAACAACTTCATGTTCCTCACCCCGGCCGGCAAGAACCTGCCCACCGCCTACGACTACATGGGCGACATCCGCTGGCTGCTCACCGAAAACACCATGTTCGACATCAAGCGCGTGAAGAACGGCAACATCATGACCGGTTCCCACCGCTTCTGCCACATGCCCTACTGCTCCACGGGCCTCATCGAACTGAACCTGCTCGGCAAGATCTACAAGGAATTCCGCATGCCGGGCAACTATCACCATGACCACTTCGAAATGCCCGACGGCAACATTCTCGCCCTCACCCAGGACTTCACCACGAGCACCGTGGAAGACATGATAGCCCTGCTCGACCGCGAGACCGGCGAAGTGCTCCGCACCTGGGACTACAAGACCTTCCTGCCCCAGAACGTGGCCGGCTCCGGCTCCCAGGACGCCCATGACTGGTTCCACAACAACGCCCTGTGGTACAACGACAAGAACAAGACCATCACCATCTCCGGCCGTCATCAGGACGCCATCGTCAACTTCGACTACGAGACCAGCAAGCTCAACTGGATCATCGGCGACCCCGAAACCTGGCCCGAAGACATGCAGAAGTACTTCTTCAAGCCCGTGGGCGACGTCGCCAACTTCGACTGGCAGTATGAACAGCACGCCTGCGTGGTCTGCCCCGACGGCGACATCATGTGCTTCGACAACGGTCAGTACCGCTCCAAGGTGAAGGAACGCTACATCAGAAACCGCGACAACTTCTCCCGCGGCGTGCGCTACCGCATCGACACCGAAAAGATGGAGATCGAACAGGTGTGGCAGTACGGCAAGGAACTCGGCCAGAGCTTCTTCTCGCCCTACATCTGCAACGTGGAATACTACGACGAAGGCCACTACCTCATCCACTCCGGCGGCATCGGCTGGAAGGACGGCTACGCCTCCGACAAGCTCGGCGCCTTCATCAACCCCAAGAAGGAACCCGGCACCGACATCTGCGCCAAGACCGTGGAACAGAAGGACGGCGTGGTCATGTACTCCATGGAAGTGGACGGCAACTTCTACCGCGCCGAAAAGCTCTTCCCCTACCATGACGGCGACAACGCCGCCTTCGGCGAAGGAAAGCTCCTCGGACACCTCGATGTGACCCCCACCTTCGACACCATCCCCGACGTGCCCGAATCTCAGGAAGTCATCGACTCCTGGCATCAGGTCAACATCGAGGAAGACGAGGACCGCATCGTGTTCCACGGCCGCTTCGCCCGCGGCTCCCTGGTCATGGTGCTGCTCGAAGGCGAAAAGGAGACCCGCGGCTACTTCATCAACACCGCCGCCTCCTACCACCTCGCCATGTGCTCCGGCGCCTACCTTGAGGAAGACGACCGCGTCATCAAGCAGAACATCAGCAAGGAAGGCCTCTCCGGCCGCTACGACATCAAGATCCTTGTGGAAGACACCAAGTACCAGACCGGCGTCTCCCTCTTCTGCTGATAACCTTTAAAAAAAGGCCGCCACGAAAGTGACGGCCTTTTCTGCGCCGGGCCCTCACTTTCCCCCCGGCGTCTCCCTGCGGCGGGAAGAGTCTCTCTTCCCGCTTTTTCTTTGCCCTCGTTACGGGCCGCGCAGAGGACAGTCGTGCAGCGTCCTTTTCGAAGCGCCCTGACGCCGTGCGCCAAGACGCCTTCTCGCGAAGGCCCGGAGCCTGTGCGCGCACGGACGCGGCCTGTCTGCGGATTTTGGGAAAACACCAAAAACACCCGGAGTGATGCGCGCACGGGCACGGCTGCGTTTTTTTTTCCTGCCCCCCGCTTACTGGCGGCCCCGTCCGCCTGCATGCACGGGCGCGGCTGGACTCCCTAGTCACTTCACCGACATGGACAACCGTTTCCCTGCGCGCACGGGCACGACCAGAGAGGACGCCTGAAAAAGCGTCCTGAACGGATGTCCTTTCGAAAAACGGGAAAAGGGAAAGCCTCGGACCTACGCGGCAAAAAGCTTGCCGCACCTGCGGCAGCGGTAAAGATGCCTGCCGTACCTGTTGTCCATGGCCTGGCCCGCCCTGCTGCCCATGACGGCTCCGGAGGCCGCGCCCGTCACGGCTCCGACAAGGCCGCCCGCAAGCGCACCTATGGCCGTGCCGAGACCGGGGAGCACGGAACCTATGGCGGCTCCGGCGGCCGCTCCCGCACTGATGCCGGAGACGCCTGCGGCGGCTCCGCCGACACCTCCCGCCGCCGTACCGAACTTGCGGTAGCGGTCATCCTTGCAGACATCGGAACTCTTGCAGCGCGGGCAGCGTAAGGGCATGGCTCACCTCGACTTCTTTTATGCCGGCATGGTACGGAAAAAACGGCGGACAGGCAAGAAAGTCGACAGGCGTCATGCGCGCGCCCCCGTTCCGGGGTGAAACCCGAAAAAGACTGCGCCGCAGGCCTTTTCATGAAAATTTAATGCCGATTTCTTCTGTAATACGTTTGACAAAAATATAACAAGCCGTTACAAAAAAGCGTCGACAATTTTCCTGCCATGGCAGAGCCACATGACCGGTCTTCAAGCAAACGGGCAAGTCCCGTTGAAGAGCATTCATGTCTCTGACTCGTTATTTCGCCAAAGCCGCCATGACTCTGGCCTGTGTCCTTGCCGTAAGCGGCGTTGCCGTTGCCGCCGACGGAGAAAGCGCCGTCATGAAATCCCCCGCTGCCGACGGCGCGTATGTCATGAAACTGCAGGGAATGACCAACAACTACAAAATCAAGCTTCTTGACGGCAAGCGCAAGACCGTCGACGACGGCGTCGTCATCCGTCAGAGCTACGTCAAGGACGGCAAGGTCGTCATTCCCGCCGCCGGTCTCTACACCACTTCCCGCTGCAGCAACTGGTGGTCCTTCAACGACCATGTCTTCACCATTGCCGGCAAGAAGTATCACTTCATCACCGACGAGTATCAGCAGGACGTGGTGAAAAACGTCACCATGAAGCCCGGCGACATCATCTTCGGCAACAAGGAAAAGACGCGCGGCTGGGAACTCAAGGCCATCGATCCCGATCCCTTCGGCATCGCCGGAGGCCACATGGCCTACTTCTGGCTCATCAAGACCACGGGCAACTACTACGGCAATCCCTTCATCGTGGTGGGCGGCGAGAATGTGAAGCCCTCCGCCTCCGACGGCTCGCTGCTCAAGAGCGGTTCCGGTCTCAGGGAAGGCACCACCTCCTGCATGGAACAGCCCGACATCCGTCCCTACCTCGTGGGCAACGCCATCTCCACGAACTCCCGCTCCGTGATCTACATGGACAGCCTCTCCGCCACGGAAGCCAAGATCAAGGAATTCGTCACGGTGAGCACGTCCAAGGCGCTCATCTCCCCCAATGATCCCGTCATCGGCATGTACGGCAAGGGCGACACCATCAAGATCGGCAATGCCACCGTGGAAGTGACCGACATCACCGCCGACACCGCCACCGTGAAGATCACCGACAAGCAGGGCACCGTGACCAAGACCCTCAAGGCCGACGCCGAATCCCTGAAGCTGTTCCCCGCCTCCCGCGTGGTGTGCAAGGCCATGTATGCCCAGTCTGAAAGCGGCCGAGAACTTGTGAACATCAATCCCCGCAACGAAGGCGGCGTATTCGTGAACGGCAAGGTCGCCCTCATGGCCCACAGCGACGTCATCACCGTAACCAACGGCGGAGAATGGGCGGCCGACAAGCGCTTCATCACCCGTCCCGAAATCTGCGCCGAATGCTCCTTCATCCATGAAATCGCTCTGGAAAACAAGGAACCCATCGTTCTCGACGCCAAGAACAACAAGTACGTGGGCCCCGAAGGCTACTTCACCATCGTCATCGACAAGATGAACGGCAACACCGTGGAAGCCTGGCATGTGGAAAACGCCAAGGCCAAGACCGAGAACCTCGCCGGCCGTGCCAAGGGCAAGCACATCGACCTCGTGCTCGGTGCCGCCTGCCGTTCCACCGGTCACTTCTTCAGCCGCGTGTACCCGCAGCTTTACAAGGAAGCCATCGGCGCCAAGTGATGCCTTCCCATAGCGTCGACGTGTCGCAGCTATGACCTCAAAGAGCCACATGGGAAACCATGTGGCTTCTTTTTTTAACAGATCGTGCGAAGACCGGATGCGCACGGCCCCGCCAAGATCCCTGACCTTTTCGACGGCCCTCCACCAGACGGCCCTCCACCAGACGGCCTTCCACCATCGGACGGCCCGCCTCTTCCCCGGGAACGCAAGCCCTCAGCCGCGGCATCGGTCCCGCTACCGCTCTCCCGCCTCTCTCAACGCTCCGAAAGCCCATCTCGTGCCGTCTTCGATCAGGTCTCCGCACTCCCGCACCATACCTGCCGAACATTTTCTACCTTTATGTAGAAAATATCCCCGTACCTTCTGCCGTCACGGAATGGTACCAGAGGGGTCTTCCCAAAATCCACCAAAATGTAGTTTTTTTCGTTTTTACTGCTAACATACTGAATCTAAAAATATATCATAGAACAATCCTGAAAATTGTAACAATTTTGTCCAATATTGGTCGGGTTATTTTTCTACATTTCAGTCGAAAATTGTATTCCCGGCATCTCGCAAAAAACGCATAAAAATATAATATTCCTATTATTTCAGTATGTTAAAAAATAAATATCAATATTGGCACGCTTCTTGCTTCAGCATCAGAAGAAAAAGCCAAGAAGCCTTTCCCACAAGGAGTTTACAAACATGTCAAGTTCCAATACGCCAAGGCATGACGACGAATATTTCGGCTGCGACGTGTTCACGCTCGACACCATGTGCCGGCATCTGCCCCATGATGTATATGTGAACCTTGAGCAGACCATCCTGAACGGCACCCGCCTCGATCCCGCCATCGCGGGCACCGTGGCCAACGCCATGAA
>ENA-OVGB01001778-OVGB01001778.1-human-gut-metagenome-genome-assembly--contig:-NODE-1778-length-17782-cov-37.583404_pt1 | contig 17782 bp, 20 predicted proteins | sample MGYA00237767_ERZ505413 | MGnify/ENA primary metagenome ERZ505413 (study PRJEB26158, sample SAMN06016410) | human gut metagenome | biome: human gut; feature: ankylosing spondylitis patient; material...
TTATACCCTAATAAGCTGCCGGAAAGTGAACGGGTATGCTCCGGAATATGTAGGTTAATCAAGCTTGTTCTTCAAATGCTTCAAGTAGCATTTAAAATAAAGGAATTTTAGGAAACAACGAAGAACGGTTCGCATACAAATTAATATGCCTATTATCACATACTATCTTGCAATTTTAGTCCAACATGATATGAAAAGGAAATGCTTGACCTATACATTCTTGCAGATTCTCAGTATATCATGAACAAATAAACTCACTTGCGTGACCTGTTCGACAATACTAACTCAATGTTGTCAAAGATTAATATGATCCCCTGATTCCGATATTATTTGATTAAATTTTAACTTGTTCCATTTTAATGAAACACAAATGACAACTTATTTTTTTTGATATTGATATCACAATAATAAAATAGTAAAGCCTGGAAAATTATACCTCCAAATTCCCATAAAGGTGTACTAATCCATGAAACAAGAATGGGAGTTAACATAATAGCCTTTAGATGAGAATCTAAATATCTATTTTTAAGAAATCGAAAAACGGCTATAAAGTAAGTTAGTACATAAATTATGCCCCAATAATACAGTGTCCCCATCATACCTATATCTGATAAGATAACGCGATGATTATCAAAATAAATTACATCACTACCATATTCCGACGACTCATGTCCTACACCATTTCCCAAAAAAATAGAAAGAGGGTTACTAATATATTCATTGAAATAATAAATATAAGAAAAAGAACGTCCCGTTTCCAGATCTTCAGAAACATTAGCCAAGGAGCCCAAAAGAGTCTCTCTAAAAGAATACAAGAATAATATGATACAAACAATTAGAATGGTATACACTATTCTGTATTTTATATTATTACGATATAATACATAAAACCAATAAGCAACAAATACGCTAGCCATTGTTTGTCGATTGCCACAAGCTATAATTCCTATTACTAAGCATAAAACTAACAGATTCATATGTTTGTAATGAGCTTTCTTTGCAAGACAGATAAAAAATGCAGCAATAGCATATGAGATACCTCCTACCATAAAACGATAAAATCCCAATCTTTTCTCAATAGCTCCTCCTGCCACATTTTCAATATATCCAGAACCTATAGTTCGCTCTCCAAAAGGAGCAAACGGATAGGTTATCTGTTGAACAAGAGTTATAAGAGTATATATAATACCAATATAACAAATAATTTTTATACATTGTTGTTCGTTGATTTTTTTATACCATAATATGAAATATAAAAGCCAACCTATATGCATTCTCCACACAATAAGTGAAGCTGTAATAGATTGATTATGTAAAACTTTGCAAGAATAAACACTTAGCAAAGGTAGTAAGAGCAAAGCTAGTACAAATGGTTTTGAAAAACATTGATCCAATCTCTTATTAGTATTTATGATGACATTCCAAATAAAAAAGAGCATTATAAATAAATGAATATATTGATAGAACTTTATATCAAACCACACTAAAGCCCATAAATTTATAGAAAAAACTATGGTAAATAGCAGCCAAGTAGGTATTCGTGTACTATTTTGCAATAAAATTCTCATATTTTCCCTAATCTGTTATTCATTCCATCATGAAATGCTTTAATAATAACCTGAAAATCATCTCGTTTATAATATCCATCCTGCTTCATCCGATGAAGCAAAAAACCAATGAAATATTTTAATAAGACTAGACGAGGATAAACTATTCGAAAGAATTTGTTCTTACCATAAGTATGGGTAAAGTAAATCAAATTTCTAAGTCCATAAGGAGTCTTCCAACTTCTCAGAACTGGCGCATCTGTAGAAGCTGTTGATAAATCTTCTTTATTTAGTACAGCACCGGGTATATATTTTACTTTTAAATTAGCTAATATAGCTCTATAAGCATAGTCTGTATCATCCCAAAAAATAAATAGGTCTTTATTAGGAAACCCTATTTCTTGAATAGTTTTTTTTGAGATCAATGGGCCTTCGAAAGCCATGCCCTCAATATCTATAGGTGCATTATCTATAATGTCTTTTATTTGCAAATTTCGTTTTAAAGCTTTAAATGGATTTGATAAATTAAATTTTAAAACCTCATCCAATTGTATATTTCCATTTTTTATGCGCTGAGGGCACAGTATTCCTGTCTGATCCAAATATATATATTTACATAGTTCTGCAAGACACGTAGAAGCAGGGTTTACATCATCGTCCATTGTCCATACCCAGTCAAATCCATGTTGATACGCTTCTTGAATTCCTCTATAAAATCCTCCAGATCCGCCTACATTTTCTTGATGCACCACCATTAAATCACTTTGTTGATCTAACCATTCTTTGGTTCCATCTGTACTACCATTATTAATTATATATATAGCATCAAGTGGTCGTACCTGTTCTTGTAAAGCTGATATACATTTTTTTAAGTATTTAATTCGGTTGTATGTAACAACGACTGCCGCAATTCGTATCATTTGACCTTATAATTTCATTACACATTTATTTTAATACTCTTTCATTATTGCTATTCTAAAAATAGACTTCAATGAATGAGTATTTTCTCAGTTATATTTATCAATTTGATGTTTTTATATTTTGCTAGTTTATATAATAGCTCTTGCTTCCACCTAAGTTCGGACGTTTGTATTACTAAACAATACTTACCTTTTGCTTTGTAAGATATGCAAAACGTGGCTCTGAACAGACCGAAATCTACTATCAAAAGTTATATTTCATAATTTATTTTCTAATTTTCAATGTAATCATATTCATTATGATTTTACTGAAAGGATCGTGCAAAGCCCAAAGACATATAGCATAGACCAATGCACCAGCCAAAAACATAGATAGCAACGTAATAATGTTACTGTATTCCTGTTTCGCAATTATAAATAAGACTATCCCCATCAAAATACCGGATGTCAGATAATTCAAATGTTGACGCTTCAGTAATTGTATAGATATATATTTCCTTCCAATAAAAAACATTGAAACGGTAACAACAAACTCTGTTGTTGCAAAAGCGACTGCCGTTCCGTAATGTCCATAATGCGGTATCAGCAATACATTAGCTATTACATTTGTTATTGCTCCAAGAAATGTACATAATATCACAATATTGATCTTTCCCATCGGATATAGTATTTGTATACCCATGACACCAGATATTCCAATAGTTATGATATTTATCGCAACAATCTGGGATGCCAAAATAGCAGGATAAAAACTGTTACCACTAAATAGAAGCACGGCGCTCTTACTCGTAAAAACAAGTCCTATGGCAAGCGGTATAGAAATAGCGATAATAAAATCATATGACTTTTGTACTACTCTATTAAATTCATCTATCCTATTTTCTGCAATTAAGTTTGAGGCACGTGGCATCATGACAGAACCTAATGCATTAGAAACGCTCATAGTCATATACATTAGTTTCGTTGCTGCCGTAAAATATCCTACGGCTACAACATCCTTCAGAAAACCCAAAAGAACAGTGTTTAATTGTAAATATATGCTTGTTATCACATTAAACACGAATATATGTATAGCAGGCTTTAAATGTCGTAAAGGGTGTAAGTTATGAATATCAACGATCTTTCTATCAACATATTTTCGCAAGCGAAGAAAATTAAAGATATTACCGCCTAAAACGCCAAATACCGTATATGCACCATACCATAAAATATCTTCTTTTGTCTTAACTATAAGGAATAGTAGTACCACAGATATAGTCTTAGTAACAAGTCCGCGTATTGCCACATACTTAAAATCCTCAATTCCCTGATAGAACCATTCACATCCTATTGCAGTAAAAAATATAGTTGCACTTAATATCAGAAACAGAGGAATATCAGTTTGAACATCGGACACGGTCATACAGATAATTGCAACTGCTACATAACCAACAATTGTCAACATTGCATGTAACAATAATATTTCTATTGTTGTAGTTGACATCTTTACAACGTCACTTCTTACTTTAGCAACCTCACGAATGGCATACATTGGAATACCCAGACAAGTAAACAGACTTATATATGAAATTATAGAACTGAAAAACTGTACCTGCCCTATTCCTTCCGCCATCATTATTCTTGAAACATATGGAAAGGTTATTAAAGGAAATAAAAGCTGAGATACTGAATTTAATAGATTAAATATATAATTGGATTTTATTGATTTGATCATATTTACATGTAATTTATCAGATTTTTGCACCGTATATCCAATTTATTTTGCACTTTTTCATAGAAGACTTGTACAAGACATTATTACATAAGCGGATTCAACCTTTGAATCATATTACGCAAAGAGCCTGCTTCAAGATTGATCATTTGGATAAATAAGTTCAAGTTGTTTTTTGAATCTCTATCTACACTAAATGGACGCATTTGTGTAACCGGGGCATATCTTTTTAATCTGTCCGGTATCGGTTTCGAATATCCGTTATAAAACCAGCCTAATGCAAAACTATGGATGAAAATAGGTTCGCAAGTCCGAAAGACAACGCTATTTTCTCTATTTGGCGTTTGGACTAAGATTGCACTATCATCTACGGTTGCTCCTATCACGCAAAGTGTTCCATAACCTTGGGCTACACCAGAATCCAGCGTGTACTCTATAACGCCTTTTCTGTCCCGTTTATTTCGATAGGTCACTCTGGTAGCGCCTTCTGCTCCACCTTCCCCCCGTATTTGTCGGCTTATGACTTCATCTTTCTCTTGCCCGTATAAATTATCCCATTCTATATCAGACATAAAAAGTTCTCCTCCTGCGGTTTCATTTATCAACACTTGGATGACTTCCTGCACATTGCTGAAACCCCGGTAGATATTAATCTTAGCCATAGGTTGATAATTATCAAGTTACCCTATTACTTCGTATCTTTTTCATCACCCTTTTCTGCCGGCATCTCAATCGGCTGGATAGCCTGTGTAAAGGCTTCGATGATGGTATTCACCCCCTTGGGAACAGGAAGCTGTCCGGCATGGACATTAACCGTATATTTGGCAGAGTTGCTCTTCTCATAGTGTGTATCATGGGTGGAAGAGTCGCGTGAAGAATAGCTGGCAGATCCTTTGATGGAAACCGACAGAGGCCCCCACCCCAGCTTGCTTTCAAACGAGCCTTCGCCCTTGGTTTCCGTTTCCTTGCTTTCAGATTCCGTTTCCGAGAAACTGGACTTCACTTCCATTTCAAAGGAAATGTCCACATTGTTTACTCCCAGGGAGTTGACCGGTATGATGGTCAGCAGGGGAAGATTGAACGAAGTGGTGAAGTTCTTGATTTCAGTGGTCGGCTTGCCATCCTTATCCGTAGTCGGTGTCAGCACACCTCGTTCCAGCGACATTTCAATCATTACCGGAGCGTAACTGGTATGTCTGACTGAACTGTCAGCATCTTTTCCGTATTTTTTCTTATACTCCTCTTTTTCCTTATCTGTCAGCGCACGCTCCACCCGGTTGAAACAGGTTTCAAGCAAAAACTTGGTCTGTGTGAGTGCCATGGCAGCATTGGCCTTGGCGGAAGCATTAAGCGGACCGCCGATCAGATCTTCCATAGGCAGGCCCGTAAACTGCTGGGCCATTGATAAAAGTTCTTTTTCCATCTGACTTGTGTTTTAAACGGTTAATGATTTATTTCTCCACAACTTTCCGAAGACCGGCTTCGTAATCGGCAATCAGAGTTTCAAGTTCCTGCGCATTGCCTCCACCCTTGAGGGTGAACTCAATGCGCGTATTCACACTTTTATGAAAAAGATGGAATCTGCGGGGCTTTCCCATCATCAGCTCTCCGGATCTGAGGGAAAGGCTGCAATCCACCGAAAACGTTATTTTGTCCATCTGTACAGTCCGCGGGGTAACCAGCGTGGCCAGTGGCACCTGCACAGTCCGCCAGACGGTCTGATCCTTGTCGTCCGTGTAAGGCACTTTGAACCGGACTTCCCGGGGGGTGTACAGATCGGTTCCGTTCTCCGTTTCCTTCGTAAAAGTTCCCGAAAGAACAGCGTCCAGTTCTGTCTGCCGGTCGCGCGCAACGGAATTCACCGCCTCGCAAAGCTGCCGGATAAACGACTTGAAAGGAATCATCTCAAAAGTTTCCTATGGGTTTTCCGGCTTTTCATCCAGCTGCCGGGAAGCCTTCTGCTTCAGCTCTTCCAACCGGGCACTGGCTTCGGCCACAATGGGACGGCTCTGAGGAGTCAGCGAAATGCGCGAATGACATTGGGAACATTCAAAAGCTTCTCCTTTCAGGAGCAGGGCCAGATCGAAATAGATAATATTCCGACAGCAAGGACATGGAATTGCATTAGGCATATTGTTAGTTTTTAAAGGTTTGTTTCTTCTGATTCTGTTTCCGTTTTCCGGAGAGGCACGGAAGCACGGATAGCTTTCTCGTAAAGCTCCATAACGGTAAGCAGTCCGCGCGAAAGGGGCTGCGAAGAGGTCTCCACAGACACTTCCAGTCCTTTCATGACCGGAGTCTTCCCGTCCCGGTCCGTTCCGTTCAGACGGCCGCGATACAGGGCTTTCTCGCTCAGGATATCGGTCGGTCCGTTGGCCGGATAGCTGTCGGACGAAGTGATGTCGATGGAAAAGTTGATATGGGCCTTGGCTACGGACAGGGCGTTGATGGAAAGCAGGTTGATAAGAGGCATCTGGAAGGTCATGGATTTGCCTTCTGCTCCTCCCACCTGGATACTCATGGTGATCATCTCCGGTTCGTAGACCCCGTCCTTGTATTTGAAACAGTTCTTCAGCAGGAAGGTGGTCTGTCCGGACAGCATCATCATGTTGGCCTTGGAAAGGGCAACCAGCGGAGCACTGATAATGCTCTCAATGTTCTGTTCGCTGTTCAGATGTTCCGTTTTCGCCATAATTTTAAGAAGATTGATACTCAAAAGGAACAAAAATGCTTTGACTGGCCAGCATAGAAGTAACCATCAGAAATTCCGGGCTTTCACAATGTCCCTTTATCAGTTCTGAACCAGCAGTATAACTGATTCCTGCATGAAAAGGATTGCTTTTGGAAGGATACGCAGTGACTTCTGTGGTAATATCTTCAATAGAACTTTGCCGTACATCGCCAGCTGTAAGCTTTGCATATCCGGCTATACGGTCACCTTCTATACGAGGACGATATTTTCTACAATTCTCATAACTCGGTTCCCAATAATCCATCCGGTTCACGGATACATAGTCTTCATCCGTTCCACTTTTCAATCTTACCAGATTGAATGCGGAAGGAGCTACTACCTCACCCAATACCATGGATGGAGAAAATATGATGCGTGCCAATTGTTCATAATCGGCTACATATTCACTGACTGATATGACTTCCTGTTCTTCAGACACGGCCTATCTCTGCTTGAATTTGATCGAAAGCATTGGTCAGATTCTCCGGGGAAAACTCTTTCATCCCTTTGATCACCTTTTTATCTTTTCCCATGGCAAAGAATGAAAAATTTTCATTGCCTATATTGATGGAAGCCAACTGTTTTCCGGGAGCAGTAAGAAGTAATGTCCCGTTTGTATTTGGAAACAGGTTCCAGGCTTCAGACGCTTTTTCTCCGATGATTTCAAGGGCACATTTCGTATTCTCATACGCTGTCCGTTCAATGGGGAGAGCACCATTTTCATCCCAGTTCTCCGGCAGCAACTTAAGCTCCTCCAGCCTGTTCAATGCCTGCCTGATCCGTTTCTGCACGGCAACATTCCGGTACAAGTCGATTTCCGGAAAATAAGTTAAAACCTGCGGTAAAACAGGAAATGAAAGTTTATAGGAGTCTGCTGCTCCGTAGCAGTTCTTACTGACCGGATTCACAGACAATTCCATTCCCCTTTTTATACAGACTTTTGACAGACATATACCGCGTGATCTGCTTTCTCTTCTGCGGGAAACAGTCTCTGTCTGGATAGAATATGTAAATCCGTTCATGGTCAATTTTCTCCTCTTAATACGTGAATGATATTTTCAGTAACCACATACCTGAACGCATCAAACATAATGTCGTTCAATTCTGAAGCCAGACTGTATAGCTTCTCCGCTTCCATGCCTTCTGAAGGGACATAAGAAGCATGCAGGTCGAACAACAGATGTACGTTTGAATCGTTCATTACCTGAAAACCTATGGTAAGCTGCATACGGGCTTGATGGTCTAAATCCACCTGAGCCTCTTTGGTTACTTTTATCTGTTTTCCCTTCTCCAGTCTATATTTCTCCAGATCTTCTGTATGCTCCGGTTTGAACACATAATTCAAAGCATCCTTGAGGTCAAACCGATCAAGAGAAATATGAAACGGGAATCTGTTTCTTTTGGTCAGGGAAAGTTCCTGAATCCTGAACGACGGCACAACATCCTGCAAAAAGGTTTGTATCGTACAAAAGTGAACGGGCATTGTTTCACCAAAAGACCTGTAACCTTTCGGACCGATCGCTACCGTTGCGGTATCACCTTTGAAGGAATAGGTTGTCTCCGTTGTGCTGGAAGACAGTTCAGCATATTGATCTTCGCCTGAAGGAATATCCGTGACAGGGATATGAAATATTTTTTTACTGAATTCTCTGAATTTTTGCCAATACTCGGCCTGTGTATCAGAAGAAGAAAACCGGATATTGGCCGATACCGTTTGCAGAAAGGTTTGCGAATAAACCTCATGCTCTGTATGTGGATATGGATTGGTAAAATTCATAAAACTCAATATTAAGAAATCAACACTTATTTATTACAAAGAAACAAATTATTTTTTAGATTTTCCATAGAATGTACCCTTATTTTTCAGTTTTTTGTAAGTCTCCACTTTAAGTCCCCAACCACAACGGAACACTTCCGCAGATTCAGTGAAAGGCGCCGGAAACATCTCATTCCACTTATTGTCAATCTGTTACAAAGAAAATTCAAGCTTTTCTGCCAGCTTTGCCAACCTATATATAAACTTATAGGGAAAAGTGCGGACAGAAATGGATCTATTTTTGTCCGCACTAACTATAAAAGTTTTATTTACCTCTGGCAAACCTGGCAGAACTGCCGGTCAGGGCCTGTCCTTTGGATGCCGTTCCCGATAGTCATCTTCCAGACTGTCAAGAAGTTGGATCAGCTGTTGCCGGAAGACCTCAGAGGAGCGGCGGAACTGCGGAAGGTAAATGCGGAAAATGTCGTAGTACTGGTTCAGATTCGTACTGACCCCTTTTTTACTTTCTCATACGTGCGGGCACTCATCGAGGCCCGGTCGCAGATCTCACGGATGGTTAATAACTTGCCGTCGACTTTCACACGGCGATGCAGCATCTCAATGTACCGCCCCAGGGCAGCATTGGGTTCATGATTTTGTGTCATTTTTTTAAATTTAAAAAATTCGACACGAATATATGTTAATTCTCTTAATTTATCTATATTTTATTACCGCCATGCCGGTAAGCAAGATTTGGTGGTTTACACGCCTTTCACAACCTTTGTGGAAAACTTTAAAACATCAATGCCATGGAAGACATTACATTCAGCCTTTTCAAAGGTTATGCGGACACCTTGCCGGCGGACGCAACACTCAGTGAAATCATCCGGATGATCCGACAGGATCCCACAGTAAAACTACACACCCTTAAACACCGTTACTACGCTTCGCAGGGAAATGCCGCTGCTGCCGATAAGGAGAAATCTTCCTGTCCCTGCTTTTCCGTAGCCGTCCGTTTTCAGGGCGGCAAGCGGAAGAGGCATATCTGCGGATGGACTTCCGTCGGGCTGGTGGACATCGACCACCTGGAAAAGGCTGCCCTGCCGGAACTGCTGAAACGGATCGTTGCCGACCCGCATACCCTGCTCACCTATACCACAATCAGCGGAGCGGGCATCCGGATTCTCTACCGCATGGAGCACGATGAAAACACCCTGCAAAGGGCTGTCGCCTCTCCGCTTGACGAGAACGCATACCTGGCTTCGGAAGCGCAGTACCGGGCGACATTCCTGCTGGCAAATGACTATTATGCCCGACTGCTGGGAGTGGAATGTGACCTGAAATGCAAAAATTCAACCCGCCTGTGCGGGCTTGCCCACGATCCGGAACTTTTCTTCAATCCGGATGCTCTTCCCTTCCGGGCTGAGGTGGTTCCCAAAATCCGGAAACGGATGCGCAACTACCGGCTGGAAAGGGCCGTTACCACTGCCCGGAAGGAGCTGGAAGCGCAGGGGGTGACCTACGAACCGCACCAGCACAACGACTACATCATGCGGATGGGATATCTGCTCAACCGCTACGGGATAGACCAGGATCAGGCCACGGAATGGGCGCTGAATACCTTTACCGGTTACGACGGCGACATAGCAGGGATCTTCCGCTCCTGCTACCTGCAGACGGAAGAATTCGGTACACTGTCGCCCAGCACCGGAAAGGACAATGCACGGCAACCGCTGGCTGGCGTAGCTGAGATCGAGGATTTTCTCTGCGGTCAGGGTTCGTTCCGCCGGAATGTCATTACCGGCAAGTATGAGGTGGACTTCACCCGCGAAAACCGCGAAGAGGATTTCCGGGAAGTGGACGACCACATTGTGAACTCGCTCTGGGCACGCATGAGCAAAACAAACAGCCGCGTGCGGATCTCCGACCTGCGCAATGTGCTGGAGTCGGAATTCGTGGCGGACTACAATCCGTTTCAACTGTATTTTGACGGGCTGGATCCCTGGGACGGACAGACGGACTACATCGGCGAACTGGCCGATACACTCCATACGGTACAGGGTCCCGAGGACTGCCGGAAGTATCTGAAAAAATGGCTCGTGGGCTGCGTGGCGGCACTCTTCGACCGCTCGGTGGTGAACCACGAGATTCTGGTGCTGGCCGGTCCGCAGGCCACCTACAAGACAACCTGGCTGAACAACCTGCTGCCGCCGGAACTGCGGAAGTATTTCTGCGTGAAGTCCGACTTTGCCCAGATGACCAAGGACGACCAGCTGCGCCTGACGGAATTTGCCCTGATCTGCCTGGAGGAGATCGAGGAGCTGCGGCCGGAGGCGCTGAGCCGCATCAAGGCGGTATCGACCACCCTGATCATCAACGAGCGGAGGGCGTACGGGCACTTCAAGGAATCGAAGCCGCACATCGCCAGCTTCTGCGGAACGACGAACAATGTCAACTTCCTGACCGACGTCTCAGGCGACCGCCGCTGGTTTCCCATGGAGATCACCGCCATTGATGATCCGTATACGCACCCCGTGAACTACAGGGGGGTGTATGCCCAGGCTTACGCGCTCTGGAAAAGCCGCTTCCGCTACTGGCTGAGCAGCAGCGAGGTGGCGGAGGTGAACCGCCGCAACGAGTATTTCCGGGCACCGGATCTGGAAGCGGACCAGATCCAGACGTATTTCCGCCGTCCCCTGCCCGGGGAAGCGGCTGTCTTCATCACCACGGCCCAGATCATCAGTCGCATCAGCGGGGGAATCCGCCAGCTGATGAGTCCCGCCAAGGTGAACCAGCTGATGAAGAAGCTGGGCTTCGAGGCGGTGCGAAGCGGTAACAAACGGGGCTATCTGGTGGTGGAACTGACACTGGATCAGGTAAACCAGAACCGCAGTGCCCTGGGGCATTATCTGCGGGAAGCGGAAGCCTGATACATTCCGCAAGAGAATCAGGACAGGGCGCTGCGGAACTTCTGCCAGTAATCCTTACCGAGAAGTTCCCAGGCGGCCACGCCTGCAACGGCCAGGAAAACCAGTCCCAGCACAATCACCTTACGGCTGGTGCCGGAAGGATCTCTCGGAACGACGGCTGGTTCCACCACGGCAAAGACGGGCTTTTCTTCCTGCACCTTGGCCCGGGCTACCTGCAGCTGCTGGGCTACCTGGCTGTAGACCTGATAGGCCAGCGACATATCGTTCTGAAGCCGTTCGCGCTCGGCCAGGGTACTCTGGAACACCACGTTGCTGTTGGCATCCACATATTTTGCATACCGCTGTTGGGCTTCGTAATATTCCGCCTGGCGTTCCCGGTAAAGCTGTTCCAGGTAACGGCAGTCTTCCTTCGCCTTGCGGGTACGATAGGCTGTGATATACTGCTGAAGCTTGGAAACCACACTGTCGGCCACCGTGGCAGTGACCTTGGGATCCTGCAGGGTAACGGTCAAAGTGGTAATTGACGTCTTTTTATCCACATTTGCCAGTACAGACTCACGAAGAGACTTTAATTTCCCGGCCTCTTTTTCTGAAAGTTCAATGGAACCTCCGGCCAGAGAATCAACGGGCAGCTCTTCCTTGTCACCGCCCAACAAAGACTTGATACCGCCGACCGCCATGCCGGGAGCACGCAGGATGTAGCTCCACCAGGGAGCGGACAGTTCGTCCAGATAGGCAACAAGTGTGGTATCCACCTTGCCGTCAGCCGTACGGACACGGGCATCAAAAAGTTCCAGCAGGAAAGGGGTAGAAGCCACAATATCGGGAGCCAGCGTCGCATTCAGGGCATCCGGACTGTCGCTTCCCATACTGGTTCCCAGAAAGGAGGCGGCCATACTTGCCAGTCCTCCCCCGCTCTTGCCGCTGCCCATTTCGGGGGAAAGGGTCACGCTGACCGTATATTGCTTGGGAATGCTCAGGGCAATGATCACGCCTGCCACCAGTCCCACGGCGGCAGCGAGATATAACTTCCTGCGGATGGCAAATATGCGACGGATCAATGCCATCCAGTCAATTGTCACTTCGTCCTCCTCCCCGCCTTCGGGACGGGTGAAGAGGGGCTGCTGTTCCATCTTATCTGTTTTCTTTTCTTCCATAGGTATTACTTCTTGATCAGGTTCGTAATTGTGGCGAACATGGTAGCGAGGGAACCGAAGGAGCTGGCATAGCCCAGGATCTCACCCACATTGACCTTGCGGTTCTTCTTGCTCGGCACAATAATTTCACACCCCGGTTCGATCTTGTCGCTGTCGCGGCTGCCCACCTGGGTGACCTGACCGTTCATATAGATAATGAATTTCCTGGATTTCTTCGCATTGTCGGCATAACCTCCTGCCTGGTCGAGGTAGTAGCTGACATTCTTGCCTTTCAGATAGGCCACCGTGTTGGGAACCATTACGGCACCGTCGATCTTCACGGTGTTGTTCATCTTGGGCACACTGATGACATCGCCTTCACGCAGCACCAGGTCGTACTCGCCGCCGGGATTGGCCAGGGCTTTCTCCAGATCGAGTCCCACACTGAAAGTGTCTTCCACACGCACACCCAGCGAGTCCATCATGGCCTTGCCGAACTGGCGGTTCATGATCTCAAGGACATCGCGCATACGCTTCTTTTCATCCTCATTCGCCACACGGGTCAGCTTCGCTCCGCGCAGGTAGGCCCTGGGAGTAGCACCTCCGGCCTTACGCAACAGGTCGGACAGGCGTTCTTCGCGGCTGGTCATCGCATAGGTACCGCCAAACAGCACTTCGCCGGTGACCTGTACGTTCTGCTGGATCTGATAACCCGGGCTGCGGCGCACGAACACCTGATCGTAGGGCTGGAGCACAAATCCCTGCTGGCCATCGATCACAAAGCCGTCCTTCAGGGCAAAGGTGAAGGTCTGGCCGATGCTGTCGGTATAGCTGGTGCTCCTGGGGTCCTTGATACGGCGGGAAACATCCACCCGTACGGTAGAGGCAGCCTCACGCAGACCTCCGGCACGGATAATCAGGTCTTCCAGCGTCATGTTGTCCGAGAAGGAATAGCTATCCGGTTTGGCAACCTCGCCATAGATCATCACATCGCCGCGGTCTTCCAGGTCATGGATGCTGGGGATGTTCAGGATGTCATTCTTCTGCAAGGGGATATCGGGAGAAGTACCGTTCAGGATGCCTGCCACATCGACACTGACAATCTCGGTCGTCAGGTCGGGACGCTCGCGCTGGAGCACGGCACGCTTCATAAAGGCATCGCCGGTCAGTCCTCTGGCCTCGGTGATCAGGGCACGGACAGTGTTGAGTTCTCCGCTCAGCTGGTAAATGCCGGGACGATAGACCGCACCGCGGATTTCCAGTTTGTTGGTAAAGCGGTTCAGGATGGCTTCGGCCGTCACCACGTCGCCGTTGCGCATCTGGTAGGCACTGAAGTCCTTGTCCCTGACGGTATTGATTTCATATTCTTCCCCGTTCTGGCGAACCACACGGAGGGATTTCGTATAGGCTTCGGCATCGAATCCGCCGGCATACTGAATCAGGGTGGCCAGGGATTCCCTGGCCTTCATTTCGAAACGCATGGGGCGCTTCACGTTGCCGCTGAACTTGACCATCACTTCATAGGCAGGCACAATGATGACATCGCCTTCCTGCAGACGGATATCGTCCTGGATCTTGCCCTTCATGATGAAGTCGTACACATCGACATCGGCGATCTTCTGTCCGGAGCGGACTACCTGCACGCTGCGGAGACTTCCGATCTCGTTCACGCCGCCTGCCCGGTAAAGCGCATGGAAGACGGTGGAGAAGCTGCTCAGAGCATAGGTACCCGGCTGCATCACCTCACCCATCACATTGATCTGGATGGTACGGGTATTGCCCAGGGTCAGACGGATTTCCAGATTACCCTCGGCACTGTCGAGACCGCTGTACGTCTTGCCCAGCACCTTCTTGAGGTAATCATTGGCCGCGCTCACGGTCATGCCGCTCAGGGAAACGGGGCCGATCTTCTCGATATTGATGGTTCCGTCGGGAGAAATCTGCTGACGGATAGTATTCTGGCTGGTACCCCAGATGTCGATGATCACCTCATCGCCCGGGCCGAGCCGGTAGTTGGGCGGAGTAGCCAGATTGACACTGGGTTCAAAGGTAAGATTGCGGGTATTGAAAATGTTGCGCCCGAACACCTGGTCCTCGCGGGCAAGTTCGGCAGCATCGGGCTGCGGAGTTTCCAGCGCAGTGGAAGTGTCCTCCTTCACCGCCTCGCGCAGGCGGGCTTCATTCAGTTCGGTACCGCTCATCTGAGAGGCATTGACTCCCTGCTGCTGTTCGTACAGTTTCTTTACTCGTTCGGCCTGTTCGCGTGTGACGCCTCGCCGCGCCAGTTCGGTAGCCAGCTGACGCTGGTCCTTCCCTTCGGCCATCCCCTGTTTCACGTACTCCAGTACCTGCTGGTCGCTCATGGTCTGTGCACAGACAGAGGGAGCAGCAAGGAACAGACACAGAAACAGCGGAATTACCAGTGAATGTTTCTTCATATCTACTTCTTAAGTTTTTGTATAATGATTGTTTTTATTGACTTTCAAGGCTCCCCCAGCGCCTCGACGATCAGGCGGACCTGAGCGGGCGTAAAGCTGCGCACCTTCTGGCTGAAACCGGACGCATGAAGCGCGTCGACCAGTGCAGGCTGCAGGGAAATCCAGTACATCAGTTTGCGGCGGGCAGCCCCTGCCGTGATGTTGGGAGCATAGCAACGGGCAAGTTCCCCGATGCCGTAAGAGCGAATCTGAAAAGTATCCATATCTTTGTTTCTGTTAATTGATTATAGAATAAAGATACTCATTTTCAGTGATATAAGCAAGTTTTTCCGGTCTCTGTTCCGGTCTTTTTTCACCTCCGGACCGTGTGTCGCCACACCCCTGTCGGGCCTTATCGTGCATCATCGCCCGTCATTCGCCGACAAGTGTCCGTAAGGTGCAAACCGCTCTTCGGAAGGTGTTACCTTTGTCATACAGACAACGGGAAGGAAGGTTCCGGACAAGCTCTCCGGATTATCCGGAAAATCCAGAGAAACCGACAGGTGGTTACCTCAGCAACGACTGGTCGATGCAGCTGAATCGACCGCACGATCCCTTCGCAACGACTGGTCGATATCCTGGCATTGACTGGTCAATGCAAGGAATGGCCGGAACCCGAAAGTCCGGAGTCTGTAAGGAACTTATTTATTAACTCTTTATTTATCGTATTATGTTAAACTACAGTATCGCCATGAGAAGCAACCCCATCGACAAGGGGGCTCCCAAGAAAGCTTATGCCACTTCACAGTACAGCGAAGTGATGAACATCAACCAGTTTGCCGAACATATTGCCAGCCACGGCAGCGTGTACAAGCGTTCCGACGTGGCGGCGATCCTGACCATGGCGGTGGACTGCCTGCGGGAACAGCTGCTGGAAGGCAAGAAGGTGGAACTGGGCGACCTGGGTTTCTTCTATGTCCGCATCAGCGGTGAAGGGGCTCCTTCGGCTGCCGAGTACAATCCGGCCATTTACGTCAAGAAGCTGAACGTGAAATGGCAGTGCGGCGCCCGCTTCAAGGATCTGCTGGGTGAAGCCGTCTTCAACCTGGTGGCTCCGCGCTCTGTCAGCCAGAAAGTGCTCAAGGCCCACAAGGCCGGTGAAACAACCGTGGATATCTCGCCGGAGGTGACGGAGGAAGAAACGGATGACCAGGGCGGCATGGGTGTCTGACCAGCGGAAATAACTGACGGGAACTGACGCGCGACGGCGACCCTTTCCAGACAGGCGGTGAGCGGACTCTCCGAAAATGACTCCGGATCCGCCAGGCACAAGTGGCTTTCACCAGGGAAAGCAGGAAACCGTTCCGTCAGGCTCCTCAGTGCTTCCGACCCCAATTATATAAACCTTAATCTTAACTGCTTATGGAAAATACCAGCAAGAAAAAAACAATCTGGAGCCTGGTGCTCAAAGTGATCATCACCGTGGCAACCGCCGTCGCAGGTGCCTTCGGACTCAGTGCCTGCGGGGTGATCTAGCGGACGAAACCGGAAAGGATTCCTGATTTGAAGGAGGGCTGCACAAGGCAGACCCTCCTTTCTTTTTCAGTCATGAAACACTTAACCAGCGGTTAAATTTCTTCGATCAGTTCGCACCAGGTGTAGCTGACCCGCAGCAAAGCGGCACTTCCGCTCACCTGAATGGCGATATAATGGCGTCCTCCGTAACGGACAAACTGTCCTTCCATACCGAACAGCGGTCCCTTGCGGACAACCCGCACCCGGACATTTTTCTTGTTCTTCAGTTTTTCGGGATCAATGAACCGCGTCCCCTGGATCTCGGGGTTGGTGGCCCGTATGAAATTCTGCATCTCCCGGTTGGAAATGATACAATAGTCGGCACTTTCCCGTCCGCGCCTCATGAAATACGTGGGAAAAGGAATGGACTGCTGCAAACGTCTGCACCATTCGCGATCGTAGTGGTTACATCGTATGAAAAGCAGATTATGGATGGCGGGAACAAGAATCCGTTCGCAACGTCCGCTTCCATCTTTTGCGTCCTGCAGCTCATAAGTCTGGGGGATATAATAAGGTATCTCTGAGTCACGAAGAAATTCGGCCACCTGCAATTCCTTACAGTAGGTGGTCTGCAACGGGATCCATATCGGGTTTTCTTCGATCGTCTGTTTCATTTCTTTACCTGTCGTAATCTGGCTGAAATTTTTCCGCATGTATATTCTTCTCTCTCCACCAGGTCCTGCAGGAGCCCGGTATACCACATCTATTTGGTTGACAATAAAGAGAAATGAAATAAAACATGCTTCCGTCTAGGAGAGACCGGCCCTCCCACAGCTGCCAGGTTGTATCATTTCGGCGCAAAGATAAGCATTTTTCCCTATGATGATACATTTTTACTCCTGTTTTAACCAAATATTCCCGTATATTACAAAACAGGTATTTACATTTCCATTACAAAAACCAACTTTAGGTTCAACGGGGTAAAAAAATAACGTTCCCAATAGTAGGTTATTTCATATATTCTCACTACCTTTGCCCCATTAGAACCCGCCAAGCCTCTTGACAATGCTCAAATCGGCGGGTCGTTTTTTTATTCTACATATATGAAAGCAAATTTCG
>ENA-OVGB01001791-OVGB01001791.1-human-gut-metagenome-genome-assembly--contig:-NODE-1791-length-17656-cov-3.861542_pt1 | contig 17656 bp, 10 predicted proteins | sample MGYA00237767_ERZ505413 | MGnify/ENA primary metagenome ERZ505413 (study PRJEB26158, sample SAMN06016410) | human gut metagenome | biome: human gut; feature: ankylosing spondylitis patient; material...
AATATTTTTGTTTTGAAAGGGTGTTTAGGCTTTTTATCCAATCTTCCGTTTCCGAAATGTTTTTTAATCGTATTTCCCTTAATTCGTAATTGATTCGGGCATTCTTACCTCGGTATGTCGAGTGAACGCAGTTTTGTTCTATTTCTCCTGAATATCGATAGGGGGCGAATAATTCGTCCAAGTACGTTTCTATGTAAAGTGTATCTGTTGGTTCGATATAAAAAGGGATATATCGATCCCCAAAAATTAGTTTTTGTTGGATTGGATAGCGTGTAGGGATTTTTGCGGAGAACGAACCGTCTGGTGCGATAGGAATGTTTATTTCGGTCTGTTTCCCGGAGAACAGATCGTCCTGTATGATTTTCCCGTCGGGTAAATTCAACCGTTTGTGATATCCGACGAATTTACCTTGTAGTATAGCTGTGTCTGTGTCGAATGTTATTGCTGGTGTAGCAGATCTGTATATTGGATTGGGTTGTGGATATATGGAAGTCTTGTTCCTTTTTTCGGTTAGAGATAAACCTATAATTCTGATTTCGTTGGATTTTTGATTTCCGATGATATCGACCTCCGTTAAGGACGGAGGGAGCGCAGGGAAATCCATTTCTATATGGATCGTACTGTCGCTATCGAATTGGAAAATTCGGTTGAAATCGACACCGTCTATATCCCGTACTTTCCCGGAAAACCGTTTTATACTGTCTTGGACGACCCAATCGTCGTGTATGGTTAAAGACGTGTGCGGGAGTTGTTTCAGCGTGATGTACATTCGGCTTACGGTGTCTCGTAATAGAATACTGTCGACTGTTACAACCGGCGTATTTCGAGCGACCCAGTTCGGGTTGGTTATTATTTTTTCTGCATGAAGCGAAGATATGAGCAGAGGTAGGAAGAGTGATAAAAAAGCTCTCATTAGTGATTCGTTATATGTGTTATAGCGAATGAACAAATGAGAGCCGTAGTAAGTTCAATTTGATTACAGTCCTTTTTGTTTGGCCTCGTCCCAAATGGCATCCATTTCGGCGAGAGACATATCTTTTAGATTTTTACCTTTTTGTAATGTTTCCTGTTCGAGGTAGTTAAACCGTCGTATAAACTTTTGGTTCGTATGTTCCAATGCATTTTCCGGGTTGATGTCATAAAGTCTTGCCGCATTGATGAGACTGAAAAATAGATCTCCGAATTCATTTTCCATATTATCCGGGTTCATGTTTTCTATTTCATTTTTCAGTTCGCCGAACTCTTCAAAAACTTTGTCCCAGACTTGGCTTTTTTCTTCCCAGTCGAAGCCTACATTGCGTGCTTTATCTTGTATTCGATAAGCCTTTATTAGAGCCGGTAAGGCCGATGGCACGCCTTCGAGTACGGTTTTATTACCGCCTTTTTCTTTCAGTTTGAGTTCCTCCCAATTTTGCTCAACCTCGTTCGATCCATCGACATGGGTTGTACCGAATACATGAGGGTGGCGATAGATTAGTTTTTCACAAAGAGCATTGCAAACATCGGCAATATCGAAAGAACCGTTTTCTTCTCCTATTTTAGCATAGAAAGCGATATGTAACAATACATCTCCCAACTCTTTTTTAGTGGCTTCGTTGTCCTTTCTGATAAGAGCATCACAGAGTTCGTAGGGCTCTTCTATCGTGTTGGGACGTAAACTTTCATTCGTTTGCTTATGATCCCACGGACACTTTTCGCGTAGAATATCGAGGATATCGATAAACCGGCCGAATGCCTCTATTTTTTCTTCTCTCGTGTGTGACATGTGTTTATTTATTAAATGCTTTTAGTCCTTTTTGTAAGAAATCGATAAATTTAGGTACGCTTTCATTGTATCCGTATGGGGCGGCTAATGGCTCTCCGTCGCTATTGATAATAACATAGTATGGTTGAGCATTGGCTCCGAATTTATGTCTTTGTAAGAAACTCCATTTTTCACCGACGGTCGTTAGTTTTACCGATTTCCCATTTTCGGTTACCGTAATGGGCTTCTTTAATTTTTCTTTGTCATCGACCATTAAGGTAATAAGTACGTATTTGTTTTCAAGAATCTGTTTTACAATCGGGTCGGTCCACACGGAAGCCTCCATTTTACGGCAGTTGACACAACCATACCCCGAAAAGTCGATGAGTATGGGCTTCTTTTCTTGTCGGGCGTACGCCAAACCCTCGTTATAGTCGTTGAAGGCTGCGTGAACTTCTTTATTATATAAGTTGAAATCTTGGGTATATAAGGGGGGCGTAAATGCACTGATCGCTTTTAACGGAGCTCCCCACAATCCGGGAATCATATATAATGAAAAAGATAGCGAAATGATGGCGAGGAATAAACGGGGAACGGAGACGTGTTTAATCGGGGAATCGTGCGAAAAGTTGAGCTTACCGAGCAGATAAAATCCCAGCAATGCGAAGATAACGATCCAAAGCACCAAAAATGTTTCCCGGTCGAGTATGTGCCACCCATAGGCGAGATCGGCTACCGATAGGAATTTAAGTGATAAAGCCAATTCCAAAAAGCCTAATATGACTTTGACGGTGTTTAACCAGCCTCCCGATTTAGGCAATTGTTTCATTAAAGACGGGAACATGGCGAATAATGCGAACGGTATGGCTAAGGCGATGGCGAAACCTCCCATTCCGACAGCAGGTGCGAGTGTCCCGCCCCAAGAAGCGGCTTCTACTAATAGAGTGCCGATTATGGGTCCGGTACAAGAGAAAGAAACCAAAACCAATGTAAACGCCATGAAAAAGATAGCGATGATACCGGTTGCGGTGTCGGCCTTCCTATCGAGTTTATTACTCCATGATGCAGGTAGGGTTATATCGAAAGCCCCGAAGAAGGAGACTGCGAAAAGAACCAACAGTGTGAAAAACAGTATGTTGAACAAAGCGTTTGTCGCTAAATCGTTAAGGGCACTGGCTCCGAATAGTAGGGTAATCAGTAAACCCAGTCCTACATAGATAATGATGATGGACAAACCGTATAAGATGGCTTCGCCGATCGCCTTGTGCCGGCTTTGTTGTTTTTTCAGGAAAAAGCTCACTGTTAGGGGAATCATGGGCCAAACACAAGGTGTTAGTAATGCTAACAATCCTCCGATAAATCCCGATATGAAAATAAACCAAAGAGAACTTTCTTGCAATAATTTTTCGGTACTCATTGCTCGAAGTTCTTCAACTACTGGCTGCCAGCCTTTTTGACTGGTTAAATTGGAAGATGAGTTTGTATTAAGATTTACAGGAGTCATAACCGGGGCGGTTGTCGTTGGAGTTTTGCTTTCTCCAAAGGAAAATTCATGTTTGGTTGGAGGCAAACAAGTTACATCGTTACACGCTTGGTAAGTTATGTATCCGGTAATTTTAAAACTATCAGGATTTTCTATAAATATAGTTTGTTTGAAATCTATTGTAGAATTATACCACCCCAATTTCATATCGAATAAAGCGCTATATTCCTCATGAGGTCGTTTGGACGGGGTTACATCTCCCTTTAACGACACATTGGATATCTCGTCGAAAGAGAACGAAGTAGGAATAGGCCCTCCGGAGGGAATATCGGTAGCATATAAATGCCAACCATCTTCTATATATGCATGAAAAATAATCTCCTTCTCATTACTTTCTCCTTGCATGGAAACTTTCCATTTGACAGGCTCTATAATTTGAGAATAACTACTCATGCAAAAAAGCATGCCGACGATCAATAAACCTAAAAACTTTTTCATATTACCCAATTTTGTGTGGCAAAGATAGTGCAAACGAGGGCAGAAACAAATTTATTTGGTTATGCCGAGTGTCGCCTATTTTCGCATTTTTGCAAAGATAGTGCATATTAGTCAAATCGAAAACCGATTCGGCGATATGATTTGGGAAATAATAGATAAAATATGTAGATGAACAAAAATAGTGTTCGCTATGTGGATAATAATTTTTACCTTTGCCATGAATGTAAGTATAGTCTTTTCATCGTTAAGTAAAAATCAGACAATAAAGACAAATGATCAATAAGATAATTGCAGAAGAAAAAATACAGCAGGTTCGTAAGCTCTTGGAGAAAAAGGAAAAGATTGTGATTACATGTCATGTATCTCCTGATGGAGATGCTATCGGGGCTTCGTTGGGGTTGTATCATTTTCTCGATGGGTTAGGGAAAGAAGTAAATGTGGTCGTCCCGGATTTACTCCCTCGGAATCTTCTGTTTTTAAAAGGGACGAAAGAAATCGTAGTCTATACTCGTTATCCCGAGTTTGCCGAAAAATTGATGTCGGAGGCTGAGCTTATATTCTGTTTGGATTTTAATGCTATCAGCCGTATCGACCGGTTGCAAAAGTCTGTGTCTTTATCCGAAGCGAAGAAAGTCCTTATCGACCATCATTTGAATCCGGAGGATTTTTGCGATGTTACCATCTCTCACCCGGAGGTTGCATCAACCAGCGAATTGATTTTCAGGTTGATTTGTCGCATGGGTATGTTCGATCGCATGGGGTTGTATTCCGCAGAAGCCATCTACACGGGAATGATGACCGATACGGGGAATTTTACCTATAACTCCAATATTCCCGAAATGTATTACATCATAGCAGAGTTGGTAAAATTAGGTATCAATAAAGATAAAATTTATGCTTTGGTATATAATACCAATTCGGTAGATAAGATAAAATTGAACGGATATGCCGTCAGTGAGAAAATGGAAGTTTTCCCGGAATATAAGGCGGCTATGATATCGCTTACCCGAGAAGAATTGAAGCGATATGATTATCACAAGGGTGACAGCGAGGGGCTGGTAAACGTACCTTTGGGTATTGAAGGAATAAGGTTTTCTACTTTTTTCAGAGAGGATAAGGAGTATATAAAAGTCTCTATGCGTTCCAAAGGATTTTTCCCGGTTAATAAAGTTGCTGCGGAGCATTTCAACGGCGGAGGGCATTTAAATGCCGCCGGTGGAGAATTTCATGGTACGATGGAAGAGGCTCAGGCTCTGTTAAGGAGTATATTACCTTTGTATGATAAATATATGGTGAAGGATAAAGACTAAGAAGTATTTGATAAATATGGTAAAGATAGCACGAATTTTATTTGTTTTTTTTACGGTTATGATGGTATTATCGTCTTGCGATAATGGAAAATCCTATGCCGATTTGTTGAAAGAAGAAGATAAGGCGGTAAAAGCCTTTTTGGCCGATAAAATAGTAATTAACAGCATTCCGGCAGATTCGGTATTTGTTACTTTGCAAGATGTCGGTAACAACGATACGTTGGCAGTACCCTATTATCGTTTGGACGATGACGGCAATGTATATATGCAGGTTCTTGATGCCGGGATACAAGACGATCGTTTTGAGAAAGGGAATGATGTAAACATTCGTTTTCTTAGGGTCGATTTGAAAGCATTGATGAATGGTGAGAATCCCGATCCGGTGGGTAATACGAATCCGGCCGATTACATAACGATTCGTTTCGGTGAAACGACATTGTCTTCGACAACTCAATATGGGACGGGTATTCAATACCCGATGTATTTTCTCGGCAATGAATGTAAAGTCAATTTGTTGATTCGTGCAAAGTTGGGATTTACGGCTGAAACTTCTACGGTTATACCGTATCTGTATACTATTAGCTATAACAAATCAAAATAAAACAAAATGTCTCTCATTAAATCTATTTCAGGAATTCGCGGTACAATCGGAGGAAAAGCCGGAGATGGGCTGAATCCTTTGGATATCGTTAAGTTTACGGCAGCGTATGCTACCTTTATTCGTAAAAACACACCGGTAAAAACAAACAAAATTGTTGTCGGACGTGATGCCCGCATCTCTGGCGAGATGGTGAAACATACGGTTATCGGGACTCTTATGGGAATGGGATTCGATGTCGTGAACATCGGATTGGCTACGACTCCGACCACCGAGATTGCCGTGACTATGGAGAAGGCTTGCGGTGGAATTATATTGACAGCAAGTCACAATCCCAAACAATGGAATGCTTTGAAATTGCTGAATGAGAAAGGTGAATTTCTTAATGCCGCCGAGGGACAAGAAGTATTAAATATAGCTGCTGCCGAGGCATTCGATTTTGCAGACGTCGATCATTTGGGGCGTTTGTATGAAAACAACACATATACGCAAAAACATATCGAGAGTGTTTTGGCATTGGATTTGGTCGATGTCGATGCGATTCGCTCGGCCGGATTCAAAGTAGCCATAGATTGTGTAAATTCGGTAGGCGGTATTGTTATCCCTGAATTGTTAAAGGCTTTGGGAGTAAAAGACGTTATAGAACTGAACTGTACGCCTGACGGAAAATTCCCTCATAACCCCGAACCTCTTCCGGAAAATTTAACTCAAATAGCCGGTGTAATGAAGGAAGGAAAAGCCGACGTCGGATTCGTTGTGGATCCCGATGTAGACCGTTTGGCAATCGTATGCGAGAATGGCGAAATGTTTGTCGAAGAATATACCTTAGTCGCTGTGGCGGATTATGTGTTGAAACATACTCCCGGAAATACGGTTTCGAACCTAAGTTCTTCGAGAGCGTTGCGCGATGTCACACGTCTGTATGGACAACAATATAACGCCTCGGCCGTGGGAGAGGTCAATGTAGTGACTTTGATGAAACAGACCGGAGCGGTTATAGGCGGCGAGGGCAATGGCGGTGTGATTTATCCGGCCAGCCATTACGGTCGTGACGCTTTGGTGGGTATCGCTTTATTCTTGTCGCATTTGGCGAAAGAGAAAAAGACTGTCAGCCAGTTGAAAGCCTCATATCCGGCTTACAGTATAGCCAAACAGAAAATACAACTTACTCCCGATATCGATGTCGATGCCTTGTTGGTTGCTGTTAAGGAAAAGTATGCTCAATACGATATTACGGATATCGATGGAGTAAAGATCGATTTTCCCGATCGTTGGGTGCATTTGCGTAAGTCCAATACGGAGCCTATCATTCGAGTGTATTCCGAAGCCCGTACTCCCGAATTGGCCGAAGAGACAGCTGCCGGAGTAATGGCTGTAATTGCAGAGATGACAAGGAAATAATGCATGATTATATTCTGACAGAAGGAGGAGGCTCGTCGAGCCTCCTCCTTCTGTTTTTATCTAGATGTTTTTACAATCCGTTCGCTTCTCGTTTTTTCGTTTGTGAATATCTGTACTACATATATACCGTCGGTCAGATTTGAGACATCTATATGCTGATTGTCAAAAGGCAGGGGGTATATTTTCCCGGTAAGGTCTATGGCGTTTACTCGAATTATATCGCTCTCGGTAGTATTAATTTTATCTTTTGCATAGGTAGGATACAACTTTGCCGATTGTTTGTTTTCTTCGATTCCTGTATTTCCGTTTTTCACGATTTTGAAAGTATCGAATAGAGTCGCTTGGGCATTTGCATCCGATGTGTATGTTTTGACTTCTATTTCAGAACTGCTTACGCTTATTTCACTAAATGCAGGTGCTCCGGGTTGTCCATATTTCCCTGTGAATAAATCCCAATAACCTTCGACTTTATGTTTGTCAAATCCTGCTTCCATTTCGTCTTGTGTATAAGGATAGTAACGTTTTCGTCCACAGGTTCCGTTTACAAAGTAAAGAGTCCCGTCCTTTACATTGAATGTCCCGCCTTGTTGTCCTTTGGGGTTTTTATTGCTGTCGGGAGAAACTAGTTCTACATTTGTCACGCTTCCCGGAACGATCGTTTTCGTCGTATTGTTTATGGGACCCATTACTTCATAAATGTGGTCATGCCCTTGTATGACAAAATCTATGTTCAATTCTTGAAATACAGGCAGTAGGGTGGCTCTGAACAAAGCCCCGTCTTCATCGGTCTGATGTCCGCTACCGGTAAATAAGTTTTTATGTACGGCAGCAATTCTCCATTTGGTATCGGGATATTTTTCTACTTGGTCTCTAAACCAATTGGCTACGTCGTTGCTCAGATATGTACTGGTCCCATTCGCATAACTGTAACTTCCCCGCCAAAAATCTTGATGGCTATATACCATAAATAAAGCATCGCCATAAACGAATGAGTAGGTAATTCCGTCGAATTGAGGTTTGACTGTCGCTGTTTCGTTGAAAGCCTTGTCGGTATTGAAATGATATGTATAATTCAAATTAGGAGTGTCATCGTGGTTTCCATCGGTCGGAGCTAAGGCCATTCGGGATAAAAGAGGTTTCATGCTTACTTCGAACCATTGTTCCCATTCCCATTCGGAGTTTTGTTCTGTTCCTGTTTCTACAAAATCACCTGTGAACAACAAGAATTTTGCATCGGGAGCTTGTTTGGCTGCCGTGATTGCAGACCATCGTGCATTTTCTACATACTCATTGTCCATAATATGGGAGTCTGTCATATATAAGAATTTAAATTCTTCCTTGTTCGTATTAGCCGTAATGAAGGATTTAATATCGCTCCAATTCCCATCATATCCCACACGATAGGAATAGGTTGTATTCGGGGTAAGTCCGGTAGCGATGGCTTTATGGCTTGTGTAATTGAATTTTGTGTTAGCGGGTAGTGCGGCTGCTTTTAATATGCCACTGGTACTTACCGCATAATTTAGATTGTTTGCAGCTTGATGAGCCGCTTCTATTTCTGTGGCATTCGTAAAATCCGATTCGACAGCATTGCTTTTGGCTACAATTTGTACTTTCCCGGAAGAAATACCACTGTTTGTAAACCAAGTGAAAGCCATTCGAGTGGACGGGTCTCCGTTGATATTCGTAACTACGCAATAGGGCATACCTTTGGGTACGAGTGCTTGAATCGTTTCTTTCAAGGCGAGAAGGTTGATTTGAGAGCTGTCGCCTCTTGCGGCCTCTTTGGCCATAAGCATTTTTATGAAAGAGGGAATCGTATAGTCATCTTGTGACAGTTTATCGGCTTCTAATACATCGGGGTGTATAATGATAACGGGTTTTTCGGTGACTGTTACGTGGCAAGTATCTTTAAAGTTACCGTCTATGGTCGTAACGATAATTTTTGTTTCGCCTATACCTTTTCCTGTAACTAATCCACCCTCGACGACAGCTATCGAATTGTTTAAAGAATTCCAAGAGACTTTTTTATTAGAGGCATCGGACGGTAGTACGATAGCAGATAACCACTGTTGTTGCTCTTCTTCAATAGATAGTGATTTAAGTGTCAGAGAAACAGATTGTACGGCTACATCTTTTGCATCTGGGTCATATTCATAGGCTCCCAAATCATATCCGGCTCCTTTGGGACGAACGGTTCCTTTTATGTCGTAGGTAGGAGCATCGTTATCGGCAAACCCTTTGTCGATACACGGGGAGTTATTTGAGAATGTCCAGTCTGCTGCACGCATGGCTTCTATATCGGCGGCAGAGTTGGGAATACCTATAAATAGAGTAGGGGATTTGAAGTTGGGTCCGGTCGCATCTGTATTTATGGAACTTAGAGTTAAAGCATCTTTGGCATCGGCAAATCCACTGACCGCCGCGTTGTGGCTCGAACCGTTTCCTTCAATAAAAGCGATAGGATCGCCGAATCCTTCTTCTGCTTGATTGTTCCAACAAATCGTATTGATTGTCTTTCCTTCGCTGTGGATCGCTGCATATTGGGAGCCATAATTACAAGCTATTATACAGTTTGCCACAATGCCGGAAGGATTATAAATACCACCACTATTGGGCCAACCGCTTACTGTTGCCGAATTGTTATGGATAATACAGTTTCTGACGATACCGCCGTTCTCGTTGCGTATGGTTCCATATTTGCCTTGATTGCCTCGCATGATACAGTTTTCGACAATACCACCGGAGTTACGTATCGCACCACCGGAACTGGTGGAGGAGCATAGCTCTATAATACAATCTTTTATAACTCCTCCATCATTGAAAACTCCTCCTCCGTTTTGTCCTTTACAGTTTTTGATACGGCATTTCGAAAGAGTAATATTCGCCCGGATATAAGCTGCTCCTCCATCGCTGCTATGTTCGGCATTTTGAAGTGTAAGTCCTTCTATGAGGGTCGGATTTTCGCACGGGGAATCGTATTTGACGATTAAGTATTTTCCCAAACCTGTTCCGTCGAGTATGGTTTCGAATGTTTCGATGTCTCGTGCACCTGTATCTGCATTATATCCGCCTAAAATATTTACTCCGTCTACAATAGATACATATTCATTGTAGAGTCCCGAAGACACAAATACCGTATCTCCTGTGTGGCAGCTTTCTACGGCCGATTTGATGGAACCTTTTGCGGTAGCCCAAGATAACCCGTCACCATCACTACCTGCCGATACATATCGGTTTGCGGCATTACACCAATTACTCGATGCCAATAAGGCTATCGATAATGTCAAGCAAGATAATTTTTGTTTCATAATATCAATTATTTGTTAATGAATTTGTTATAAAATTATTTTAAACGGGCATATTTGATTTTTTATTTTTGTATGTTTTATAGCACATATTTCGAATGGATATATTTTAATAAATTGACAATTAGGTGTTTGTGTCTTGTTTGTGGATATAGATATACCTTTCGGATACTTTCGAAATGAAATATATCGAAACTTTATACAGAGGAATAAGCCAATAGAAGAATTATTTGCTCCTTATATCGGAATGTAGGACAAATAAAATTGAAAGGATTGCCTTCTTTTGAATGAGAATTTTAGAGCATTTTTGTTGATAGGGTAGGTATATTATAGCCTTTCGTTCAAGATGTTTGCAATATCGGTGGTGAGGTTTTCCTCGGTGACAGTCTGTACGGTAGATAGTCGAATGAATTTATCGCTTGGTGTACAGATAACTGTAAATACAGCCGACAAACAGGGCTCCGCCTACGATGTTGCCGAATGTGCCAAGATGAAATCACACCAACTTATCACAGCTCCTTGCAGCATGCCTAACGGGATAAAGAACATATTAGCTATGCTGTGTTCGTAACCTATGGCGACAAAACACATGACCGGAAACCAGAGACCCATCATTTTTCCAGCGGTGGAGTGTGCGCTGAATCCAAGCCAGACAGCGAGGCACACTAACCAATTCGCTCCGATTCCTTTGAGGAAGACGACCCACCCAGACATGTTTACTTTGGCTTGTGCGATTTGGACAATGGCGTTTTTCCACGGATCGGCATCAACGATGCCCGTACACCATACCATTATATAAACAAAGAAAATCGCTCCTATAAAATTGCCTATATAGACGATCGTCCAGTTTTTCAATATGGGCATGATTCCGTATTTCTTCTTCATAAATCCGGGAATCAGCACGGCATTATTACCGGTGAAAAGTTCTGCCCCGGCTAAAACGACCAAGATAAGTCCCAAAGGGAACATGCAACCTGACAATAGTTTTTGTAACCCCGGATTTCCTGCTGTCCATTCGGGAAATCCGTATCCGATGAGTAGGGAGAGAAGTCCTCCCATAGCGATGTAAATCCCTGCCAGCATTGCGGCGACGAGCGTTCTAGGAAAGGATGACAAGATTTTATTCAGTGCTGCCCGTTCGGCTTGGGCTACTATTTCGGCGGGTGTAGAAAATGACATGATAAATTTGTAATTACGAGGATAGGAGACGATTCTACATAGTCAAACCACAAACAAGATTTACCTTTTTTTATCTTTGTTATAGCAACCACAAATATTACTTTGATTGCCACATTTTTTGTTGCTGGAAATTCGTCATCAAAGGTAGACAATTAAAATAATATACGCACTACTTTATTTGTTTTTATTATAAAATATTGTTTAGGAGGTTGGCGGGGGGATTATCGAGGAAAATACTTTGAGGAATATAGTAAAAACGGCTGTCGATTTTCTATCGGCAGCCGTTTGGGTGATTGGGTGTACAAGTAAATCTATTTATCGGCCAGTTAAGCATGAATTTGTTTTATGGCTACTTGACGAGTACTTTGGTAACTCCTTTTTCTGTATGGACAAGGTAGCAGCCTGCGTGCTGCATAGGAATGACTTTGTAATCCGTATGCAAAGAGGCACTCGTTATCGTTTTACCATCGAGCGAGTAAACGGTGACTTGCACTCCGTTCAATCCGGTCAATATGATGTTTCGTCCTTCACTGTATATCAAGCTATTGTCTGCTGTTTCATCTGCTATACCGGTACTTCCGGAAGTCAAGGTGATATTGTCTATGGCTATGCGTGCACCGGCTTTTTCTGTTTTTCCACGGAAACCTAACTGTATGCGTTTATTACCGGCCAGTTGGTCGAGCGGGAGACTTACTTTGGTCCATTCGTTAGAACCGTTCGATTGAAGAGCCTCGCTTGCTGCTTCGTAGATTGTGCCGTTTACGGTGGTTTCTACTGTCAGTTCTGCGTTTTCCGTGTGCAGGTAGAATTCAAGTGTGAGTTTGTCTTGCCCGGCAATGTTGATAATAGGGGATTCAAGGCGGCTGTCATCTGCTTCCGCTTTTTTATTTACCAACATGGCGTAGCCGTTATCTTCATCTTGAGCGTCCAGAGAACCGCCGTTCTGATACATACCCCACGTATCATCTCCGCCTACGGTAGCTACCGACCATGTTTCGGTGGAAACATTTCCTTGGGCAAACGATTCGGCGAAGGGGAATGCGAGAGGCGTACCCAACATAATGCCGAATGGGGTGTAAGCACCCTTACCTCCGGCAGACACGGCGCAGATGTATCCTTGTGTGTAAGTTTGTTTGGTAAGCCCGGCAGTTGTCATGAGATAAGAGGTTTCTTTTATGCCGGTAGCCATGTCTATTATACTGCCGAAAAGGTATGTTCCGTAGTTGTAAGTCAGTTCTTCGGGATTGATGAACCCTCCGTTGGCTCCTGTTTCCGCCGGGGCATCCCACGTCAATAGGGCGGCTTGGTCGTTTTCATCGTCCCAACTGGCAATGAGGTTTTGTACATGTTGCGGGATATCCGTGCCGATGAAAACAGACTTTTCGGCATCGCGCCCGCGTCCTTGTTCATCGTACACGATGACGTTATAATGGTTCATACCTTGCACGCCATCGACCGTGAAGGAGTATTCTTTCCCTTTTTCCACTTCATTTTCAGTTAGGATAACGTTCCCTTCCTTGAGAATCTCGATTTTGGAGAGGGTGGTGAGTTCATCGCCATTGATGGCTTTGGTCGGGGCTTTGAATGTCAGAACAGCTTTCAAGACGCCGGTCGGATCGGGAATGGCGGTGAAGTCGGTTACCGAATCGGGAGCGGTGGTCGGTATGAACGGCTCGATAACGATGTCGTCTATGTAAAGCAGATACATACCTTGGCTGGTGTGGTGGAAGCCGAAGTAGTAAGTGCCTGCTTCCTGTACTTCAATGACCGATGACTTTTCGAGGTAAGTGTCACCGCTGACTGTGTAGTCGCCAAGCGCATTAAGCATACCTTCAACCGTGTTTTCGGAACCGAATGCGGTGCTGAAACTTTCTGTGTAGAATTCGCCGTATCCTTTTGTTTTGAATGACAGTTTATACAGATAATCCGTTCCCAATTCGATGGGAGGTGTGATGATCCAGTCGTCGGCGTTCTTGTCTAACTGGTCGCTTCCGGCGGCATTGTTTATCCAAGCCCAAGTCTTGCCGTCTTCGTTGGCATCGATAATGGTGAAGATGTCGAGTGCGCTGGCGTGGTCGAACGTTTCTTTGAATTCACCCTTGAACGCCGAGCCGAAGCGGATGCGGTTCGATTCGGTGGCGACTCCCACTTTTTCAGCTACCGCTGTTACCGTGTAGTAGTAATTGCCCAGCACGTCTGGCAGGTCTTCCGTGAAAACGGTCGCCGTATATTCGGCGTTTATCGTATCATTGCCGGGGTAGCGCACGAGGATATATTTCAGTAGTTCGGCGTCGAAGTGTCCGCCGTTGGCTCCATTGACAGGAGCTTCCCAGCTTACGGTGGCATGGTTGTCTTCTAGTGTGAATTGCAGATTACCTACGGCTGCGGGGCTATCTACGCCGGCGTAGATTTCGATTTTGCTTTTTACACCGTCACCTTCGGCGTTCGATACGAAGGCTTCCACTTTGTGCGTACCTTCCGTAAAGGTGTAAGGTGTGGAAAATTCGGCTCCGGCAACGACTGTTGCGTTTTCGAGCGTGAGCTTTTGGTGGTCGACGTAGATGGATACCTCCAACGAACCTTCCAGCTTGTCTCCTTCGAATGTTTTGTCTGGGGCGGTGAAGGTAATGTTGGCATCTAATCTTTCCGGCGAAGTATAGTTTACGCTCAGCTTATCGACGGCTGCGGGTGCTTGAGGGGCTGCTGCCGGTGGTACAGTGTAAAGTCCGAGCAGGACGACGGTTTCGTCATAATCGCTCACGAGTGAAGCCTTGCCGTTGTCGAGGTTGACTTCATAGAGGGCGGATTGCAATTTGTTGTTGATGGCAGCCCAATACATTTTGCCTGTGTTCAGGTCGATAGTTGCGCTTTGACTGTTTGAGGGCATGATCCCAGTAGCGCCGATGGAGGCTGCCGTGCCCGTGGCGGTGTTGATAGTGTAAAGGTTGCCATCATCGGCTATGCCGTAAAGCGTCCCTTCTTTGTCAAAAGACAGAGTGAAGTACATGCGGTCGCCGGTGCTTGCCACTTGTGTTGGTTGCCCGGAGAGTAGGTCGACCGTGCAGAGCCTCGTCGTACCTGCTTCGGACATGAATTGCCCGTAAATGGTTTTGGTCTTGCTATCGTAAGCGAGGCTGATAGGATAGTTGTCGTACGAGGCTTTGAGTGTCTGCTGTATGTCTCGCGTCCAGCCGTCCGTGTCGAAGAGGTAGTAATTGACGCCATACACGGTAGAGCCGTAGGTCGTGACTCGGTATCCGCAGAATTTCCCGTCGGCATAGACGGCTGCCGACAGATTGAAATCGGCTGCTGTTTTGACTGGCGTGAAAGTGGTTCCTTCCTCTGCGGGGAAGGAATAAATGCCGAATTCCCCATTTTCGGAAGTACTCCACTTGGAAGAGTAGGTCATACAGCCGAACAGTTCTACACTTTCTGCGAAAGCAGCGGTTTTCAGGGAATGACGGATAGCAGCAGTTTGCTTGCGGATTGTTTTCTGCGGGTTGTTTTCTATGGCGGACAGTTTCTCTAACTGTGCCACTTTGTTGTTTGATTGGGCTTTCAAGTCTCCCAAACCGTTTACAGTGCATACAAGCAGCACTGCCAAAAACAAATTTAAAACTCTTTTCATGCGATAACTAAAATTTGATGAATATACGATGGTTTTTAATACCTATTTATTATTAAAGACAAAAATAGTTGATGAAAAGAAAGCAGAAAAATATAAATCTTCTCAATTTGTCAATTTTGATAATTTGCGAAAAGATTGAGGGTATGCCGGGAAATATCGGCTGAGGCATACGACTCTGGTTGGATAAAGAGGATTAGCTGTGTTTAAAAGTGGGTTGAGAGGGATTACGAGTCCAAATGTAGGTTTTTTATTTCTTGGCGGAAACGGGAAGGAGGAACTCCCATTTCTTTTTGGAATGCTCTGTAAAAAGAAGAAAGTGAGTTGTAGCCGAGCGAATCGGAAAGCACTTTCAAAGGAATGTCATTTTCAGGCTCAGATAACAGAGCGAGCGCTTCCCGGATGCGGTATGAATTGATGTATTCGGAGAAAGAGGTGTTTTGCTCCGTAAACATGCGCGACAAGTAGGTGCGGTTGGAGTGAAGCCGTTCTACGAGCATGTCGATGGAGATACTGTTGCTGCGGTATAAGTGTTCGTCGTTCATCAGCTTTTCTACGGCTTCAAAGAGTGCTTTGTTTTTCTGGCCGGTGTTTACCAGATCGGTTTTCTCGTCCCGTTGTTCGAGCAGTTGTCTTTCCCGCTGACGGTGGGTGTCGTATAATATCACCAGTTGCCGGTACATGTGGTTCTTCCGTACATAAAGTACATATAGAGCTATGAGTATGACGGCTATGAGCCCGGTCACGAAGACGGCTAATTGAAGTTTCCGGTTTTTTTCAGACAAGAGCAGTTCTTTTCGGCTAAGTTCTTTTTCAGCTTTTTCTGTCTCGTAGTTTAGTATCATGTGGCTGAATGAACGTTCTTGTTCTATATTAAAAATGCTATCGGCGAGGGATTGATGTCTTTCCTTATGTTGGGATGCCATAGCAATATCTCCTTTTTCTTGAAATAACTCGGCCATACCTTTGTAAAATTGGAGGCGGTAATAGTAATGGTTTTGCTGTTCGGCCAGTATAAGCCCATTTTGGTAAGCTGTATTTGCTTCGTCGTAACGTCTTTCCGCTTTCAGAAAGTTGCCGTAATAAAGGTAGGCTTCGGTGAGTACGTCTATATTGGTGCGTTGTGTGTGGTTTAGTACTTTTCGGAAATATAGTTCGGCTTGTTGAGGTTTTCCAATGGCGGCAAGTATGTTCCCGTGGATAACGTCCGGTTCGTCGGTGTTAGCCATATGTGTCGCAATGGCGGTGGCTTCAGATATATAATGTAGCGCTTCGTCATAATTTTTCGAAAGATAGTACATGGTGGCAACGTTCAATGCGCCGAGAAAGCGTACATAATCATTATGTAGTTTGCTTCCCCCTTCGTATACCTCCAATGCGTATTTTATACCTGAGGGGTCGTTTCGAAGGTAGTAAATCCTCGTCATATTGCTTAAAATGATATAATAATTTGTTTTATCCTCACTTGCGTCGGCATATTGCAGAGCTTCTTGGAAGTAGGCAAGGGAGGCATTGTAATTGAGTGTCGTATTGCGTGCGTTTATTCCTAACCCGTTGGCTATAATGGTCTGTATATAGGTGTCGTGATGTTCTTCTACATAGGGAATAGCTGCATTAAAATACGTGAACATGGAGTCTGCTTGGCCGGAAAGTATATAAGCTTGTCCGATGTATGCGCCTACATAGGCTTGTGTTTTCTTGTCGTGGTTGGCAATGGCTTTACGGTAGTAGGTTTTAGCTGTGTCTATCAGTATTTCGTATTCTCCTTTACGCACGTACTCTCCCCAACTTTTGATGAGTGCGTAGGAATCTGTATGTGTTGCAGGCGTCTGTACGGTCATGGCGTTCTTCTCCTGTTCCTTACAGCCGGAGAGAAGCAATATTATCAGAAATATGTATGATAAAATGCTGTTCATTCGAATGCTGATTAAGAGCTTAAAGTCGGGTAATCATTACCAGTTTATCACTCTTTTTGTGGTATGTGCAACCGGTAGGTCTTGTTTGTTATTTTTCAATAATGTCGTACCTTTCGACAACAAAGATAGTGCAAAGAAAAAGCACAGGCAAATTTACCGGTTCATAAAAGTGCTGTGCGATAGGGCGGAAGTACCCGCAGGGCGAGGGGAATACATTCTACAATCAAACGTTTTTTTGCAATTCCTCTCCTCTATATTGTTTCGTAAAGCTACGGAACATGGCAGGGGAGAGGTCGATGCTTGACTTTTTCTCCGTTACTGCCTGTATTTTTCGATATATCCATTGAATTAACCCCTCCGTCACTTCGTGCCACCTCCCCTATATTTTTGCTATGCAAAACACAGAGGAGGAGGTTTAATGCCCTTCTATCTCATTATTTATCAATGAGACGGATCGTGTTTGTCCTTCTCCCTCGCCGTGTCCAATGGCATTGCGGGGTATCGTGTAAAAAAATATAGGGAAGAGACCGAAGAAACGGTAGTTCCTGAGGAGAGGGTGTGAAAAAGATGGCATAAGATTTTTGACTGTAAGGG
>ENA-OVGB01001809-OVGB01001809.1-human-gut-metagenome-genome-assembly--contig:-NODE-1809-length-17549-cov-5.085344_pt1 | contig 17549 bp, 14 predicted proteins | sample MGYA00237767_ERZ505413 | MGnify/ENA primary metagenome ERZ505413 (study PRJEB26158, sample SAMN06016410) | human gut metagenome | biome: human gut; feature: ankylosing spondylitis patient; material...
ATATTATCAATTTAATCCATGAGGCTAGCAGCATTAGGGCTGATATTTTGGAGAAGGACTATTATGTTACACTACTGTTGAGGGAGTTAGCAGGGAAACAGGTAACGCTGCCAGCCTATTTTAAAGGCGGAACGGCCTTGTATAAAGCACAGAAAAGTATCCGCCGGTTTTCAGAGGATATTGACTTGACGGTATGCATCGATAATTGCAGTAACAGCCAGGCTAAGAAACGGCTGGAGATGGCAACAAAGAAATATCAGGCCCTACCACGCACATCCAGAAAGGATCTCGAAGATGATCGGAAAGGTAGTATCACAACTGTCTATGATTATACTCCGCTTGTAGGCGTTGACTCGGATGATCCGCTCCAACGGTTTGGGTATGTCAAAGTAGAAGGTACATCCTTTACCGTCAGCGAGCCTTTTACACCGCTTGAAATTGAACCGATACTTTACACTTATGCTACCGAAGAACAGCGAAATATTCTTCAGTCACAATATAATGTTGCCCCTTTCATGATTAACACAATTCGGTTAGAGAGGATTTTTGCCGACAAGATTTTTGCTGCTGAATTCTATTATGAGCGTAAGATGTATTTTGATGTGGCAAAACATCTTTACGATGTCAGCGTCATGTTTGATTTAGAGCAGATTCAGGAAATGATTCAAAATCAGCAGACATTCCTTGAGATGCTGGGGTATAAAAGACTGGAAGAGACCCGAAGAACAGGCAGTGATCTGGCGGAAAAGAAGTTTTCTGATTTTCAGTTGCTCAGAGGGTTTTCTGATAATGAGGCACTTCGTAAGGACTATCAGAATATGCAGCGCAACTATGTTTTTGCGGAAGAAGATGCATTGTCTTTTGGTTTTGTGGTAGAGCAGTGGAAGAAACTTGGAGAGGTATTGCTTGCGCTTGAGTAAGTGCAGTATGACACTGGTGTCATAAAAACTGTGGACAAAAATTAGCCAGGGGAGCAGCGGTTTATCTGCTCCCCTGGCATTGCTTTGCTTACAGGTTCTGACGGATGATCCGGGTGATAATACCTACGGCCACACCCCGCTCCATATCCAGACGGGTGACGGCAAAAGATACATCGTCCTTTTTGCCGGGCATCCGGTAGTCATAGCAGGAGTGAGCTACCGCATTGACACCGTTGGAGAGGCGCACATAGACAACGCCCTTGTGGACATCTGTGACACGACCGGCATACTTGCCCTGGATACGGCACTTCTGCAGGTTGTCCCTGTCGGTGTTCTCGGAAATACTCTTGATGTCAGCCTTGATGCCCAAGTCCTCCAGACTGTTGCGCCGCACGCTGAGAATACGGACCAGAACCTCATCGCCTACGGAAAAACGCTCATGGGCGTCACCGATCCAGTCCCAGGCAAGGTCACGGGCAAGGATGGAGGTTTCAACGCCGAAAACTTCCACGCGCACAACCTTTTCAGCCACTGCAATCACACGCGCCTGGACGATGCGGCCCTCATAGACACGGTACATACCGGCAGCATCCGTATCCAGATAGAAAATCTGGCGTTTGCGCAGCATGGCCTCCTTGCGGCTGGCAACTACGCTGCGGGTCTTGGAGTCGATACCACGCACGATGAAGTCAATGTCAGCACCGAGCATGTTGCCAAGGATCTTATTTTGGCGCAGCATAAGGTCGGTATATTCCTGACCGGAAGGGCTGCGGCCCAGATTGATCATCATTTCCTTGATAGGGATAATGACACGGAACCCCTTGTAATCCACAACTGCCACCGTCTTGCGGTTGTCCAGCTGTTCAATGCCGCCCAGCTTGCCGGTGATGATCTTGCGGGTGCGGTAGGCATTATGGATCTCATGCCAGATTACATCATCACGGTCTTCGGCAGTCTCGACATCATCCCGGCTGCGGATGGTAAGGACGGGGGCCTCGCCGCGCTGGGGGCGGGGCTGGCGCCGGGGAGGAGAAGGAGTGGGGGCAGGAGCGGCAGCTTCCTCCACGGCAGGAACGTCAGGCTCCACAGCAGGTTCCTCCGCAACAGAAATGGTTTCGGCTGTATCCGGCGACTCTGTTGTTTCGGCAGGAACTTCCTCTGTAAAAGTTTCTTCAGGAGCAGCAGCTTCTTTCTTCTTTCGGCTGGTACGCTTGGGCTTGGGAGATGCAGGGGGTTCCTGCACAGCGTCGGCGTTATCTTCGTAAACATCAGGCGGCTGCACATCAGAGTCTTCCGGCATATCAGTGGGAGCAGCGCTTTGATCGTCTGTTTCAGCAGGCGTATCCCCGAACATTTCCTCCTCGGTAAGTTCAGGAAGGGGATCTTCAGCCATATCTTCGGCAGAGGTGTCCTCCTGGGGCTGATCCATCTGCCCCAGCAGTTCGTTCAAATCCAGACCATCGCCAGCGTCAGCAGGAAGGGATTCAGGTTGAGCGGTATCGGCCAGCAGAGTTTCGCCTTCCGACATAACGGTTTCGGTAACAGGAGCGTCCTGTTCCAGAAGTTCTTTTTTCTTGGTTGCCATAGATTAAAACCTCCTATGAATTTGATAGTTTTGTTCAAGACAGGATGGAATCCTTGTCTGTGGTGATAATGCCTTCCGGCGTACCGGCAGATTTAGGGGCCGGAGCCTCTTTGGGTGATTTATCCGTGGGGGATGCCGGCTTGGTGGCTTTGCGCTTTGCCGGTTTCTTTGCTGCAGGAGCCGGTTTCGGCGTGGGCTGCGGTGTTTTGGCGGCTTCTTCTTCCAAGCGGCGCCATTCCGGTACATGGGCAGATGCTTTGCAGGAACGCAGGTACTTGGCTTCCGGGTGTTTGGAGTAATCCATTTTGTCTACCTGCAGAACCTTCTTGCCACGGATGATGATGAGCGCCTGATCCAGCGGGAGCCGCAGGACTTCATCAGGAGTAAGTACAGGGCGTTTTCCAACACCGGAGGTCTCACGAAACTCCGGTGTATAGTTGGAGATACGCCAGGTGCCCAGCTGTTTGGATTTACTGGATACTGCTACAGAGGCAAGCCCTGTCCTGGCAGAAATAAATTCGGCAGTAAGCTGGTCTGTACAGCCTAAAAACAACTGCGCGTCACAGTTTCCAATGATTTCCTGCCACAAATTCTGCGGGTATCTGTTCTGCAATCCTGCGAGATTTTGGAACACACAGGACATGGAGATATTCCGGGAGCGTATTACGCTGAGCCGGCGGGAGAGGTCTGGGATCGTGCCGCACGCTGTCAGTTCTTCCCCAAGGATATGGACAGGCACAGGCAGTTTGCCGCCCTCGCAGTTGTGGTCTGCATATCGCACCAGTTTGATGAAGCAGAAAGATAGAAACAGCGAGGCCAGAAAATCAAAGGTGCTGTCCTGGTCGCTGGTAACGAGGAAGTAGGCACAGGGCTGCTGACCCGGAAGCTCCAGATCGATCTCATTCTTAGCGGTAATTTTCTTGATCAGTTCAGACTGGAATACCTGCAGGCGGCTGCCCAGACCGATAATCACGCCGCTTCGCACTGTGTCGCTGGCCTGCTTGAACAGGCTGTAGGGTGCTTTGGCAGGGTGCGTGGAAGGAAGCGCCTCGAACAATGTGTCAAGTTGGGATTCCCCATTGAGAGTCAGCAGCCGGTAGACTTCGCCAATGTTGCGGTTTTCTTCCGCATAGCCTTGATCCACATACAGTACCAAGGCCTTGAGCAGATTCATCTCGCAGGCATCCCAGAAATGGTCGCTCTTGCCGTTGTTCGTGGTGTTCTTGATGATGACATCTACAAAAAGCTGAGCCATTAGTTCCTGTCCCTCAACTTCGGCAAGGCAACACCAGGAATCTGAGTTTTCAGGCGAAACGAGGTTGAATACCTTGACACAATAGCCCCGGCTGCGGAGAAATTCGCTTGACTTCTCGTACAATTCCGATTTGGGATCGCAGATGATCAACGATTCTCCGGCGCCATTTTCGCCTCGGACAGTGGCCTGAAGAATACGATTCATACAAAACGAACGGGTTTTCATGGAGCCACTGGCACCGTAGACTGCCAGATTGCCGTTGATTCTGGTATCTTCCGGTATGCAGACTGCTTTGCCATCCAGCATACCCAGTACAACACCCTTGTGTTTGCGCAGATCGGGCACCAGATCCAGTACGCCGGACATCTCTTTGCGGGACATCCAGCCGGAGGTGCCATAAGTGCCTTTGGCGGAGTAGGAGAAATTACGGTCTTCATCATACTCGCCGGCATCACCATATCCCATGCGCATGACCATGATGAGCAGCACTGCTAACAAGCCAATGCAGATCAAAATGCCATACACGCCATAAGGCGGTCGGAGCACAGAGGAAAGGCAGAGAAGGAAGTCGGGCGAAGCGGCCAGCGGTGAAGTACCATCGCCGGGAATGCCGCCGCCCTGTTTCCAGGTTGCATAGTTACCCAAAAGCTGTGCCAGAAAGCCGCCTGCGTATAGGATCGCAAGAATGGCAAAGGGCGCTGCAATCAGGCTCACGATCAGTTTTTTCTTGTTTATGGGAACAACCTCCCCTCGAATTTTGTGAAGTCAATGGTCTGGAAGCGCACTCGGGAACCGCAGTAACTGCGAAGTACCTCTGCCTGGAAGTCAAAGCAGATCAGTGTGCCCGGGCGCTCGGATAGTTCGAGAGAGGTGTTAAAGCGTGCGATACGGGGCAGATCGCAGAAATAGCCAAACAGGACTGGTGAGCCATCCAGTGAAATGCCGTCATGCTCAATAGCCAGTCCGGGCTGCCTCGCAGTAAGACCTTGGAGCAGAATGCGATCCAGCTCCGCAGTTTTCCCAGGGTCGCACAACAGTGCAAGTATCACCTCCCCCTGATGGTCGTTGGTAAGATAAAGAAAATGCTCATAGCTGCCATCCAGCATGAAGAAATCATGTTTGCGTCCTCCGGTGCTGGTCAAAATCTGGTAAGCCAGATCCATGCTGTTGCCCAGAATCAGTCCATGAACATCCTCATGGCGAAACTGTGGGGACAGGCGCTGTTGGCAGATTACGCTCCAAATCAATGCCTTGACCCGCATTTCCGATTTGTAGCGCCACTTCATCAGGGCGCTGCTGCTGTTGTAGGTCACGAAGATGCCGGAGGGCGCAAGGAGTATTCCAGTGGAGCGGGAACTGCGGATCTTCGTGGTGTCGATCCCCATTTCTTTCACTTCTCTGGAACTGAAAAAAGCAGGATAGACAATCCTGCCGCCAGCGTAACCCTCCGGCGCAAAAATTGCCGGTTTTTCATCCCGATACACACATACACCCGCATTATCCATGGTCACATAGGTTTCTGCCAGGCGGTGTAGCCGGAGTCTTCGGTCAATTTCGCATTTCAAACGGTTGGTGTCGGTATCTCCTGTCAGGTAGCTGGCAAACCTGTCCGGCCGGCTTTCCAGCAGAGTGGCTTTGGCTCGCGGCCCCAGACGGTAGCCGCGCAGTTTATCCCGGTAATAGGTACGCAGCAGCCCGTCTTTTTTCAGTGCAGTGACAACAGACTCCAGATAATATGGACTGCCGGGAAGTCTGTTAAGCTGGTCTGTGGGGAACTCGCCGGAGATGGCAGTCAGAGAGAGAAGCTTGTACGCCATCGTGTCTGGCTGTGGGAATTTCCCAAGTGATCACCTCCTTGTGGTGTGTGGCTTTTACCGAGACTGCAAGGAACTTCGGTAAAAATCCGTGGTGTAACGACAGAAAAAAGCCCCGAAATCCGGGGCGAAATACGATGTTGCGGCAGGTCGGACAAGCAATGGCTGAAAATGCTCAAAAATCCGAGATGGATTTTAGGGTGTTTTCATGCTCAGCAAGCCAGGCGGGAAACCGCTTTTTTTCCATGACACTGATTCTGGTACAGTCCTTTTCGCCCAGCGCAGCGGTGTTGTAGGCATCGCAGAGCAGGCCGGTATCGTCAGCCATGACGAAGGTGGAGAGGACATCCAGAAGCTGCTTTTCTTCCAGATTGTCGTAGTCACGGATACGCCGGGTGGGAAGGCACTGGTCATAAACCTGCGTAAAGCACACCACACAATCGCTGAAGCGGGGCATGGGATGCTCTTTGGCGTATTGCTCCAATGAGAAGTAGAACGGGTCGAGCAGAAATTCAGTGTTTTGCCTCTGCTTGCGTTTTGGGAGCAGACCAGGCAGGGTGACCTCCAGTACACCGTCCTCATAGACAACCTCAATTCCGTGTACAATACCGGCGGATGTCAGGTAATCGCCTTTGCGGATGGTGGTGCTGGAATATATCAAATGCCGCAGCCTGCAGGCAATTTTCTCTGCCCGCAGGGCGGCATCAGTGGATAAGACTTCATAGTTGTCTGGATAACGCTGAATATCCGTGGTATCCATCGCGTAAAGAGCATTGCTCAAACGGGATATATCATCAAGAATGCTTCCAATCCGGTGTGAGATGATTTTTCGTTCCAATCAAGTTCCTCCTGTTTTCTTAAAGTAATGCACCTGGCCCGCTGCATCCACGGTGCAGAAACCGGAAATGCCAGGGCAGTCAATGCGGCGAATGTCTTCCGGATTATCGACCAAAATGATGCGGCGTCCACCGCTGCGGTCATCCCGAAGCGCATGGTTGATTAGGGCCTCCTGGCCGGAAGCTGCGTAGACGATTTCGTATAGTTCACCGTTTGCAAAGAAGATAAGCTTGACCGGAAAATCACCGGGAGCATGGTATTCCACCTGCCCGATAAAATCCAAGAGTACCCAGGCAGCCCGTATCAGGGAGTTGTCTGATTTTGCTGCCCAACCAGACGGAAAGTAACCGCCTGTATCAGTTTGAAAAATACGGCCCTGCTTTTGCAGATGGGAGAGCAGGGTCTTGATGATTTCTTCTTTGCCAGGGTGAAAGCAAAGAAGCTGCTGCATATTGAGACCGGGATACATCGTGACGATCCGCAGCAGAGCCGCAGCTTCATTTCCATAGATTTCAGCCCTGGTCTTCATGGGTATCACCTCCAATGGCGTAATATAGGCGTATTCAAGACGCATTAAATAGGAAGGAAAGCCAGTCAGTGTAAGCTAAAAAGATGATCTGGCTGGCAAAACTGGCTTTTAGGCGTAATACAGACGCAAAGCAGACGCATAGCGGCGTCTGGAAGGAAAGTTGCACATGGGAATCACCTCGCTTTTCAAATTGTTATATCTGCTGTTCGGCAGATGTGGATTGTTCACGGCGTTTTCGCTCTACGATTTCACGCAGCTCGCGGCGGTCGGTAGTGATCAGATCCTTTTCCAGAGGGCTGGCTTTGAACTCCACCATAATATTGTTGTTATTGGTAGAAATCAGACCGTGACCTCTTTCAAAGTGAGTGATCTCCATTGTTTCAGCATCGGACAGGTGCAGGGCTTCCTGTACCCGCTGGGCTTCGTCGTCCTCCAGATTCAGAATGATCTTGGTCTTGGAGTTGTTGATGATGCCCTTACCAAATCTGCCGCCGTCAAGGTCAAAGAAATCGGCAAGATCCTGGCTTGCAAAAATCGAGGCGCCGCCGTAACCGCGTATGGTTTTGGCAATTTCCAAAAGAAAATCGCCGGCCAATCTTACACCAGCAGCACCGGCACCGGATAGAAGCTGCCAACACTCATCAATGAAGATGGCTTTTTCTTCTGTACGGTCGGCTTTGGCTCTGTCCCAAACAAAGTCCAGCGCCACAAACATACCTACGGTGAGCAGGTCTCCGGTGAGGGAGGAAATATCCAAAACAGTGTACTTGTTGTCGAGCCGAACATTGGTCTGCTTATTGAAGGTGCTGGCGCTTCCGTTTACCAGACGGTTTAGGATGTGGGCCATGCGCATCGTTTCCTTGGAGGTTTTCAAAATTTCGTACAGGTCACCAAGCACCGGCATCTCACGGTACTGGCCGGGCTGTGCAGGGTCTTCCAAAGAGGCGTTATCATGAGTGATGCCTTTTGTGTTATAGGTACGAACAAGGGCTTCGTCCAAAAGCTGTCGTTCCTCGTGAGACATATCGGGGATCAGCAGACTGAAAAATATGTGGAGCTGCTGGATCTTTGCTGCAAGTTCAGATAACTGGATGCCTGGACCGTCCAGAAGTTCATTCACCGAGCGGTCTACCCGCCGAATCTCCATGACATTGATGCAGTGGGGACTGGCCGGTGAAATCTGGATAAAGGAGCCGCCCACATTGGAGCAGGCGCGATGGAATTCATGGCCTTTTAGGGGCGCAACAATGAAAATGGGGATATTTTTCCGCCTCATTCGCAGCGCCATCAACTGCATGGTAAAGGTTTTGCCGGCTCCGCTCGTGCCAAGGATCGACATATTGGCGTTCTTATAGACCGCAGAATTGAAGATGTCCACGATAATAAGGGAACTGTTGTACTTGTTGACACCCAGCAGGATACCGTTATCATCACACATCTCATAGGATGTAAAGGGATAACAGCTTGCCGCACCGCCTGTCAGCAGGTTGCGCTTACCCCGCTCATACAGTTTCTTTTCCATTGCCACCAATGGCAGGGCAGATAAAAACGCCTGTTCCTCCCGAAAATGGCAGGTGCAGGCGTTCATGTCCTGTGAGAGCAGGAGCTTTTTCATTTCGCTGACCTTCCATTCCAAGTCTTCCTCGTTGGAGGCAGTAATGGTAATCAGCAGATTCAAGTAGTAGAAGTCCTCGTTGTTGGCAAGGCCCTCTTTGAGAAAGTACCCGCTTCGGATAGCACCATCAATGTCATCAAAATCGGTGTTGGTGTCGCTGGCGTCCTTGATTTTGGAACGGTTGATACGCAGCTGCTGTCCGACTTTCTGGATGATGGTTTCTTTGGGCTGACGGGAGAGGAACATATCCATATCGATCCCGTCACCGGCATTGACGATAAGACTGAGCCAGCCGGCTGGAACCTGCGTTTTGTAGCCATCAGAGGGCACCAGCAAATAAGCATAATACAGACCGTCAATGCAGATATGGTGACCATGCGTGAAGTCAATGCTTTTTGGCGCACAGAATTCGGTGGCAGGGATATGGTCGATCTCACTGTCGCGCCCTTTGGCAAGGTACTCAGCCACAACCTCCTGTGCCCGGACGGAGAGCGGCTTTACAGCACTTTCATTTCTGCAGAGCAGGTTATAGAGGACATCTACCGTAAACTCATCCCAGTTTTCCGGAACGATGACCTCGTTACCGCACTGACGGAGGTAGTTGGTAGCAGTATGGACTGCACTTTGCAGGGCATTGATTGCCTCGCCTTCTTCATCAGAGCGCTTGGTGTTGCGCCACGGCTCATATTCAAAAATCAGGAAGAAACGTCGGGTAATTGCCTCACGGGAACCGATCTGCTGAACGAACTGGAGGTAGTCTTCCTGCATGAGCAGACACTGTTCATTGGTCTCCTGTTCCATCTCCTTCCGAACGGTATCCAGATGGCGGTTGATCTCTGCCCGGCGTGTCAGTACCTTGATTTGCAGCTTGATGGGGCTGATTTTCAAGTAGGATACAAAGGAATAGATGATGTTCCGCTGTTCCTGGGCACTGCGCAGCATAAAATTGATGGGTACTACCTCGACGACCTTGACATAGCGGTGGTCCTTCGTGTAGATGATGCCGTTTTCAATTTTGGAAATCGGCAGATAATCTGCTACCGGGTTAAGGCAGGCGGGCTTCGGCTCCTGAGTGCGGATAGGGCGTTTTACTTTGCGCTCCTTGGAGACCTTCTTTTTTTGCTTGGCGGCTTTCTTCTCCTTGGCAGGCTTCTGCTTTTTCACAGGACGGAGTTTTTGGCGGATTTCGTAGCTACGAACTTCATCAAACTCCGCTGGGAAATCCTCTCTGCCGGAGCGCCGTGACCGCCTGGGAGTCTTATCGGGTTTGTGTGCCTTCTTTTTAATATGCTTGCCGCCATGCTCTGCCGCAGGAACCGCATCTTCTGCGCTGTTACCGCCTACAATGCGGCGGTTTCGCAGGTACTTTATGAAAATCAGCAGAAAAGAGGAAAGGCTCTCACCGGAAATTCCGATAAGCGCCACCAATGCTGCTGGCAGTGCGGTCAGGCACAAAGCGATGATACGGGCAGTCAGGCCAAGAGGAAGCAATGAAAAAACCGGCACACCAATGGCAAATGCCAGGATGCCGGCTTCAATCACATTGCGGGCTTTGAACATACCACCAAAGAAGGTGCCTGACTCGATGAAATTCGGTGGTATTATGTAGGTATCTCGGTCGATTTTATGATTCATGATTAACCTCGTTTCCGAAGCCGGGCGGGCACATCAGCCGATAATCCAGAACGGACCGCCAGCTCCAGCGCGCCGGCTGGCCTCATTTAAGATAATGGACAGATCCCAGAGCTGTTCGCTCCGTGTGTAACTGGCAGGGTCAGCCACCATGATCTTGCCGTCTTTTACGCCACGCAGGACAATGAAGTGACCGGAAGAGGTAAAGTGGCCTTCAGACATGATTGCTACTACCAGTTTACCATTAGCCAGTGCGTCTGTGATGCGCTGTGGTTCCGCAGTGGTACAGCCGGAAACCGGAAGCCCCCATTCCCCAGCGGCGGCAGGTATCAGCGCATGGTAAGAACCACTGCTTTTACACCAGTAGCCGTTGTTGTAAGACCACTCGGCCATCTCCACAGGGTCAACCATATCGTCTGTCAGAGAGGACACCACGATTGCCATAGCGGTAGGGCCGCAGCCATAACCGCCAATATTGTCCGTACCATATGCTTTACCGGCATAGCGTTCATCCAGTTGATTGTAGTAAACAACAGGTGTGATCCCGTCGGTGAAAGTAACATCGCCCAGAGCGGTGATGCTGTTTCCGGTCCACGCTTCCAGATTTTGCAGCAGACCATCGCCCAAGAACAGGCTTAGGTTGGAAGCGTAATCAGATGCAAGCTCCTTTTGGTCATCGGTAAGCTGGAATACAACATCAGAAAAATAGGACTCACCGTTGTAACGGACAGTATAGACCATCCATGTTTCGGACACCGTTGTTTCTTCCCCAGTCTCCGGATCAGTCACGGTGCTCTCACGAATCTCTTGCTTGCTGGTGTAGGAATATAGATGCTGCTTGTTTTCCCGCAGGGTGGCGGCAAGGTCATTCAGAGAAATGCTTTCAAAATCCTTGTCTTTGGCCGCACAATACTGAGAGATAAACAGGTTGGCGTTATAAATAGGACCGCCGGAATAGGCATTTTTGACCTCCATATGGTCGGCTCCCGATGCCGCAAAGTCAGCTTCGATCCGGGCAAGTACATCATCCAGTGCCTCGCCCAAGATGCCGTTGAGGGTAAAGGTGATCTCGTTGGCGTTCTCAATAATCGCTGTTTCGCTATTCAAAATCGGAATTTCGGGGTCAGATGGCGAAAAGGCATTGGTCAGTCCGCCGAAAATAAGACCGGGGAGCATGAGAACAAATAATACCGGCAGCATAAGCAGGGCAATGACTGCCACAATTATTTTTCCGATATGCTTCCGACCTGCCCACACTGCGCCTGCAACTGCACCGTAAGGACCGCCTGCGGCAGCGCCTTTGGCAGCGGAGGAAATAGCTTTTCCGGTTTTGATTGCGCCGCGGATGGTATGCGCTGCGGAGGCGCCGGTCTCCACAGCTTCGGAAAAACTGCTTTTTTGATCTTCTGGCATTTATATCTTGTCCTTTCTCTTCGGGGATGGAGGCAGCTTTTTGACAATGGACTCGTTGAAAGCGATAGAACCGTCAGGAGCCATATAGGGCGATTTGTCAACAGCATCCACAGCGTACTGCTTATACCATGCTGTGCCATCCACGGCATGAACGGTGGTGTACTGGCCTTCCGGGGCAACATATTGGTCTGCGTGGTACATACCAAAGGAGATGCCTTCGGGATGTTCCGCAGTCACTTCTGTGCCGGTGATGCGGCCGCCGCCAATTTCGACATTTTGGAAGGTCGGAACATTTTCAGCTCCGGATTCCAGTGCCGCATATCCCATGTAAGAGTGCAGGGCTTCGGCGGCTTTTTCACCGGAAATGGAACCCATCTGGCTGATACTGCCCGTGGCTACGCTGCCGATTACATTGTTGGCAAAATTGCCGCCCTTACTAACGGAAGAAGCGTACATATGGCCGCCGATCCCTCCGGCTGCAGCATCGCCTAAAAGACTGCCAAGACCGGAAGGCTTGGAGCCGGGAGTTGTGGTGGCTGTTTTGATGGCGCTGTTTGTGACTTTTCGGCTCACCACTCCAGCAAGACCGCCGCTGGCAAACCCTGCTCCAAAGCCGCCGCTGCCTTTACTACCGTTTGCGTTGACATTGGTGGAACTGCTGTTTCTCCCGCCGCCAAAGTGGTGACTGGAAAAGTTCTTGATGCCGCCGATGCCTCTGGCAGCAATCATAGCCTCAGCCAGCATGCTGCCGCCGGTATGTCCTACATTGACACCAAGACTGGAGAGGAAGGAATCGATTTTCTGGCCGACTTTGAGAAAGCCGATAGCACAGAGAAACCAGATAAACACATTGCCGGAAACGGCTTCTTTTCCCACAGCGTCTACCTGAGCTTGCACATCGCTTTCGGAGATAGCGGCAAAAGCCGGCTGGCAGAACAGGCAGGAGAGAATTGCGACTGTAAAGGCCGCAAACAAAAATTTTTTGAGTTTCTTCAAGGATAAGACCTCCTTACAACGAAAGCGGGTTCGCAAGGAAGGACCCCACCATGCTTGTGAACAGGCGCAGGCACCAGGCGTTCATGACCAATAGGAAAATTTGGCCGCCAAGCATCCGGCACCAGGATTTCCAGATGTTTGCTGTGGTCTGGCTGGCGCCCATAGAAAAAGCCACAGGAGCCGTGTAGACCAGTACACCGAGCAGCACATACCGTTCGGCTGCCTCGAACAGAAGTTTTAGGTAGTTCCAGGCCAGGATGAGAACCAAAATCAAGGTAATCAGCGCCACAGCCCCATTGGCACACACACCGATGATGACCAGCATCACGGAATTGAAGTCTGCAAAGCTTAATGCAGGAAGGTCGGACTCCATGATCCAGTGGTAGGGGGTGCCGCCGATGGTAAGAACAATATTGACGATCTCATCTGAAAAGAGCGTCAGCAGGATAAAAATAACGGAACGGATACTCAGCTTTACCGGGTCTTCTGCTTCCACACCTGCGCCAAGACCGAAGTTTTTGAATAACTGCCAGACCCAGTTGAGCAGGATGATCCCGATTGCCAGAGCCACGAAAACAGAGTACATAGTCTCTGCTGCGGGAAAATAACGCAGAAATACAGCCATATCACAGCCCAGCGCACCCAAAACCGATGTGGTCACCAGATCAAGACCGGCCATTACCTGTTCTGCGATCCATTCCACTATGCCGTCTAAAATGCCCATAAATGCAAGCCTCCTTTCCGGCGAGCAGTCAGACGGTCAATCAGCCTGTCCATTGTCCGCCACTAAAGAGCGGCGTCACATACGCCATGATAAAGCCCAAGCCATTGAGGATAGCCCAGGTGATACAGATTCGTTTGAGCCAGGCGCGGCTTTCATCCACCGTCCGTCCGGAACGGGAGAAGTTCATGAGCAGCAAGGCTACCGAAGCAGTGACGATGGCGGCGATAGTGGAGATGGCAAGGATTTGGGTGTATACATCCTGCATGATCTCTTTGGCCTTGGTCCATACATCTGTTGCCGCATAAGCCGGCTGGCAGAACATCATGGACATCATCACACACAGGAAGGCGCTGTAAGCCACTTTGGGCAGCGAAAGCCTGCGCTTGGACTGGGTATCCGGCTCCTGAAGCTGCGGAGTTTGAGGGGTTTTCGTTTTCTTCAATTTGCGATCCTCCAATTCTGAATGATTTTTTGATGCTCAATAGGGAACAGAAAAACCCACACCTGTCAAAACAAATGTGGGCTTTCAAATGGCCGGGCGGCCATCTGGGCAGCAAAAAAGCACCCTGATGAAAGGTGCCGTTACTGTCCTGTTCGGTTTTGGGTGCAAGTTTGAGCATATTCAGTTTAACACATCGGTATTTACACTGAAAGAGCAGAACCATGCCAATTTTGTTCCCGAATTGTGCCAATTATTTGCCCGATTGTCCGGAAGGTGATTTTGTCTCTGGCAAGAACTGTTCCAGCATGTCTAAACTGTCCTTGGAGGTATAGCCCCAAAGGACGGAACTGAGGGCTTCAATAGCTTCCCGGCGTTTGCGGTAGTAGGTTCTGAAACTGATGTCACGAATGTGCGGCCGCAGGGTCTCGATGATTTCCTCAACATTTTTGAGCTGCTGCGGCGAGAGGAAGGAGTAGTACAGCAGCCAGTAATATGCCTCACCGTTTTTGTGCTTGGTACGCAGCAATTCGATTGCGGAATCCAGCAGCTTGAGCATTTTGTGGCTGCGTTCAATGCATTTGGCATGATGCTCGATGTCGCTTCCGGCCAAATCAGCGCCAGCCAGATAGACTGAATCCAGAAAATCCTCGATGGAGGTGCCATACTCGATCTCAAACTTGGTGCGGACATGCTGGACAGAAAGCTCCAGACTCCACACAACATCCCGGTATTTTTTCAGCAGTTTCCAGGTATCATGGTACAGGGGATTATCAGCAACATCAGGTTCAACAAATTTTCTCATTTCAGGTTCCTCCTATTTTCGTGCTCCTCAAAGGGAGTGAGTGTAAGTTCAAAAGTGGCGATTGAAGTGTTTGTGCCGCAGAGGATGGTCAGACCAAAGTGGGCTGTGGATTTCCCTCGCGCACGCGGAATCAACTCTTCCCAGCAGTCGTCCGATAAGGGATATAACTTATAGCGGGAGAGCGGGCAAGAAAAGCAGGAAATCCCTTGCGTAGATAGGATGTCAGCCATCTTGCGGAGTATCGTTTCAATGTGCGATTTTGAAACGCTGGAAAGTGCATCCGAAACAATGATCTCATGCTCAGAGATGGAATGGCTCTCTTCGGTTTCAGCAGTTTCCGGAAGCTCCAGATGAATGTTTAAGGTCATGGCAACTTCCTCCTTGTCGATTAAAACATCGGAAATCTCAAACATGGTGGACAGGTAGTTCTGCAGGTAGATCACGCTTCCATGCCGGCCGGGAAACGACATGATAGAGATATACCCAAGACCGTCCAGCTTTTTCAGTATCCGGCATACGGTAGCGCGTGACAGCCCCCAGCGGCAGGAGAGTTCGGTATAACTGACCAACGGGTTTCCTGTACCATTGCGAAAGTAGGCTACCGGGCCGACCTCTGACCCCTGCACCTGCGTATCGTTGTAGACAGCGGATACCCACAGATCCAGAACGATGTCCATTTCAGAGCAGCGGGCAGAGCTGACCAGTTCCAGGGCAACAGAGACTGGCAGGAAGAAAAAACCGGTATCCTTTTGGCATGGGGCATTGTACTCCAGTGCGGAATTGTGGCGGGCCCAGTGGAGGATTTTATATTTGACTACATTGCCACGGCCCAGCAGTGTATAGGAAATCAAGTGCTGCTTCTGAAGGGTATCCAGCATGGACAGCGCCTGCCGATGAAAGCGGGTGCGGAACCAGCAAGACAGTTCCTTGACGGTGCACACCCATTCGCCGGGCGAGACTGTATAACTGATCCCGTCAATACGGCGATATGAGGTGCGGAAGTTTGCATAGCTGCAAAGTACAGTAAAATGAAAAAGGCCGGAGCCTCCGTTTATGCGGATGCTCCGGTCGTTGATCAGTTTGTGGATGAACTCACGATAAATCCGGCATCGTGGGTAATCTACCACTTGTTTAATTTGAAGTTGGTATTCAGGCATGGCAGTCTCCTCTTTACTAATTATTAAAGGTAGGGAAATAAAAGTCATAAAATGTTTCAATAAAAACCGTTGACTTGGATGGGCTTGGAGGTTATCATATAATATGTATGCGTCTGCGATTAAACAAACAAGCCGTTCTTCATGTAGAGATTATGGTGGATACGGCATACTGGGATAGCATAGCAGAATGCTGCCATTCCTGTGCCAGTAATATGCCATAACAGACGCACTACAACTTTCTACAATTTTTCTACAACTTTTGAGGCGAAAAGGACGGCACAAGAGGACACAAGACGAATGAAAAAAGTTTCACGAATCGAGTATTGTGCGAGTTTTGAACCCTTACAGAGCGGCATGGGGCAGGATGGAGAGAGCAAAATTTTATTCCCGACAATGAAGCCGCTCGATATGCCGAAGAAGGACGCAGCGAAGAGCGAAGCCGCTCCCGCAGCGCCCGCCAAGGAGGAAGTCATCGACTTCTCCAAGGTCGAGATCGAGCCGCTGTTCGCTGACCAGGTCGACTTTGACACCTTCTCCAAGTCTGACTTCCGCGCCGTCAAGATCAAGGCGTGCGAGGCGGTGAAGAAGTCCAAGAAGCTGCTGCAGTTTGTGCTCGACGACGGCACAGGCGAGGATCGCATCATCCTCTCAGGCATCCACGAGTATTACGAGCCCGAGGAGCTCGTCGGCAAGACCGCTATCGCCATCGTCAACCTGCCCCCGCGCAAGATGATGGGCATCGACTCCTGCGGCATGCTCATCTCCGCCGTGCATCACGAAAACGGCGAAGAAAAGCTCCATTTGCTGATGGTTGATCCCCACATCCCCGCCGGCGCAAAGCTGTATTAAAAAATAACGAAAAAGAGTTCTCTCGGCAGAGAGAGCTCTTTTTTGTGCCAAAGGCACGGGGAAGCAGCGCCGTAGGCGCTGCACGGGATAAGGGGGCCATTCTCTCACGTGAGAGAATGGCCCCCTTTGCCCCCCAAGAGAACGGCAGGGGCGTTTCGACTTCGCCCCTGCACCCCTAACGACCAAAAGGGAGGGGCTTTGCCCCTCCCTTTTGGATTATCCACCCCTCGGCACTTCCAGTGAGCACTACGCCTACTTTGGATGATTCCGTTTCGAGAGTGCCTGCCAAGGCGGCGTTGCTGCGCTCGCCACATTTTAATAGAAAAAACGACCGCGTCAGCGGTCGTTTTCGTTCTTTTTATCAGTTCGTTCCAGAAGATAATCGACGCTGACGCCATAAAAATCAGCGAGCGCGCACAAAACGTGCGGCGGCAGCATTCTTTCGCCGCTTTCATAATATGCGTATGTGCGCTGCGGAACGTTGATCGCTTCGCCGACCTGACGCTGTGTCAAATCGGCATCCTCCCGCAAATCGCGGATGCGCCGGTATCTCTTCACGTTTATCACCAAACACAGTATACGTAGAACAAATTATTCTATTGAATTTTTGAATATTTTGTTCTAAACTATAAATGAGGTGATGAAGATGACGACGTATAAGACACTATATCATTTGATGGTCCAAAATATGAGCGAGGCCATCGACCTTTATGATGCGGGCAAAGGCATCCTTGCCCGCGAAGTCCTGAAAAAAGCCTTGTTAGACGCAGAAGAGCAAGTCATTTCACAAGACATCATCCCCGATGAACCTATTGGCAATGGCGATCCAGCAGAAAGCTAAAAAAGCGGCACCCCAAAGCGGCGAGCGCAGCAATGCCGCACCGTCAGAAGCACGGGGTGGATAATCCAAAAAGGAGGGGCTGCGCCCCTCCCTTTTGGTCGTTAGGGGGTGCAGGGGGCGAAATCGAAACGCCCCCTG
>ENA-OVGB01001825-OVGB01001825.1-human-gut-metagenome-genome-assembly--contig:-NODE-1825-length-17389-cov-10.837256_pt1 | contig 17389 bp, 15 predicted proteins | sample MGYA00237767_ERZ505413 | MGnify/ENA primary metagenome ERZ505413 (study PRJEB26158, sample SAMN06016410) | human gut metagenome | biome: human gut; feature: ankylosing spondylitis patient; material...
TCATAATAAGTAAGTTAATCGGTCACATGGAAAGGAAGTGTTACCATGGCAAAACCTCTGGTCGCCATTGTCGGGCGGCCCAATGTGGGCAAATCCATGCTTTTCAATAAACTCACAGGGCAGCGCACCTCCATCGTAGAGGACACCCCCGGCGTCACCCGGGACAGAATTTACGGCAGCTGCGAATGGTGCGGGCGCACCTTCTCCCTGGTGGACACCGGCGGCATCGAGCCGGGTACGGACAGCGAGATGCTCAAATTCATGCGCCGTCAGGCGGAGATCGGCATTGAGCTGGCCGACGCCATCATCATGGTGGTAGACGTGCATTCCGGCGTCACCGCCGCCGATCAGGACGTGGCCACCATGCTGCGCAAATCCGGCAAGCCCATTGCGCTCGCCGTGAACAAGTGCGACTCCGTCGGCCCCGTGAATCCCGATGTGTACGAGTTTTACAGTCTCGGCATCGGCGACCTGTTTGAGACCTCCGCCATCCACGGCCACGGTACCGGCGATCTGCTGGACTGGGTTCTGGAAAACATTCCGGAGGATTCCGGCGAGGAGGAGGACAGCGACGTGATCCAGGTGGCCATCATCGGCAAGCCCAACGTGGGCAAGTCCAGCCTCACCAACCGGATCCTGGGCGAGCAGCGGGTCATCGTCAGCGATGTGGCCGGCACCACCCGGGACGCCATCGACAGCTATTTTGAAAATGCTACCGGCAAGTATAACTTCATCGACACCGCCGGTATGCGCAAAAAGTCCAAGGTGGACGACGCCATCGAGAAATACAGCGTCCTGCGGGCCACCATGGCCATCGAGCGCAGCGACGTGTGCCTCATTATGATCGACGCCCAGGACGGTGTTACCGAGCAGGACACCAAGGTGGCGGGCCTGGCCCACGAGGCCGGAAAGGCCTGCATCATTGTGGTGAACAAGTGGGACCTGGTGGAAAAGGACGGCAAGACCATGGACCGTATGCGGGAGGACATCCGCCGGGACCTGAGCTATATGCCCTACGCCCCCATCGTGTTCATCTCCGCCATGACCGGTCAGCGGGTCAGCCGGCTGTTTGAGCTGATCAACTATGTCCGGGAGCAGGCGTCCATGCGCATCACCACCGGAATGCTCAACTCCGTCCTGGCCGATGCCCAGACCCGGGTCCAGCCCCCCACGGACAAGGGCCGCCGGCTGAAGATCTACTATATGACCCAGGTGGGCATCCGTCCCCCCCATTTCGTGGTGTTCTGCAACGACAAGAAGCTCTTCCACTTTTCCTACCGCCGGTATCTGGAAAACCAGATCCGCAGCGTGTTCGGCCTGGAGGGCACCCCCATCATCATGACCGTGCGCCAGAAGGGCGAGGAGGATAGCTGAGTTGTCTGTGGTATTTACTGTGGCCCTGACGCTGCTGGTGTCGTATCTGCTGGGCTGCTTCAATGGGTCGGTGATGACCTCCCACTTCATCATCCGGGACGATGTACGCCAGCATGGCAGCGGCAACGCGGGCCTGACGAACTTCTACCGGACCTACGGCGCCCGGTATGCCCTGTGCGTCATCATCTGCGACATGGGGAAAACCGTTCTGGCCTGTCTCATCGGCGGATACCTGATGCACTGGGTGGTGGGCGACTGGACCCTGGGCCTGCTGATCGCAGGCATCGGCTGCGAGCTGGGCCATATGTTCCCGGTGTTCTTCGGCCTGCGGGGCGGCAAGGGCATCCTCTCCGGCGGCGTGCTGGTGCTGCTGCTGGACTGGCGGGTGGCCCTGATCGCCTGGGGCCTGTTTGCGGTGCTGTGGCTGACCACCCGGTATGTGTCCCTGGGCTCCATCGCCGCCACGGCCAGCATGCCGGTATCCGTGTTTTTCCTGCTGGGCCATAACTGGCTGTATACCGTCCTGTCTGCGGCGATAGCGGCCCTTGTGATCTGGTGCCACCGGGGCAACATCCAGCGGCTGCTCACCGGCACCGAAAAGAAATTCCAATGGCACGTCGACGCCCCGGCCGGGGGCGAGGACGGCCCGCAAGCATAAGAAGAAAGAGAGAGAGCATTCGTATGAAAAACAATCAGCTTCGCCAGGTGGTATTTCCCATTCTGGCGGCCTTTATCTGGGGCACGGCCTTTGTGGCCCAGGACGTCTGCGCCGACGCCATGGGCGCGTTTACCTTCAACGGCACCCGGTATTACATCGCCGTGCTGTCCCTGCTGGTGGTTCTGGCCGTCTCAAGCGGCTTCAGGAAGGACCGGCCCCAGATCTCCCCTGCGGAGAAGAAGGCCCAGCGCAGGCAGCTGTGGCTGGGCGGCTTCTGCTGCGGCACAGTGCTGGCCATTGCCTCCAACTTCCAGCAGGCAGGTCTTGTGGCCGGTACCGACGGCGGCAAGGCCGGGTTCATCACCGCTCTGTATGTGGTGCTGGTGCCGGTGTTCGGCCTGTTCTTCCGGCGGAGGGTCAGCCTGCCGGTGTGGATCGCCGTGGCCCTGTCCGTGGGTGCTCTGTACCTGCTGTGTATCAAGGGCAGCTTCTCCCTGGCCCCCGGCGACCTGCTGGTGCTGGTATGTGCCATATGCTTTTCCGTACATATCCTGGTGATCGACCATTTCACCGCCACCTGTGACGGTGTGAAGCTCAGCTGCCTGCAATTCCTGTTTGCCGGCACCTGGTCCACCATTCTGGCCCTGTTTTTCGACACCATCAGCTTCCAGGTGCTGCTGGACTGCATCTGGCCCCTGCTGTATGTAGGCGTGTTCTCCTGCGGCGTGGGCTACACCCTGCAAATCCTGGCTCAGAAGGGCTCCAATCCCACGGTGGTCACCATTCTGCTGAGCCTGGAGAGCGTGTTTGCCGTCATCGCCGGCGCCGTTGTCCTGCACCAGCAGATGACCGCCCGGGAATATCTGGGCTGCGTGCTGATGTTCGCGGCGGTGGTCCTGGCCCAGATCCCCATGCCCCAGAAAAAGGAAGCCAAAGCCGAATAAACCGAACCCATAACAAATCTGACGCTGCTGCCGCGGCGTCAGTTTTTTATCCTCCGGTGCTTCCCATACACAGGAATTCCTCCGGCCCGTCCCATTTCTTCACAAAAACGTAGTGCCCTCACACTATTGACATCAGGGACAGGGTCCGATAAAATGAGAATGCCATATCGACACAGCGCTGAAAGGAGGTGCCGCTATGCTGACGGTGCTGAATTCCTCCCACGACCCGTTTTACAACCAGGCGTTTGAGGAGTATGTGTTCGAGCATTTCCGCGAGGGTGAGATATTCCTGCTGTGGCAGAACGACCCCGCCGTGATCGTGGGCAGTTATCAGAACATCTGCCGGGAGGTTCACGTGGAGCGTCTGCGGCAGCTGGGGATCCCGGTGATCCGGCGCATCACCGGCGGCGGCACGGTATACCACGACCTTGGGAATCTGAACTATACATACATTTCCGACGGCGGGGCCGCGATAGACTACGACCAGTGCCTGGGACCTATCCTGGCGGCGCTGAACGACATCGGCGTTCCGGCCCGGAAAAACCGGACCTGTGACATTGCCATCGGCGGCGGAAAGATCTCCGGCAGCGCCCAGCGGATGACAAAGGGGCGGCTGCTGCACCACGGCACCCTGCTGTTTTCCTCCGACCTCGGCGTGCTGGACCGGATCACCACCCACCGGAAAAACGACTGCTTCCAGAGCAAGGGGACTCAATCCGCCATCTGCCCGGTTACCAATATCCGGGAGCACCTGGCCCGGCCCATGACCATTGAGGAGTTCCGGGAGCGGCTTCTGGACCGGATGGTGCCCCCCGGCAGCCCGCGCCTGGCGCTGACGCCGGAACAGGAGGCGGAGGTCTGCCGCCTGCGGGACGAGAAATACCGTTCCTGGGAGTGGACCTGGGGCAAAACCCCGGCCTTCACCTATGAAAAAACCGGCGTGTTCGCAGGGGCGCCCATCCGGGTGGCCTATCAGGCCAAACGGGGGATTGTGTCCGGTGTAACGGTGGACTGTCCCCTGCTGGACGGAGGCCTGGCTGCCGCACTGCTGGAGGGCGGACGGCTGGACCCGGAGCGCTTTTCCTCGGTCTGTCTCCGGGTGGCCCCGGATCGGGCCGATGAACTGATGGACTGGCTGATGTAGCCGGATATTCTGCGAGAAAGGGAGATTTTTATCATGGAGAAAAATATTGTCATGCCCCGGCTGCGGCCGGAGATGGAAAAGGGCGTTCTGTGCGCCTGGCTGAAGGAGGAGGGCGAGCCCGTTTCCGCCGGTGAGCCCCTGTTCGAAATCGAGACGGACAAGGTGGTCAACCAGATCGAGGCCAGCCAGGACGGCGTGCTGAAAAAGCAGCTGATTGAGGAGGGCGACACGGTGGACGTGGAAACGCCGGTGGCCATTCTGGAAACGGAGTGAGGGCCGGCATGGAGAGAAAACCCGATTGGCTGAAGGTCCGCTATAACCAGGAGGCCGTGGATGAAGTGGCGGAGCTGATGCGGGACCTGAAGCTCAACACCGTGTGCAAGGAGGCCAACTGTCCCAACCTGGGGGAGTGCTACCGGAAGCACACCGCCACGTTTATGATCCTGGGAAGCGTCTGCACCCGGAACTGCCGGTTCTGCAACGTCACCACCGGACGGCCCCTGCCGCCGGACCCGGAGGAGCCCATGAACGTGGCAAAGGCCGCAAAAAAGCTGAATCTGCGCCATGTGGTGCTGACCTGTTCCACCCGGGACGATCTGCCCGACGGCGGGGCGGAGCAGTTCGCCAAATGCGTCCGGGCCATCCGGGCCGCATGTCCCGGCACCACCGTGGAGGCGCTGATTTCCGATATGAAGGGAAACACGGATGCCCTGGACACGGTGATCGCCGCCCATCCGGAGGTGCTGAACCACAATGTGGAGACGGTGCGGGAACTGCAAAGCGCCGTCCGGCCCCAGGCCCGGTATGAGCGGTCCCTGGAGGTGCTGCGGTACTGCAAGGAGCAGGACCCCACCCTGTTGACCAAAACCGGCTTCATGGTGGGCCTGGGCGAAACGGAGGAGCAGATCGACCGCCTGATGGACGACATTCTGGAAACCGGCTGCGACATTCTCACCATCGGCCAGTATCTTCAGCCCACGCCGCAGCACTACCCCCTGGCCCGGTATGCCACGCCGGAGGATTTCGCCCGGTGGAAGGAGCTGGCGTTGGCTAAGGGCTTCCGCCATGTGGCCTCCGCGCCTCTGGCCCGCAGCTCCTATAAGGCCTGGGAGGCTCTGGAGGACGTGCATGATCTATATTGAGACCGGCTCCACGGACGTTTACTACAACTTCGGCCTTGAGAACTACTTCACGGTGGAAAAGCGCCTGCCGGACACGGTGTTTCTGTTCTGGCGCACCACGCCCACGCTGATGGTGGGCAAATACCAGAACATACTGGAGGAGATCAACAAGCCCTATGCCGACGCCCACGGCATCCACCTGGTGCGGCGGATGAGCGGCGGCGGCACCATCTATACGGACCTGGGCGGCTGGCAGTTTTCCTTCATCCAGCACCGGGAGGCCGGGGAGATCGAGTTTGGCCAATACATTGCCCCGGTGATCGGCGCACTGGAAGAGATGGGAGTCACCGCCTCCTTCAACGGCCGCAACGACCTGACCATCAACGGCCGGAAGTTTTCCGGCAACGCCCAGTACCGGCTGGGAGACTGCATTGTTCACCACGGCTCCCTGCTGTTTGACACGGATATCCGGCAGATGGCGGAGGCCACCACGCCGGACAGCTACAAGATCACCTCCAAGAGCATCAAGTCCGTCCGGGACCGGGTCACCAACATCTCCGACCATCTGCCCCAGCCCATGGACCCGGAGACCTTCAAGGAGACCATGGTGCGCCATATCATGAACGGCAGCCGGGACACCTATGCCGTGACGCCGGAGGACGACGCCCGCATCCGGGAGCTGGCCCGGGAAAAATTCAACAGCTGGGACCGTATCTTCGGCGCGGACCCCCAATTCAACATTGAGCGCACCGGCCGCTTTGCAGGGGGAAAAATTCAATTTAAAATCGAGGTCCGGAAGGGTATCATCCGCAGCGCCTCGGTTTACGGCGACTTTTTTTCCACTCTGGATGCGGAAGCAATTTGCTCTGTGCTGCTGGGCTGCCGCTACGAACGTTCTGCCGTGCTGGCGGCGCTTGAGCCCCTTGGCGGGGCCGTATACCGCATCACGCCGGAGGAAATGGCCCGGACGATTGTGGACTGACCAAGAAAGCCGCAGCCACCCCCCTTAGACCTCCATAATAAAACTGACGCTGCTGCCGCAGCGTCAGTTTTATTATGCGTATATGGTTACAGGTTCTTCTCGTAGGACTCGATCATCTTCTTGAACGTGTGACCCGTACGACTATCGTCAGCAACAGCCATTGCGGCCACTGCATTCTCGTCTGGCTTCTCGGATACACCAATGATGTTACCTGCACGAACTCTGAGATTTGCCAGATACTTTTCCGTGACTTCGCCGGTGAATATCTTGATCTGGAGCTGCATGGTGGTTTCATCGACCATGGTGGCGAAGATCCTGTCAATGAACTTGTCCACGAAATCTTTGTTGACGACACCCTTTACTGCATCCCGCTCAGCTTCCTTCAGCACCTGGCGAATGGTATCAAGGTGCTTTTTCAAATCATCGGCAGACTCACGCTGGGCATATAGTTCGGACAGTAGTTCTCTTGCTGTGTCTATTTCAGCAGTACACTGCTTGTTCATGGACAGGAAATCCCGGTCGCTCATTTCTCCGGTAGCGGCGAGCTGGAGTAGCTTCTGCTTCTTTTTTTCCGCCAGTTCAATGATTTGCTCCTGTTCTTCAATTTGCTCAGCGATCCCACCGCTGCCCGCCAAACTGGTATATAGTTCCATGTATCGCTCAATCTGAGCTTTTGCATCTGCCTCGGTATCCCTCAACACTTCCAGCAGGAGAGGCTTTATCTCGCTTTCGTACACTGCAAAGGACGGACAGGAGTCGCTTCCGTTTTTGATTTTGCCGGAGCATACCCATTTACTGTTTTTGTTACCGGAGCGGTCAACAGTGTCCCGCCGATAGTAGGCTGCACCGCAGTGGGTACAGTATAATTTTCCGGTCAGAAGGTTTGCGTGGTTGCTGATTCCCTGGCGGGCCTTTACATCCTCGCTGCGCTTTTTCAGCACGGCATTGGCCTGATCCCAAATTTCTTCCGTTACGATTGCGGGGACAATTTCTCCTGTTTCATCCTTGAACATGACCCATTCCTCCGGTGGGAGGAACTTCTGCTTTTTGGTGAACATATCCACGACCTTGACCTTGTTCCCCACATAGTAGCCTTTGTACTTGGGATTTGCGATCATGTTAGACATGGTGGTGTGGGCGATTTTGTTGCCATTGTGATTGCGGTAGCCCTTATCCCAGAAGATCGTTTCAAGTTGCTTCATGGAATATTCGCCGGTAGCGTAACGCTCAAAGAGTTCGCGGACCATTGGCGCTTCGGTTTCGTCGATGACCAGTCTTCCGTCAGCTTTTGTGTATCCGAAGATGCGGCTGTTGCCAAGCACCACGTTGGATTTGATTGCCTGCTGATGACCGAACTTCACGCGGCTCGAGAGCTTGCGCAACTCGTCCTGTGCGATGGAGGACATGATTGACAGGCGTAATTCTGAGTCCTCGTCGAAGGTATTGATGTTATCATTCTGGAAGAACACACCGACGCCGTATCCGAGAAGTTGCCGTGTGAACTGAATGGAGTCCAGTGTGTTTCTCGCAAATCTGGAGATCTCCTTTGTGATTACCAAATCGAATTTGTCCATAGCCGCATCGTCAATCATACGATTGAAGTTCTCACGCTTCTTTGTAGAAATGCCGGAGAGGCCTTCATCAATGTACCCAGGGACGAATGTCCAGGTCAGATTTTTTCTAATAAGATCCTCGTAGTAGGCGATCTGGTTTCCAAGCGAGTTGAGCTGTTCGTCGCTCTCGGAGGATACTCGGGCATAGTAGGTCACCCGCAACGGGATATCGTAAACAGAACGTGTCTTGAGCATCATTCGGATGGTATGAATGTCCATGACTCCGCCTCCTCACTTTTCGTTTTATCATTATCATAATCAGTATATCATTTCTGTATGAACAAAGCAATATGAATTTCGGAAAAAGGGGGAGCATCGTGTGCGATGCTCCCCGAGAAAACTATTTAGTGGTGGACGGCGCTAACCCGTTGATCAGATTTTTCATACGATTTCGTTCTGTTTCCGTGATCAAGCCCTTTTCGAACAGCGTCTGGTTGTAATAGTGAAGCCAGATCTGTTCTGCCGCGTGTCTCTTTTTCTGTTCCAGTGATTGGGTGTGCTGCGCAGTCACTGCCGCCCACCTCCTTTGCTGTAAAAATTATTGCCCCGACAGGAAAGAAAAATACAGGTCTTGAGTAACACCTCTATCTGAAAATGAGAAAGGCAGCAGACCGTTACATGGTCTGCTGCCAGGTTTGTGTTTGTTCGTTCGATTGAAAGTCCGGTTCTGTTGCGGACTTGTGTCTGTTTGCTGCAATGACCGATCCAGCCAACAGGCCAATTGCTGCGCCGAGATTTTGCGCTGCAGTCTTGGCCTCCATCTTACGGCACCGTTCCTCCGGATCATCGCTGTCGGCATCCATGGCACTCAATCCAGCAAGAACAGATGCCGCACCAATTCCCACACCACCAGAATGATGGCGGGCAGATACATCTGCAGCTGGATTCGACTCGCGGACCTTTTCACGGAATCGCTCGCCCTGGAGAGTTCGGTAGAGTATTCCGCGCTGGCTCTCCCAACCTGTTTCCCGAACTCCTTCAGTGCCGTTTCCTGATCCCGCTGTATTCTGTTCAGAGTGCGCTCCACGTTGTTCTCCATCTGCGTCCAGTGACTGGTGCTGCTCTCGGTCAATTTCTGCACCTCCAACTGCATCTCGGAGATTGCTGCTCTGTGCTGCTCCATCAAAGACTGCACCTGTGCTTTGAGCTTTGCGTCCATCTGCTCGTCCGTGAGCAGATGCTCCACGTTTTCCTGGAGTTGCAGAACAGACTGTCCGGTCAGTTCCACCGCGTTGGTCAGGCCTGTCCAGTTCTCCTCCGTCAGCGTGACTGCCTTCTGGATATTTCCAGCCTTGTCTATATTGTGGCTCAGAGCCGTTTGCTGCATAGCTTTCATATCCGCCATGCTGGGTCGTGCATTGCTGTGCTCGAATGCAGAATTCATATTCCATGTTCTCCTTTAAATATTTTTCTTCGTGTAAACGAAAATCCCGACAGCTTTTGCCGTCGGGTGTGGTGTAGGTGATATTCGCGCGGCTGTCTGTCCACTTGACCTGATAGCCCTCACTCTGCATCAGCTCGATGAACTGCTCCTTGTTGACAGCGTACTTCATGCACTCGTCGATCTGAATGGCGAGAGCCACCTTCCAGCTCTCGCCGCGCATCGCCGCGTGATACTCCGACTGCCTGATTCCCGAGGTCTGCTGTTTCTTCGGTTGGCAGATGGACAGGCCGTGACGCATACAGATTGCATCTGAGAATTTTCGGAGCTGCGTCAGATCGTCTTTTTCGAAATGCAGTTTCCTGCCGTTTTCAAAACTGACTGAGTTGATAATGAAGTGGGAATGGATGTGCTCCGCGTCGGTGTGTGTTGCAACGATGACTTCGTAGTCCTTCCACTGCTGCGCCAACTCCAGAGCAACGGCGTGTGCTTTCTCCGGTGTGATATTTTCATCCGGGTGGAAGGACTGCACGAAATGAAAATACATTTTGCCGTCACACTTGCCGTACTGAAGTTTGGTGCTGATGAACTGTGTGTAGCAAATCTCGGGCTGGCAGTTGATACCTGTAACCAACTGCCGGCCTTCGAACTCGGTCTTCTTCTCCTGCATGACGTAGTCCAATGCAGCAGACAGTCCGGCGCGGCATTGTCCTTTCGGACGGTTGATGGGTGTGACCGTTGCCATGGTTCACACTTTCCTCTCCAGAACCTCTTTCAGCAGTTTCTGGATCTCCAGATAGAGCTCATAGGTTTCACCAACATTAACGGAACTGATCCTGCCCATGTTTGCCAGTGTGATGAGCTGATTGAGATTCGTTCCCTGCCGCCGCAACGCACGGGCGCAGTCATCGAAGCCATTGATGTGTACGATCTCTTTCACGACGGCGCATGTCGTCAGGTACTTTGTCAGATCCATCCCTGCGGACTTTGCGTTCCGGCGGATGAGCTCTGCGTCACCTTCCGTGACACGGAAGGTCAATGAAACTGGTTTTGTGCGGTTAGCTTTTTTCATCAAATGAATACCTCCGTAATAAAGTGGGTCCGGGCTTCTGCCCGGGAAAGAGATGCCGAAGGCAGTCCGCCGCAGCCCCATTGGGCGGCGGTGGACAGCCAAAGGCGATGCTCGCTCCCTCCCGAAGGAGGGAACTTTCTCCCTCTGCCGTAAACTCTCGCCGTTTCCTCAAACACGGCGGAAACTCGTGGCAGATTCCGAGGTGGGGTGTTTACCCGGCAGAGGCGGAAACAGCCGACAAATCGTCTCCTGTGGCTCACAAGGGTCGATAGGGTCAACCCCTGGCGTGTCGACACTTTCGGCACGGTGCAACTCGATGATGCGCTTTCCATTGCTGCGGCGCAGACAGGCTGTAACACCGATTTGTCTTAGGGTTACAAGGCCTTCCGAGATTAGACGCGCCGCTTTCTTCGGCGTAATCCCCAGCGTTCCGTCAGGGTCGATCTCTTCAGCGAACTCCGTGGGAGTGCCGATATACTCAGTACGGTTCGACATGAATACAGAGATGGCGGCAGGGATGCTTCCGCCGGGAGTGACCTTGCTGTCACAGATGAGCTGCCACACATTATCCTCGTTCCGTTCCAGCTCTATCTCTCTGTATTCAATATCACGACCAATGCAGGAGAGTTTCGCATGGCCGCTGCCACGCTTGTCCTCCACCAGTGTGAAGCTGGAATCCACTGCACCGCTGATGGCGGTGGTACCGGAGATGCGGTTGAACACATCTTCATCACCTTCCTTGCGCAGATGGTGAACGAGCAGCATGGCAATACCGTGCTGATCCGCAATACGCTTGAGCAGAGAGAGGTCACGGTAGTCGTTGGCATAAGCGTTATCATTTTTTGCGCCGCGCACCTTCTGCAGCGTGTCAATGATGATCAGAACCGTGTCCGGATATTCTTTGAGAAACTGGGTGAGCTGCTGCTCCAGACCTTTCTCCAGAATGTTGCTTTCGGTGCAGAAGCGAACACTGGACGGGACCTCGTCCGTGATGCTGAAGAGCCGGTTCTGGATACGGCGGGTGGAATCTTCCAGGCAGAGGTAGAGCGTGGTGCCCTGCTTTGTCTGGAGATTCCAAACGCTTTCTCCCTTGGCAATGGTGGTTGCCAGCCAGAGAGCCAGCCAGGATTTTCCCACCTTCGGTGCGCCGGCCAGAATGTGCAGGCCCTGTGAGATGAGCGAGTCCACCACAAAGTTCAGTGGCTCCACGGGGATGCTCATCAGGGTTTCACCGTCGATGGTGTTGAGGGGTTGGATGTTGCTTTTGTACATATGGTATACCTCCTTAAAAGAAATAGAATACTGACCTCGCCGAAAAAGTGGGGCCAGTATTCTTATTGCATCTGAACGATTTTGTGATATGATGTAGCTGTGCAGATTATGGGGTTGCGCTTCTTCCAGAATGAAAACAGAGGTGATTCGATGCCGCAAACTAAATACCGGATCTATGAACTCTCAGCCAGAACGCTTATGAGCTATGCCAGAGAGGAAAATGGTGTATACACATTTCAGTTGAACCGTACTGCAACGGATCACTGTATGATCCCCGGCGCAAAACACGAGCAGGATAACTGTGCCTTGTTCTTTCAGCTGATGTGTCAGCTCCGCGGCGACCGCTACCGAGAACGCGAAGGAGAGGGAGTGATCACCGACCTTGCGGACATGATCTTTTACATGGACTTCTCCGGCATCTTTGACCGCCGGGGCAGCAGCCATATGCAGCAAATTCGCCGGGAGAAAGCGAAAGACATGTTCCGCCCTGAAGGTGTGACGCTGGACTTCGGCAGAGACCCCCACCGCTATGTCAGCTTTGAACGCTCAGCCAGCATGAGCCGCCAGTCCAGGTTGTCTTTTATTCGTGCTGACCTGTATGTGATCATTCGCCAGCGTATCATGCTGGACATGACCTTGGATCGCTGTCAACTCAGTAAACTCTACGCCTACAACGGTTTGATGTTTTCCTCCGGCACACGGGTGGACGGAATCCGAATCGACAAGCCCCACCGCGTGATCGTCGTGGACAATCCCAAGAAGCTCATGCAGCGAGTGCCTGTCATTACCGTGGTAGAGGGGGATAAGTACGGAAAATATTATCGTGAGGAAACGATTGAAGATATCAACATCACTTGTTTTGACGGCGTTGGGTTGATCTCAAAGGAATATGCAGAGACCGTGGACAAGGCATACTGTGGCCGGCATTGTCATACCTCTTTCCAGATTCGCCTGCCCTACATCAAGGGAATGCTCCACCAGGTTGACTTTAAAGATTTCTTGAAACGTTCCGGAACGCAGGTCATTCAGGACATTTGGGGTATCAATCACCCAATCCAGAATGTAGATATCATTCTGACCCGCAGCCAGTTCAAAGCAGACCGCTGGCTCCAGGAAAACGATATGAGCTGGAAGGACTATTGGAAAGCGTTTCGAAAATACCGGCACGCCCTGTATATCACCAACACGAATAAGGAACAGGCTGAATCCCTTGTTGCGTTGAACTATCAATTTCTGTCCACGGTATCCATTCAGCCGGAGGAATTTCGCCCCGCCGATCTTCCCGACGGTTGGAACAGCAGTCCGCAAACAGATAAGCGTCAATGGCTGACCAAGGCGACCGAGACTGCTTACTACAATTTCTGTGCCAACGGTTATTTCCGCAAAAAGTATTTTTTGGACGGTCTGAGTCAACCGCGCAAAAGCCGTGCGTACATTCTTGCCGCGATGCTGAACAAAAATCCCCGCTTCATCAACGAGCCAATTTACACCGACGCTCTGGAAACACAGGCGAAAATACTGTTAAAGAATTACGCCATCGGTCACCTGCTGGTGCCAGGAGACAATCGGTTTCTCTCCGGCGATCTGCTGGAACTACTGCGTCAATTGATGTCGCCCCGCGTGTTTCAGATGCCCGCAGAGCGTGTGTTTTGTGATGCCGTCACTGCAGATTTCTTTGCGGAGGACAGCTTTTATGCGCCCGGCGCCACTTATGAGCACGACGAGAGCTGCACGCTACTTCGCAATCCACACATCGCCCGCAACGAGGAACTTCAGCTTTCCATCTATCCGGACGGGGACGAGCTGCGTGAACATTATCTCGGTCATTTGACTGATGTGGTCTTTGTGTCTGCCGATTCTTTGGCAGCGGAGCGCCTGGGCGGTGCTGACTACGACGGTGACCAGATTAAGACTATTGCCGATCCCATCCTGAATCGCTGTGTCAAACGCAATTACGAATACGAGGTACATCAGCAGCTTTCCAACAACGCCAATCTGCCGCTGCTGAAAATCCCGTCCCTGTCCGCTCCACTGTCTGATCCCAACGACTGGCGGGAGCGGTTCCGCACGGTGGAGAACACCTTCGCTGCCCGCATCGGTCAAATCTGCAACGCCGCCATGGATCGCAGTGTGATTGCTTACAGTGACAGCGCCGACCCAGAAGAGCGGAAGCGCTGCCGCAGAGAAATTGAGACGCTGGCCATTCTCAGTGGTCTGGAGATCGACGCTGCCAAAAGCGGTGTACGGCCCGACCTTGACGAATACATCGGTGCGAAACATGTTAAGCGCAGCACCTTCCTCCAGTACAAATATTTGGCTGAGCAGGCAGAGGAAACGCGGCGTGCGTGGTATGAACCGACCCACAAAGAGAAGCTGGACGCATTCTTTTCCCGGACTGACTGGAGTACGGTCGAGTCCCACATTGAGAAGCTGCCCTATCTGGCACGACAGTTAGAGCGGAACACGCCGCGAATCAAACCTACCCCCGCAGAGGACAGAGAACTATTTACCTTTGCGCAGGAGGGCAGTTGGCAGGACCGGCTCAATCCCAAAACTCTTTCCTCTGTTTCTGAGCTATTGAAGGATTATGAGCGTTGCCTTTCACGCATCCGCGCCTGCTGCGTCCCGGTAAAGGACAGGCAAAAGAAAAGTGACATCGAGCGCATCCTATATGCCAGAGGGCAAGAAGATTTATATGACTCCGATGAGTTGTACGCTTTCTTACGTCAGCTTCCACCGGAACGCATCACAGCACTGCGGCATTCCATTTCTGACCAACAATGGTCCTTCATGGCGGCAGACAAACGAGAATTGTTTTTGGCGGAGTACCTGCCGGAAGCGACCAACTATTATGATTTGCTGACTGACTTCCGGCAGAGCGGCTATCGCGTCCTGGGCGATTTGGTCTGCGATATTGACGACGAAAACAATGCGCTGGAGCGCAAGCAGCTCCTGCGCGAAACGGACACTTCCAATTTTACCGCTATGATGAAAGCCTACATGGAGCATTCTTTTTACGCCGACTACAAAGAACCTGTCTCGAAAAAGTGCCGCGAACTACTGAACAAAATCGTGCGCCCCAGTATCGCCGTACAGTATGTGGTGGCGCTGGGCAAGCGGGATCTGCTGTGGGAACTGCTGCTCGACCAAATCGAAAAGAACGTGTTGGAGGTGTCCTATGCTGAATGAGTGGCAGGAGTTTCTGGACTACACCGGAATTGTAGCCTACACCGCCAAGAGCAAAAACGACATCTCCTATATGGGTCGCTTCACCTTTACCACTATTTTGGAATTCAAGGGTCTGGCTCGGGTCCTGACGATTATCGCTCGTGGGTATATGTTCCATGATGCAGACGGTAATATCCTTGAGGGCGACCCGAGGGAGCGTCTGGACTATGTACACAAGGTGTTGTGTGCCTGGTGCAGTGTTCCGGACAGCAAAAAAGCCGCGCCCGAGAAGGCGCGGCCGGATAAGAGCCATTTTGAAGAACTGCACGAAAGTTTTCCCGAGCTGGTTGGTGCGGACGGCAGCGGCTGGTTCCACCGCCATGTCCATTGCCTTGTATGCTTTGTGCTGAACAATCCAGATAAGGTGCGTAAGACTGTCATCCCAAAGGCAGAGGTCATAGAAAAAAGTTTTGACGCCGCATGGCGGAATAAGGTGATTCAGTTTCAGGTGCCGCTGTTTTCTGAGAATACCAAAGGGGCCTGGACACTGCGCTTCGATGATATTATCGCCGATGCGCTGGAGCTGGGACCACTGCAAAATGCGGAACGTGAGCTGCCGCTGGAGTATCTGGAAAAGCTGCGTGCGGTCACGCCAAAGGTGATCCCACTGGAAGTCATAAGAGCGCTGGTTCTCTATTACATGGCGCACAGGCAGGACGATACCGACTGGGTCGTGCTCCCGACAACCAATTTCGAGGTATATTTTGGTACGGCTTTCGGAAGAAAGTATTTGCCTGCCCTGCCGAAGGAAGTGTTTGAACGCGGTGACTCCGGATATGGCATCGGGCGTTACCTGGTGAAAGCAGATTATGCACCAAACTTGAGATAGAAAGTTGATTGGTTGGAGGATGGAAATTTAGCTGAACGAAAAGCAAAAATCCGGCTGAATGGAGTTGTAAAATTCGGCTGAATGGACTATAATAGACTCAGCTTATAGTCGAGGTGAGTGTTTATGGATAAGCAGAACTATAGACCCCGAGTTATTGATACAAAGGTTAAAGAATATCTGTCTGCCTTTGGCGCCGTTTGTATTGAGGGTCCCAAGTGGTGTGGAAAGACCTGGACTTCCTCTTATCACAGCAAAAGTGAGATCTATATCGGCGATCCCGCCAATAACTTCCAGAACCGCCAACTGGCCGAATTGTCTCCCGCTCTGGTTTTGGATGGTGAAACTCCGCGCTTAATTGACGAATGGCAGGAAGTTCCTCCCATTTGGGATGCCGTGCGGTACAAAGTGGATCAGGTTGCGGAAAAAGGACAATTCATTCTGACCGGTTCTGCGACTCCGAACCACAAAGGCATCCTGCACAGCGGTGCAGGCCGTATTGCCAAGCTGCGGATGCGTCCCATGTCCCTATACGAGTCTGGAGATTCCTGCGGGAAGGTTTCCTTGGAAAAACTGTGCCACGGCGAGTTGGCCCCTGCATTAACCGGCGAAGTGGATCTGAAAAAACTGATTGAACTGATCATTCGCGGCGGATGGCCTGGCAGTTTGGGATTACCTATTGAGCAGGTTGCTCTGCTTCCTTTGGAATATCTCAATGCTGTTATCGACGATGATGTGTACCGCATTGACGGTGTGAAGCGAGATACATCCAAGATGCGCTTGCTGTTGCGCTCTCTGGCCCGTAACGAAAGCACCACTGTCACCAATAAGACTTTAATGAAAGACATTAAGGCAGTAGATGACGAGGATATTGACTCCAATACGGTGTCTGCCTATCTGGATATTTTCAAGCGGTTGTTTATTACGGACAATCAACCGCCATTCTCATCCGGCATCCGTTCCTCCGTCCGTATCAAGCAGGCTGAAAAGCGGCATTTCTCCGACCCTTCTCTGGCCTGTGCTTTGCTGAAAGCTGCTCCTGCCGGACTGATGGGCGATCTGGAGACGCTCGGTTTCTTATTTGAAGCGCTCTGTGAACGAGACCTTCGGATCTATGCGGAGTCCTTCGATGCAAATCTGTACCACTATCAGGATTATAAAAATCAGGAAATTGATGCTGTGATTGAACTGCCCGATGGCCAATGGTGTGCTTTTGAGATCAAGCTGGGTGCCAACCAAATCGACGCTGCTGCAGCGAACTTGCTGGAGATCAAAAAGCAGATTTCGGAAGATCCCAAGGGAAAGCCTCCTGCGGTTCTCTGCGTGCTGTGCGGTATGGCAAATGCCGCATATCAGCGATCCGATGGGGTGTTTATTGTGCCGATTACTGCACTTAAACCTTAATGCTAACTTGGCAGAGTTAAGTTAAAAGTTTATAGCTTTCATTTTAGGGAAAATTCCCCGAATCAAGGAGGATCTGCCAAGATGGCAATCAAGAAAAATGAGCTATACAGCTCCCTTTGGGCGAGTTGTGATAAACTGAGGGGCGGCATGGATGCCTCTCAATACAAGGACTATATCCTGACCCTGCTGTTCGTGAAGTATGTTACGGACAAGTTTAAGGGCGTAAAATATGCCGATATTACGGTCCCCGAAGGCGGCAGCTTCGACGATTTAGTTGCATTGAAGGGCAATAAAAATATCGGTGAAGAAATGGACAAGGTCATTGCCAAGCTGGCAGAAGCCGGGGAGAACAATCTCCGCGGCGTGATCG
>ENA-OVGB01001835-OVGB01001835.1-human-gut-metagenome-genome-assembly--contig:-NODE-1835-length-17316-cov-8.084178_pt1 | contig 17316 bp, 16 predicted proteins | sample MGYA00237767_ERZ505413 | MGnify/ENA primary metagenome ERZ505413 (study PRJEB26158, sample SAMN06016410) | human gut metagenome | biome: human gut; feature: ankylosing spondylitis patient; material...
TGGGTACCGAAACATGGATTATTTCTTTACCCTTATCCGATTTCATTCTTTACCTGCGGATTATTCATCCCCCAAATTTCCGTGAAGAGCCTTTCTTTCTATGAGGCTGACTCCTCCGAAGGTGAGGGCGCAGACAATCCATTCGGCGTAGATGACGTGGGGGAGGATGCGGACGGCGGGGACGAGCATCCAGAGGACGAGGACGGCGATGGAGGCGAGGAGGGTGTAGAGGGCGGCGCTTCTGGAGCAGAGCCGCGGGGCGTACATGGTCATGAGGACGATGACGGCGAAGGCGGTCATGAGGGAGAGGCCGGCCATGAGGGTGGAGATGATACCGCTGATGGTGAGGGCGAAGCCGAGGGTCAGAAGACCCAGGGCGAGGACGGAGAGGCGGGTGATTTTCATGTATTTCCTTTCCGTCATGGATGGATCGACGAAGCGTTTATGGATGTCGTGGGAGTAGAGGGTGGCGGCGGAGAGGAGCAGGTTGCATGCGGTGCTGACGTCGGCGGCCCAGAGGGAGGCGAGGGTGATGCCTGCGATCCATGGATTGAGCGTCATGATGAGGCGCGGAAGGGCGGTGGCTGCGTTGATATCCGGGTACATTTCAGCGGCGATGACGCCCAGGAGCGCGGAGAGGAAGCCGACGGGGAGCATAATGAGGCCGCCGATGATGAAGCCTTTCTGTGCGGTGCGGACGTCTTTGGCACCGAGGGAAATCTGGATGATGGCCTGGAGGGAGAGGTTCACGGTAATGAGGACGACGATCCAGGTGGTGATAGTCATTCCGCCCACGCCGCTGATGAAGTCGAGGGAGTGGATGGAGGGCATGTGAAGGGCGACGTTCGTCATGCCGCCGGCCAGCTGGACGATGATCCAGGAAGCGACGGTGATGCCGATGTACTGGAGGGTGACGTTCAGGAGGTTCGACTGGCTGGCGGACCACATGCCGCCGATCAGGGTGATGCCGATGAAGACGACGGCGCTTATCAGCATGCCGGTAAGAGGCGTGAAGAAATCAGGAAGGAGAGCCGAGAGGATGGCGCCGCCAGCGACGAACTGGAGGCTCATGATGACGAGTTGGACGAGGATCTGGCAGGCAATCCCTGCGATCATGCTGTTTCTTCCATAGTATCTTTCCAAGAGTTCCGGCACGGTCGTGATGTTCATACGGCGGTACCTTTTAGCGACCGTGAGGCCCATGACAATGGCGCCGATGCCCCAGGCAGCGGTGTACCAGCCGGCCGAGAGGCCCTTCGTGTACGCCTGCTCAGCCACGCCGATTGTAGACGCGCCGCCGACAGCCAGGCCGACCACGGAAACCATGACGAGCGGAGTCGTCAGCTTTCTTCCCGCGAGCACGTAGTTTTCGACCGAACCGGAAGAACGGTACTTCACGTACGCACTGATCAGGAAGAGCACGCCAATGTAGGCGCAGATGATGAGGATTTGAATGAGTGAGTTTTCCATAGCGGGCCTCCTTGAATTAAAATTTCCAAAAAAAATATCGCCCCTAATAGGGACGATGAGATCGCGGTACCACCCTGCTTACCCGTATAAATAAAAAAAGAGCGGTTCCAAGGCTCGAAAATTTCGAGGGACCACCCTGCACATACGGATCAACTTGAACGACAGCTAACGGGGGCTTCCGGCAAAACCTACTGAAATTTCAGCTCTGCGGTTCGGGAAAGAACTTCACACTGCTTCACCTGCCGGTTTTCACCATCCACCGGCTCTCTGAGAGGCTCCGTAGTCCTACTTTTTTCCGTCAATACCTTTTTCTTTGGAAATATGTTGTCTGTATTATACAGGAAATCCGGAAACGCGCAAGTGATTTTTGAAAATTTTTCCGATTTCTTACAGATTAAGCCGCACCATAAAAAATTTTGAGGCACTTCGGGCAGGGCATAAAATCATAAAACAGAGGGGCGGGCATGCGCCTGTCTTCTTAAATCATAGCTTAAATTGTATAATGGAGGTAAATATAAAACGTAGAAAATTATGAAAGAAGGGGTGAAATTGAATAAGAAAATAGGACTCTTTCTGGCGGCCGCAGCCCTTGCCATGACCATTTGCGGCTGCTCTGGCTCCGCCACGAGCGGCAAAGTCGCAAGCAGTGCACCGGACGGACGAGACTATGAGAGAATCGTCGTCATCTCCGACCTCCACTACCCGACAAAGACAGGCACGGACGATCCGGAACTCCGCCAGTATAAAATCGACAACAAGCAGAAGTGCCTTCAGGAAATCAACGGCTGGGACGACGTAGACCTCGTCGCATTCCCGGGCGATATGGTCGCCCTTACCGGCACCATGGATGAGATGAACACCGTCAAAGCCTTCACCGACAACCTGAATAAGCCGAAGGTATTCACCGCAGGCAACCATGAAATCTTCTATCGGGATGTCTTTACAAAAAAAGGCGACGTCATCTCCGCCAGCGAAAGCGTGAAGAAACAGCACCTCGAGAATTACCAGAAGGTCTTCGGCCCCCTGCACAGCACGAAGGAAATGATGGGCTACCTCCTCATCTTCCTCTCGACCGATGACGTGACAGGAAACCTTCCGACAGAAATGTCCAAGGACGAACTCGAATGGTTCAAGAAGACACTCGACGCCAACAAGAAGAAACCAACCATCATCTTCTTCCACGCCCCGCTGACCGGGACACTGATCTCTTATAACGACAAAGTGGGAAGCCCGAGAAGCTTCGCCCAGCCATCCGCCAAGATCGACCAGATCCTCATTCTGAACCCGCAGATCAAACTCTGGGTCTCCGGCCACACTCACACCCCGCCGACCCAGCCCACATTTGATAACGACATCAACTACTACCACGGAAAGATCCTCGATGTCTACAACCCCACCTGGGACGGCAAGACCATCTGGACCAACTCCCTCTACCTCTACAAAGACAAAATCGTCATCAAAACCTACGACATGGACAAACACGAGACACTCGATAATTTGACGAGAACCGTGCAGATAGATAGGTAAAGGAAAACCGGGGAAAACAGAACGACAGGGAACACAAGAAAACAAAAAAAGACGTGCCGCAAATGGACACGTCTTTTTTGTGTGGAAATGAAACTGCGATGTACTGAGTCCTGACTTTCCAGAGCATCGCCAACACTTGCCTTCCCAGAGCGTCGCTAATACTCGCCTTCCCCGTCTGGGAAGGTCAACACCCTTAAACCTCGCTGCGCTCGTGAAAAATAGGAAATTTTTGCTTATCACTATCTTTATTATAAAAAATAGAATGACAAATGTAGTCATGTAAATAAAAAACTGCAGAAATATATGATCTCCGCAGTTTTTATATTCATTTTCTTTATCGTTTCAGGTAGACTTCGTCCAGTCTGTACATGTAGGCTCCATTTTCGAATGTCACTTTTTCGCATGTGACGTAACTTTCTTCGTTTGTGAAATGTATTCTTTTTGTTTCGCCCGCGAGATCTAAATACTGCCAGGAAGCCGCGCCGTTTTCCGTCTCAAAGAGAACGAAAAGATATGGTGTCAGTGCTGAAACCTCTGCCGGCGCTGATGAAATGTCAGCAAGGATTTCGCCGAGTTCTATGGATCCGCCGTCAGGAAGGCTGGATTTCGGCGTAAATTCCTTGGGAACTGTCGTGAAGCTGTAGTAACGAAGGGGGAATTTCAGTTTCATAATTTCTCACTTTCATTGTTTCAAATAATTCTCATCGATAGACAGTGTCGCACTGCCGTCCTCTTTTGTATCTATTGTTGCTTTGACGCCTAGCGGAAGGAAGAGATTGTTTGCACCATGCCCGATAGGGAGGCCGCGGATCACAGGCTTGCCGGACAGTTTTGCATAGTAGCCGAGAACTTGATCTGTCGAAAACTCCCCGTTTTTGGGACTTGGGCTGTAGAAGTCGCCGAATGCGATAGCAGAAACTCTCTTGAGAAGGCCGTTTTGCCAGAGCTGCTGCATCAGGCGGTCGATGCGGTACGGGTCTTCGCCTGTATCTTCGAGAACAAGAATGTCGCCCTTGCCATCCAGTTCATAAGGAGTTCCGCAAAGAGAGACGACAACGGTCAGATTTCCTCCGATCAAGCGACCGCTAGCTTTCCCGGGCACGACAGTCTTGAGCGATGTACCCTGCGGCATGCGGATTTCCCCGGTGGGCAAACTTCCCGTCAGCCCGTTTTCAAAATTGTAGAGCGTGAAGGGTGTAAAGTTTTCTCCTTTGAAATTGCTGAGCATGGGGCCGTGGATGGTGACGAGATGGCTTTTTTCGCCGAGGGCTGCATGGAGCGCTGTCACGTCGGAAAAACCCACGAAAAGCTTTGGATGTTTTTCAATCATGGAATAATCGAGAAGCGAGAGAAGACGGGCCGAGCCATAGCCGCCCCGGAGGCAGACGATGGCTTTCACGGAGTCGTCTTTGAAGAAGTTATTGATATCTGCAGCTCGCTCTTCGTCGCTCCCCGCGAGATAGCCGTAATCGGCAGTAACCGAGGGGGCCAGTTTCACTTTGTATCCCATTTCTTCCAGGAAATGGATGGCCTGGTTATAATCCGTCATTCCGCCGTGCGTCCCGGGCGCAACGATACCAATCGTGTCACCCGGCCTCAGTGCGGACGGTTTCTCACGCGGGACAGCTGCGTCCCCTGCCGGCGAGAGGTAGGAAGTGACAGTCGGCATGACGGAAGAGTAAAGCGCAGGCAGCGACAATATCATCAAAGCCGCCGCTGCCGCTATATATTTTCTGTGTTTCTTTAGAAAAGAAATCATTTTAAAGACCTTTCTGTTTCTGAGTTCACTAGAAGCATTATACAGTATAGCACGGAAAGGACTGCTTTTATGCATGAGCAGAGAAATTTCATTTCATGTATACTATAAGAAAGAATTCATCAGCATACAAATGCTATTTTCATATTATAAGGAGCCATCATGACATTTGAAGAAATACTGCCTCATGTAGACCATACACTCCTTGCGGCCACGGCGACGAAGGGGGAAATCGAGAAGCTCTGTGAGGAAGCGGAGATGTATCATACGGCGTCTGTCTGTGTGCCGTCATCGTTTGTAAAGGAAATTCGGGAACGTCATCCGGGACTCCGGATCTGCGCTGTCGCAGGGTTCCCGCTGGGAAATATGTCGAAGGCAGCGAAGGTTTTCGAGTCCAGGCAGGCGGTCCTTGACGGGGCGGATGAGATCGACATCGTCCTCCACATCGGCGCGCTGAAAGACGGGAATGCGGAGTACGTCACGGACGAAATCGCGGCGGTCAAAGAGGCGATCGGGGATCATGTGCTGAAGGTCATCATCGAGACCTGCCTTTTGACGGAAGAGGAGAAGATCCTTGCGTGCGAATGCGTCACAAAGGGCGGGGCGGATTATATCAAGACATCGACCGGGTTCTCGACAAAAGGCGCGGATCTCTCGGATATTGCGCTTTTCAAAAAGCACATTGGAAAGAATGTGAAGATCAAAGCGGCAGGCGGAATCCATACGAAGAAGGAAATGGAAGACTTCCTTGCTGCCGGATGCGACCGGATCGGCGCCAGCGGCGCGGTGAAGGCGTACTTGAAGGAAAAAGGAATGTAGGAAAGGGAAAGAAAAAAAAGAAAAATAGAAAGAGAAAAACCGAAATAACAAAACAAAAAACAGAAAAAGGACTGTCGAAATGATTGAGGATTTCGACAGTCCTTTTTGGTGGGGGAAATTAAATTAAAACCGTACGACCGAGCTACGCTCGAGGGAAAAGTAAAACATGAAAAACCATACAGCCGGCTTGCAGCCTGGGAAACGCTGTATCCGTTTACACCTTTCCTTCCAGGGCAAGGTCAAAGGCAATTCTTCCCTCCGTTTGTTTATTCTTGCGTTTGGTCGGGTTTGATGATTTGAACTTTCATGGTTCCTGTAACTCCCGGATAGAGCTGCCGGGCTTCTGCGATGCACTGGAGGAGGATTTCTTCATTCTTCCTGTCTACCATGCCGGAGATGCGGAAGAGGTCGATGATCCACCAGATTTCTCCGATAAAGCAGGTCCATAGCAGCCAGAAGATGATGTTCTTCACAGGATAACCGAGATAGAAGTAATAGACGGCGAAGACGATCCAGAGGATGTAGGCTGTGGATTTCTTCTTTTCTCTTCCTGAGTAGAGGGTAAGGGCGTATTCTTTCTGCCGGGGCGTGAGGACGTTCAGGAGGGCTATGCCCTGTTCGCTGATGGTTTCTTTGCTCATGACGGATCCTTTCTTTGCTTTGGGTTATGGATAGAGGGCTTTGGCTTCTTCGATGCATGTTCCGAGGATTTCTTCGTTGGTCTCGTCGACCATGTCGGAGATGCGGAAGAGGTCGATGAGCCACCAGACTTCTCCTATGAGGCAGCTCCAGAGGAGCCAGAAGATGATGTTTTTCACGGGATGGCCGAGGTAGAAGTAGTAGAGGGCGAAGACGATCCAGAGGATGTAGGCGGTGGATTTTTTCTTTTCGCGGGCAGCATAAATCTTCACGGCGTAGTCCCTTTGTTTCTCGGGGAGGGCGGCGAGGCGCGCTATTTCTTCTTCGGTCAGGATGTTTCCTCTCGTCATAGTTTCTCCTTTAGAAGAGGCGGCTCTTCATTTTCATGGCGATCCATTTGGCGAGGGCCTGTTTGGCTTCTTCGGGTGCGCCTTCTCTGAGTCTGATGTCGCCTTTCATCCGCTGTTCCATGGTGACGGATGGGTCGATGTATGGTTCGAAGGTTTTATAGAAATTCATTTTTGCGATTTCTTCTGTTAAGTCCATGGTAATTCTCCTTTAGACTTCGTTGTCTATGGTAACGACGTTCTCCGGGCTCATGCTTACGGGGTCGGGGTAGATGCGGACGGCTTCACGCATGCATTCTTCGATGACTTCTTTGTTCCGTTCTTCGACCATGCGGCCGATGTGGAAGAGGTCGACGATCCACCAGACGAAGCCGACGATGACGAACCAGAGGATCCAGAGGACGGTATTCCGCGCGGGGCGGTCGAGGTAGAAGTAGTAGACGGCGCCAACGATCCAGAAGACGTAGGCGAGGGACTTCTTTTTCTCCCGGTTCGCATAAAGTGTCAAAGCGCAGTCGCGCTGTTTTTCGGATAACATGGACAGCACTCTCAGGCTGTCCGGATCGATTCCGGTATCTTGCTGCATGCTCCCGCCTCCCTTACAGAACTTCTTTCTTATATTGTATCATGAAATTTCGAAATAGAGAAAGGGAGGGGGAGGAACACCTTCCTATTTCCTGTATAGGTGCCGGTTCTGTTATATAATAATGGTAAGAGAATTTTTAGAGCGGAAATATAAAATACGTATTTTAAAGGGGGGGAAATATATGAAGGGCGGAACGGTCGAGGATTTCGTGGAGTACCTTTATACCTGCCAGGACACAGCATTTATCTACAAGGGCATAACATACTGGTATCAAGGGTATATGCCAAATGATCATACGGTCCATATGGAACTGTATGCATGCAATCCTCCAGATGACAATGATCTCTGGAATCATGACGGCGCGACGATTGATGAAGGCGTGCAGGATCTTCTGAAGGCTCCACTGTTTGATGGAAAGACAATTTTGGAAGTAGAACAGGATATTGAGTGGATCGATTCTTGAGGCAGAACCGTGGGATGTGGCTAAAAAGCCGGAGAAGTGATGGCGAAGAGGAATAGAGTGGCGGAAGCTGGATATTATAGGAGAATCAAGAAATGACCGGAAAGACTTTTACAGAATTTATGGATGATTTGGCCTATAATCCTGAGATGGAGTTCATGTTCAGGGGAGAGAGATACATGATTTCCGGATATCTCACAAGGGATCAGTATACATTGGAGTTATGTAATATTGATACTGATTTGATGCTGTTTACCATGACGTCTGCATCCAGGGACGAATGCGTCTCTGCCTTTGAAAAAGCACGGGTTTTTGACGGGCAAACTATTTCTGAGGCTGAGCATGAAATAGAAGTATTGTATGGATGAGGGGATTTAGGAGAACAATATAGAAGGAGCTGCAGAAATGTGGAATCATTTCTGCAGCTCCTTTTTTGTGGGAGGGAGAAAATCGGGAGACAAGGGAAAACAATACGACCGAGCGGGGTTCGAGGGAAATGAGAAAACCGTACAACCTCGCTGCGCTCGTGGAACCTTTTATAAAGATCAATGAATAATCAACCCTATCCGTCCGGCATCAGTAATTGGGGCGGACGCCTTCCCCGTCTGGGAAGGCGAGTTTAAAACCATACAACCTCGCTGCGCTCGAAAACACCTTACAACCGCGATGGAATCGCGGGGAACTACATCTCATTCGTCGCCTTCGGCGCCACCTTCTCCTTTCGGAGCAAGGTTAACACCCTTAAACCTCACTTCGTTCGAAAAAACACCATACATCCTCGCTTCGCTCGAAGGAACTGCACTCCTTTCTGTCACTCCGTGACATCCTTCCTCTCCGAGGCAGGTCTCAAGAGGAATAAAGAAAAGATTTTTAATCTGATTTGTTTGAAACCTTTCTTAATCCTATCCCTACCATACGCCCTTCCCTTCCAGGGCAAGGTCAAGGGCCTACCTTGGCCTTTCGCTCTGCTAAACTCACGCAAAAAAGAAGGACCTTCGGTTGGGAAGATCCTTCTTTTTTATTTGATCCGCTGATGTTCAGGGATTATTTAATGTCGTACATACCGCTAACGCCTTCTCTGAGGTTGATCAGGATATTCTTTGTCTGGCTGTAGTGTTCGAGCATAACCTTGTGGGTTTCTCTGCCGATGCCGGACTGTTTGTAGCCGCCGAATGGTGCGCCTGCCGGGAGGTCGTTGTAGGTGTTGACCCACATACGTCCGGTGCGTACAGCACGTGCTACTTTCAGAGCGGTGTCGATGTTCTTGCTGAATACTGCGCCGCCGAGGCCGTATACGCTGTCGTTTGCCAGAGCAATGACTTCGTCAGCTGTCTTGAATTTCTGTACGACGACAACTGGTCCGAAGATTTCTTCCTGGCATACGCGGCAGTCATTGTTTCCTGCGATCAGGATAGTCGGTTTCATGAAGAAGCCTTTGTCGCAGCCGTTTTCGGTGTAGCGTTCGCCGCCGGTTACGAGGGTTGCGCCTTCTTCGAGGCCGATCTTGATGTAGCTGAGGACTTTATCCTGCTGTGCTTTGTAGATCTGAGCGCCCAGCTGGGTGGTCGGATCGGTCGGGTCGCCTACTTTGACGCCTTCGAAGGTTGCTTTCAGATGTTTGATGAATTCATCGAAAATGCCTTCCTGAACGAAGAGGCGGGAGCCTGCGCAGCATACCTGGCCCTGGTTGAAGAGGATGCCTTTGCATGCGCCGTCGACAGCCTGCTTCAGGTCAGCGTCGTCGAATACGATGTTTGCGGATTTGCCGCCGAGTTCCAGGGTGACTGGAATCAGCTTGTCGCATGCAGCCTGGTATACGCCGCGGCCGACTTCAGTGGAGCCGGTGAATGCGAGTTTGTCGATATCCGGATGATCGAGCAGCCACTGGCCGGATTTGGAACCCTTGCCGGTGACAACGTTCAGAACGCCCTTCGGGAGGACACCCTGGATCAGACGGACGAGTTCCATCAGGGACAGGGATGTATGGGAGGACGGTTTAATAACGATGGTGTTGCCTGCTGCCAGTGCAGGAGCGAGTTTCCAGCAAGCCATGGTGAACGGGAAGTTCCACGGAATGACCTGACCAACAACGCCGACTGGTTCATGGAGAATCAGGGACAGAGTGTTGTTGTCGAGCATGGTGGCAGAACCTTCCCAAGCTCTCAGGCATCCTGCGAAGTAACGGAAATGATCGGAACCCAGCGGAATATCTGCTGCTGTGGTTTCACGGATCGGCTTGCCGTTGTCCAGTGTTTCCACCAGTGCGAGATGATCGAGGTTTGCGTCGATGATATCAGCGATCTTCAGAAGAATGTTCTGTCTTTCGATTGGAGAAGTCTTGGACCATTCCGGAAGAGCTGCTCTTGCTGCCTTGACAGCTGCGTCTACGTCTTCCTTGGTTGCTTCTGCGAAATATGCGAGATGTTCCCCGTTAGCCGGGTTGTGTGCGTCAAATGCAGCTCCATCAGATGCGGGAACGAATTCACCGTTGATGAAAAGACCATACTGCTGCTGAATGCCTGCTTTTGCCATAAAATTACCTTCCTTTCGGTAAGATGCAGGATATTCCTGCCTTTCCTATAAGTGCTCCGCCGGTCATTTTACGATTGGACGGTGAACCGGAGAAGGAAATTTCTTCAGCCTTTCTATACGCGGAAATAAAACCTTTCATACTGTTCGATGGTCACTTTCCGTTTTTCTACGGCTGTATTCATAGTATATCACCGGAAATAGAAATATTCAATACAATCGATATTTATTTCGATACATCTTTTAGGAGTTTCTGTCAAAGAATGATGACATTTATTTATGAATACACAAATAAGTGTCTATCCCAATAAAAAAAGAAGCCCCGAAGAGCTTCTTTTTCGTTTTTCTTATACCCTTGATTAGAAGGAGTAGTTGAGGGATACGGATGCGAGATCGTCGTAATCGGTATCTGTATCGGTCTTAACGTCGAATGCGTATTCGCCATGGAGACGGATGTTCTTAGCGAGTACGACATCGCCGGTTGCGAGCCAGTACTTAGCAACCTTAGCACCGCCATTGACGAGGGATGCCGGGGAAACGTTGTAGGTGGTTCCATCAAGGAAGGAGCCCTTTTCAGCGCGGACATACTGTCCAGCCAGCTGGAAGGTGCCTGGTTTCTTCAGATCAACGGAGCCATAGCCAAGGCCTGCGGTCCAGGTTTCCGGATCTCCATCATACTTGGTGTTCTGGTAGAAATCACCGAATACGCGGAAATCATCAACAACATTCAGTGTCAGACCAGCGCCCCAGATACGAGCATCTGCGTCATCATGGCCATCGATGTATTCAGCATCGTAAGCTACTTTGCCAGCTGCGCCGTACAGACGAGCGAAGCCTGCTTCTCTGTTGTTGATTACATCGCTTTCAGTTGCTGTTCCGAGAACACCAACATTGAAGCGGCCATAGCCGAGGTCGAGAGCGAGTTTTTCGCCGCCGATGGTAGCGATAGCGCCTTTGAATTCATCATCATACTGTAAACCGGTCTGGCCGAGGAAGAGGTCGATCTTGCCGATGTTTACAGAAGCTTTGTCGCCGAAATCATGGTGAACAATCAGCTGATCAAGGTAAGCCGGATCTTCATTGGTGCTCTTGAAGTTCATGTCGTAGCGGAGACGTCCAAGAACGTAGGTGCTGTCATTGACCTGGCCCTTGATGTTGACCTGCATACGGCCATCCCACTTATCAGCAGCTTTGCCATTGTCGCCATAGCTCTGGTTGTAACGCATACGGCCGTTGCCGGAGAAGGAAAGGTTTCCGACTTTCTTTTCGAGGTTAGCAACGCGAACGCCCAGGTTTGCGAGTTCGTCAGCATATTCGCCAGCGAGTTTGTCCAGGGTTGCTCTCTGTTCAGCGTTCAGCTGATCTTCTTTAGCGAGCATGCGGGCAATGATCTGAGCCATTTCATAACGGGTGATGTTTCTTTCGCCCTTGAAGGTGCCATCCGGATAGCCTTCAACGACGCCCTGTTCGGACAGGTCTTCAACTGCCTGATAAGCCCAGTCGTTCGGGGTTACATCAGAGAATGGATTTGCAGCGTATGCAGATACGCCAGCTGTGAGTGCTGCTACTGCAGCAATTGCGAGAACCTTTTTCATGTTTCATCGCTCCTTTAATAGAAAATATAGAGAATTATGCGTGCCTCTATTTTTCCTCGGAGGAGCTCCGACTAGGACCTTGCGCGAGTGACCGTGTTTCCTCTGCTGTCTTTCATCTTTGCTTTTCCAAGGGACATGACCTTGAGGCTTCCTTCATGTCTGTGGTTAGCTTAACACGGACGCAAAGTTAAATCAAGTTTAAACTATTGATAAAACTTTATGATATGCATGAGACTTTTGGTTATTTGTAAAACATTCGACAGAATCAGTTTTATACTGAGTTATCACAATCATTCCCATTAACTCCCGCATGACCGACTATAAGTCATTTCAGACATTTTTATATTTTTGACTATCAGTCATATATGAGCGGCGCGCCGGCCTTGAGAGAATATAGATAAGTTTTATGAACTCATGGGTGTCGATATCGAAATAAAAGAAGGACTGTCAAAATGTGCAGGCATTTCGACAGTCCTTAGTGAGAGTTATTTGATTGAGAGAATTAGAACCATACAACCTCGCTGCGCTCGAAGGAAATGAACCTCCTCAGGCGACTCCGTCGCCAGCTCCCCCTACGGGGCGAGCTCTGACACCCTTAAACCGAACTTCGTTCGAGAAAAGGAAAAAGCAACATTTTAGCGGATTTCTACAGCTCCTTTTGCCTATATATTCCTTTATCCTTATTTCCTCAGTCGATGATCTCGAATTCTGCTTTGCTGCCTTTTTCGGCGGGTGTGATGCGCAGTCGTGCGTCTATGCGTTCTTCGAGTTCTGGGACGTGGGAGATGATGCCTACCATGCGGCCTGTGTTCTGGAGGTCGATGAGTGTATTCATGGCGCTGTTCAGGGAGTCGGGGTCGAGGGTACCGAAGCCTTCGTCGATGAACATGGTATCAAGACGGACTCCGCCCTGTCTGGACTGGACGACGTCGGCAAGGCCAAGGGCCAGGGACAGGGATGCCAGGAAGGTTTCACCGCCGGAAAGTGTATTGGCCGGTCTTGACCGTCCGGTGAAGCTGTCGGAGACTTCCAAGGAGAGTCCGCCCTTCCCCAATCCGCTTTCGTCTGTCATGCGGTGGAGGGAGTATCTTCTCCGGCTCATGGAAAGGAGGCGGAGGTTCGCGGCATTGGCTACGTCGTCAAGAAGTGTGCCAAGGACGTATCTTTCCAGCGTGATCCTGGTCTTCTTTCCGCTTGTGAGGTCATAAAGGCCTCTTATAAGGCCTTCTTCCTTGCGGAGGTCTTCCAGTTCCTTCTCGATGGCTCTGGCGTCTGAAACGGCCTTTTGGAGCGTTTCTGTGCGTTCCTTGAGAGCGGCTGCCCTTTCGGAGGCTTTTTTGAGCTGATCCTGCAGTGCTTTGGATTTTTCATTCAGCGCCAGCATGTCAGGACGCTCCTTCCCTGCAGTCTCCTGCTCTTCTGCTTTGATCCGTTCTTCTGTGCTCTTTCTGTCTGCGCGGTACTGTTCCAGTGTCTTACGGACGCTTTCTTCCGTGTCCTTCTTCTTGTACCATTCCTTGCATTCGTCGAGACTCTTGAATCCGGCCTGATCGGAAGCTCCCTTCAGGACGGATTCTGTTTCCCTGTATTTCTTCACGAGCTCTTCTCTGCGCTCTTCGGCATTCCTGCATGCGGCCTGGCTGGCAGAGAGGTCGGCTCCTGCTTTCCTCAGCTGGGCGGCCGCCGTTTCCTTGTCCTGTTCCCACTTCCTGATATCCGTCAGAAGGCGCGTACTTTCTGCTTCCAGATATTTGGGATCCCTGTATGCTTCAGGAATTTCCTCAAGCGTCTTCATCTGGGCATCGGCTTTCGCGTGATCGCTCACGGCTTTCGCATAGGCTCCTGTGCTGTGCTTTTCTTTGGCATCATTGGCTCTGTCATAAGCAGCTGATGCTCTTTCGTATTCCTTCTGCGCACGTTCGACGTCTTCTGTCTTTGCTACATTGTCTCCGCCGCGGGCCGGGGCCGGATGGTGGATGGCGCCGCAGACGGGGCATGGCACGCCGTCTTCGAGTCCTTCCGCCAGAAGGAATGCCTGTCCGTCGATATAGGATTTCCTGACAGCATCTGCCTTTTCCTTCTGCGCATCCCTTGCCTTCCTTGCCGCTTCGGCAGAAGCTTGGAGGCGCTTTGTTTCCTCTTCTGCTCTGGATAATGCGTTTTTCGCGTTTTTGAGCGCCTGGACGGCTGCCCCGTACAACTTTGCCTTGGGCACCAGGTCCTGCATTTTAAGGGCCGTTTTACGCTCTTCTTCGCGCTTTTCTTTCATGGCATCGAGTTCTTGGATGCGTTTTTCAAGCGTTTCATTCAGCCTTGCATACGTTTCCATATCCGCTTTGGCTGTCTTGAGTTTCTGTGCCTCCTGCCTGCCTTCCCGGGTGATGCCATCCAGCTGGTCGAAGTAAGGCGCAAGCTCCCGTGCGCTCCGGATCAGGGAAAGGGATGCTTCCATTTCCTTCATGCGTCCTTCTTCATTCTTGAGGGCTGCATCCTGCTTCAATGCTTTATCAAGCTCGGTGAAATGGCCCATCAGGGCAGTTTCCTTCTGGTAGACTTCACGAAATTCATTGCTTTCCTTTTCCTGCTTCCGGGTCGTCTCCACCGCCTCCTGCAGTGATTTCTCCGCTTCTTCCACGATCGAGGCGAGCTGCTTTTCGTCTGCGGCGCCGGCGGTGCTGAGAATCTGGTCTTCTCTTGTCTGCTTTTCCATTTTCTCACGGACTTTTGCATCGAGCCTGTCTTTCAGACTGTCCTTGAATTCCGAGAAACGCTGTGTCTTGAAGAGCTGCTTCAGGATGGCTTCTCTTTCATCGGCCTTTGCCACGAGGAGTTTTCTGAAATCGCCCTGCGGAAGGAGGATGACCTGGCAGAACTGGTCGGCATTGAGCCCGATGAGTTTCCCTGCGGCTTCTTCAATGCCTGTGCGCAATGTATTGATTTCCTTGCCGTCTTCCAGTTCGGAAAGGGACGCCTGCATGGCAGCCAGTGTCTGTCCGCTGCCGCGTTTCTTATCAACCATCTGCGCCGGGCTTCTCGTTGCGCGGTATGTCTTATCCCCCAGCATGAAATCGAAAATGACTTCTGTCCTTTCCGAGGAGTCGGCATAGTCGCTTCTCATTTTCTCGCCTGTCCGGTCGCCGCTTGTCTTGCCGTAAAGGGCATAGCACATGGCATCCAGGATCGTCGTCTTCCCGGCTCCGGTCGGGCCGCAGATCAGGAAGAGATGGCGTCCCTGCAGTTTTTCGAAGTCGATGACGGTCTCGCCCGCATAGGGACCGAAGGCACGCATCGTCAGTTTCAAAGGTTTCATTTTGCGTTTTCCTTCCTGTATACCTCTTCCCAGACTTCCTGAGAAAGCTTTTCTTCTTCTTCTGTCAGTTCCTGCTCACGGAAATGGCTGACGAAGGCGCGGAAAATGTCTTCGTCGCTCATGGATTCGAGGCGGATCCTTCTTTCGCCGTCATCGTCCTTGTATCCCATGTCCTGCTCGACGCCAAGGGCATTCGGGTACTTCTCGCGAAGCTTTGGCATGGCGTCGATGACAGGTTCGGAGTCGGTCAATACGATCTGCAGGTAGTCTTCCGAGCCTTCCTTAGCCATGATGTCTGCAAAAGAACCCTGGATTTCGCGTACCTGATGGAGGGGCAGCATTTCGCGGAACGTGGTGGAAACATTTCCTTCTCCGTCAATCGTCCCTACGATGATGCCCTTCTTCTGACGCACTTCGTCGAAGGAGTAGCGCATGAGGCTTCCGCTGTACTGGATCTTCTCGGAATCCCTCTTCGTCTTCTGCGGACGGTGGAGGTGGCCGAGTGCGGTGTAGTCGTAAGGCGCAAAGACTTCATCAGGAATCTGGTCGTAGCCGCCAATCGAGATCGGTCTTTCCGATTCCGATGACATGCCGCCTGCTGCATAGACGTGGGCAAGGGCGATTTTCCTCATGCCTTCTCCTTCATCAGGAAGGAGGGAGAGCATGCGGGAGGAAAGAATTTTTTCTGCCTCTTCGTACGTCTTCACCTTTTCCGCCTCTTCCATGCCGAGCTTGTTCATCATGACGCGCACGCGGGCGGGTTCGGAATACGGCATCGGAAGGAATGCGACGGGACCCCATTCATCCTTCAGGATGACGGGAGAGAGCCTGTCGAGCGGCCCGAAGATGTAGAGCCCCTGCGAGCGGAGAAGACGGCTTGCCACGGCGAGGCGCTCGGCGCTGTCGTGGTTCCCGCTGATGACGATGAAGGGAATCCCTCTCTTTCCGACGATTTCCTCAGTCATGCGGTCAAAGAGCTCGACGGCATCTTCCGGAGGAAATGAGCGGTCATAGACGTCCCCGGCCAGAAGGATCACGTCCGGCTTTTCTTCGTCGACGATGGGCAGGAAACGGTTTTCCAGGAGCCATGCCTGATCTTCTGTCATAGAGTGTTCCTTCAGAAGCTTCCCCAGGTGCCAGTCGGCTGTGTGAATGAATTTCATGCGTCCTCCTTCCGAAAGCTTCTCAAAAGCGCGATTTCACGCTTGTAGCCTTCCAGATCATTCGGTGTTTCAAGGTAGAAGGGAAGATTTCTGAGAAGCGGATGATTGATGATCCTTTCCATCCCTTCGAGACCGATTGTCCCTTCGCCGATTTTTTCATGGCGGTCCTTGTGGCTTCCCATCGGATTCTTGTCGTCATTCAGGTGAATAGCCTTCAGGCGGGAAAGCCCGATGACTTCATCGAAATGGGCGAGAACGCCGTCGGTATCTCCTGCGATGTCGTAGCCGCCGTCATAGACGTGGCAGGTATCAAGGCACACGCCCATGCGGTCCTTGCGCTCAACCTTGTCGATAATCGCGGCCAGCTCCTCAAACGTGCGTCCGACTTCCGTCCCCTTCCCTGCCATCGTTTCAAGCAGGACAAATGGCGGCAGCTCTTCCTGATCCATGGCGTAATTCAGCATGTCTGCAATCATGGGAATCGCAACTTCTGCGCCCTGCTTCAGGTGGGAGCCCGGATGGAAATTGTAAAGGCAGTTCGGCAGGTGCGCCGCTTTGGCCAGGTCCTCACGAAGCGCCGTGCGGGCAAACTCACGCACCGACTCCTTCGTCGAGCAGCCGTTCATCGTGTAAGCCCCATGGCAGAGAATCGGCCCGAAATCATGCTCCTGCATCCACGCCTTCAAAGCCAGCGCATCCGCTTCCTTCACAGGAGCAGACTGGCTTCCGCGCGGGTTTCGCGGGAAGAACTGAAACGTATTTCCGCCGATCGAAGTGGCTGTCTTCCCCATGGAAAGATACCCGCCCGTGACGGATAAATGGCATCCAAGTATAAACATAAAGTCCTTCTTTCTATTTAAATCCATTCCAATACTCAATTCTCTTTCATTATAGCATGAGGAAATTTTTGGACGGAGGGAGGGGGGAAGATGGAAAGCGTGAGAAAAGATGGGAAAACCGGACAACCAGCCTGCGGCTGAGAAAAACATGATAAAACCATACAAGGAGGAAAAACCATACGACCTCGCGCTGCTCGATAGAAGACCGGACGACCTCGCTTCGCTCGTGGAGATGAACCTCCTCAGGCGCATGCGCGCCAGCTCCCCCTACGGGGC
>ENA-OVGB01001836-OVGB01001836.1-human-gut-metagenome-genome-assembly--contig:-NODE-1836-length-17312-cov-2.724054_pt1 | contig 17312 bp, 17 predicted proteins | sample MGYA00237767_ERZ505413 | MGnify/ENA primary metagenome ERZ505413 (study PRJEB26158, sample SAMN06016410) | human gut metagenome | biome: human gut; feature: ankylosing spondylitis patient; material...
GTGCGCCGCTGGGTGGAATTCGGTCCCCAGGGTGTTCTGACCCGCATGGTCCGCCCGATTCTCGTGGCTGAGGACGTGGCCGACGGCAGCTATACTACCGTTCATATTCCCAACAAAGACGCCGTTGATGCATTTGAAGGATAACGATGCGCGACATACTTCTCATTGAAAGGGCCCTTCGTGACATTGTGGCCGAAAACGGCTGGCAGTGGCCTGACAAGGCCGTTCTGGAAATCCCCAGGGAATCCAGCCACGGAGATCTGGCCACCAACCTCGCCATGGTGCTTGCCAAGCAGGCCAAGGCCGCGCCCCGCGTGGTGGCCGAAAAGATCCTGACCGCGCTGTGTGCCAAATTCCCCGGTCTCGTCACGGCCGAAACCGCCGGTCCCGGCTTCATCAACATCACCTTTGCGCCTTCCTTCTGGCAGGGAGTCGTTTCCGAGGTGGAGGAAGAGGGGCGCTCCTTCGGCTCCTCCAAAAACGGCAGCGGTCGCCGCATCGTGGTGGAATACGTTTCCGCCAACCCCACCGGACCTCTGCACATCGGCCACGGCCGCGGCGCCGCCGTGGGCGACTCGCTCACTCGTCTGCTGCGCTTTGCCGGGTACGACGTGTCCACGGAGTACTACATCAACGACGCCGGTCGTCAGATGCGCCTTCTCGGCGATTCCGTGTATCTGCGCATGCGCGAGATATGCAACCTTCCCGTGACGTATCCCGAGGATCCCAAGGGCTGGTATCACGGCGACTACATCCGCGACATCGCGCGCGAGATGCTGGCGAAGGATCCCTCCCTGCCGGAACGCGACGAGGCCGAAGCCAAGGATATGTGCTATGAGTATGCCTGCGCCACCATTCTGGCGGGCATCAAGGAAGACCTCAAAAGATTCCGCGTGGAGCATCAGGTCTGGTTCTCGGAAAAGAGCCTTGTGGATGCCGGAAAGGTGGAGGAGGCCTTCGACAAGCTGCGGGCCATGGGCCTTGTGTACGACAAGGACAACGCCGTCTGGCTCGCCACGCAGCAGTTCGGTGACGACAAGGACAGAGTGCTCAGAAAAAGCGACGGCTATCTGACCTATTTCGCCTCCGACATCGCCTACCATGCCAACAAGTTCGAGCGCGGCTTCGATGAATGCATCGACATCTGGGGAGCCGATCATCACGGCTACGTTCCCCGCATGAAGGCTGCCATCACCTGCATGAAGCATGACCCGGAAAAGGATTTCCATGTGGTGCTCATCCAGATGGTGAACCTCATGCGCGGCGGCGAACCTGTGGCCATGTCCACCCGCTCGGGCGAGTTCGTCACGCTGCGCGAGGTCCTCGACGATGTCGGTACCGATGCCGCCCGTTTCATGTTCCTTTCCCGCAAGAGCGACAGCCCGCTGGATTTCGACCTGGATCTCGTGAAGCAGAGGAACATGGAAAATCCGGTGTACTACGTGCAGTACGCCTACGCCCGTGTGGCCGCGCTTCTGCGCCGCGCCGCCGACCGCGGCGTGGTCCTGCCCGAGCGCTGCACGGCGGACATGCTGGCCCCGCTGACCTCTGCCGACGATCTGGCGCTTCTGCGCGAGGCGGAACGCTTCCGCAACGTGGTGGAAGATGCGGCCCGTGCCCGTGCGGCCCACCCCGTCAGCTTCTATCTTATGGAGCTTGCCGGCAGACTGCACAGCTATTATGCCAACAATCCTGTTCTGAGCGGCGACGATGAAGCCGTGATGAAGGCTCGCCTTGCGCTTCTGCGCGCCGTGAGCGTCGTCATTGCCAACGGTCTTGACCTTCTCGGCGTCAGCGCTCCGGAATCCATGTAGTCATGGCCAACGCCTTCTACCGCAGTTCCTCCTCCAGCGCGAAGAAAAACAGCGACCGGGATCGCCGGACGAATGTTTTCTTCGCTTCGGAGGAAAGTTCGGACGCCGCGGCATCCTCTGCCGCGGCCGACGAATCCTCTTCACGCAAAACTTCCGCCGCACGGTCCCAGAATCGTCCCGAGGGGAGAAGCGTGTTCGCCTGGCGGGCGAACATCACGCCTTCCGCCCTCGTGACGATGAGCGTGCTTGCGCTCGTCATGCTGGGGTTCTGCTTTCTGTCCGGCGTCATCGTCGGGCGCAGCAGCATGCCTCTGCCTCAGGCTCTTGAGCTCGACACGCTTCTTTCGGAAGAACCCAAGGCCGGAGAAGAGCAGAGCGAGGAACCTGAGAAGATTCTTCCCAAGGAAGAACTGCGCTTCATGACGAGTCTGAAAAACGATGCCGCTGGCGGCGTGCTTGCCGATGCGCAGAAGGACCCGGGCGCAAAGCCCGCAGTGACGCAGGAAAAGCCCAGGCAGGAAAAGCCCGCGCAGGAAGTGCAGAAGCCCAGGGAGCCTCAGTTCGACTACGTCCTTCGCGTGGCCGCCTTCAAGGAGGCCAAGCAGGCGCAGGCGCTTTTGAACACGCTCACCAAGGACGGACTTCGTGCCCGCCGCACGCAGACGAAGACCAGCCGGAGCACCTGGTACTATGCTGCGCCGCAAGCTTGACGGCTACGGCCTGCATGATGCCATGGTCCTCAGCGAGAAGCCGGTCAAGGGCAAATAGCCGGGGACGTTTCCGGGCAGACCGACATGAGTTTCTTTGACCGCGGGAGCCGCAACAGCTTCGGACGGGAGAAGCCCGGGATGCATGCTTGACAAAGCCGGGCCCGGTAGGTATTTTGTCATGTTTCCAGAGGTAAAGCATGGATCTTAGACACATCGCACTGAATGAGATTGACCCCCAGGGGATGAGCCTTACGGTTTCCGACGAGGAAGTCTGGCAGGCTCCTCTGAAGGAATATCATGTGTCATGCCGCATAGTTGAGCCTGTCATTGCGGAGGTTTTTCTGCTCCCGCAGCAGGACGGCTGTCTGCTTCGCGGCACGATACGGGGCGTTGTTGCCATGCCGTGCAATCGTTGCATGGAAGAGACTCTTGTGGTGCTGAACCAGAGCTTCGACGAGTTCGAGGAATACCCCGGACCTGGCGGAACCGAACCGGAAGAGGAAGATCCTGCCGGAATTCTGGACGAATGCGCCGTGACCATGGAAGGTGGAGCGCCTTTTCTTGATCTGGCGTCCCTTTTGTGGGAGGAATTTTCGCTGGCCCTGCCGGTGAAGCCTCTCTGTAGGCCGGACTGTCGGGGCCTGTGCCCCGTGTGCGGCAAGAATCTTAATGAAGGTGCCTGCAGCTGTTCCCGCGACAGCGGTGATCCGCGGCTGGCTGCTCTGCGTCAACTGAAAGTGAAACAGCAGGGGTGATTCCCCCGTTTCCGAGATAAGGAGAAACAACATGGCCGTTCAGCAGAACAAAAAGTCCCACTCCAGAAAGTGCATGCGTCGTTCTCATGACCGCGTGGCCAAGCCCACCGTCATCTACTGCTCCTGCGGTGCTCCCACCAAGCCTCACAGCGTCTGCCCTTCCTGCGGCAAGTACGATGGTCGTCAGGTCGAACCTGTAGCCAGCGATGAGCAGTAATCGTGCAAGACTCGCCGTGGACGCCATGGGCGGGGACTTCGGTCCCTCCGTGGTCGTTCCCGGCGCGCTTCAGGCTGCTCGCAACACGGGCGCCAAAGTAATCCTTGTCGGTATTGAGGAAGAAATCCGCAAGGTCATCGCCGGTCTTCCCGATGCGGGAGAGGAGGGCGATCTTTATGAGATCGTCAACGCCACGCAGCTCGTGGAGATGACCGACAAGCCTTCGGAAATTCTTCGTACCAAAAAGGATTCCTCCATGCAGGTGGCATGCAGGCTTGTCCGCCAGGGCGAAGCCGACGCCTTCATCAGCGCCGGTCACTCCGGTGCGGCCTATGCCTGCGGCATGTTCATACTCGGACGCATTCCGGGCGTGGAGCGGCCTGCGCTGGCATCCGTGATTCCTACGGAAAAGTCTCCCATGCTCCTGCTTGACGTGGGCGCCAACGTGGAGTGCCGCCCGCATCATCTTTTTCAGTTCGGACTCATGGGAGCCACCTTCGTCAAGGACATCCTCGGCTACGAGGACCCCAGAGTGGGCATCCTGAGCATCGGCGAGGAGGAAGGGAAGGGCAATTCCCTCGTGAAGAGCAGCTATGAGCTGCTCAAGCAGGCATCCAACCTCAACTTCATCGGAAATGCCGAGGGCAGGGATCTGTTCACCGGCAACATTGATGTTGCGGTATGCGACGGCTTTGTGGGCAACATCGCCCTCAAGCTGAGCGAGGGGCTGGCTTCTTCCCTCACGCATCTTCTGAAAAGGGAGCTTCTGAACAACGGGGTTCTGCCCCGCCTGGGCGCGTTCCTTTCCATGAAGGCCTTTCAGAACTTCAAGAAGATGGTGGACTATGCGGAGTACGGGGGCGCTCCCCTGCTCGGACTGAAGGGCATTGCCATCGTGTGTCATGGCAAGTCCAACGTCAAGGCCATCACCAGCGCCGTGACCATGGCCAACACCTATGTGGTCAAGGGAACCCAGCAGCGCCTGGTGGAGACCATCAGCGCCAATGAGGAGCTGACGAGCTACGGCCGCAGCGTGTAGTTTCCTGCATCATGTTTGCGCCATGCGGAAAGCTCTCTTCATGGAGTCTTTCCGCATGGCGTGTCGTGAAGACGACGTATCGTCGTCCGACGTGTCAAGGTGCCTTGTCCCTGCGCACCTGCCGGCCGCTTCGTCCCTGTGCGGAAAATGCGCGGCCTTCTCCCGGAAGGTGGGTCCGTAGGGGCTTTCCTCCCGTCTCAAAAGGAACGACTGCCGCCTGAGGGCGGCCGTGTTCGGACATCTCATGAATCATCCCTGCTATATTTGTGGACTCGGCTCCTGCATTCCTCCCCGCGTCATGACCAACCATGACCTGGAAAAGCTGGTGGACACCTCCGATGAATGGATCACCACCAGAACGGGCATCAAGGAACGACATGTTCTCGAAGATGGCGTCAATGCTTCCGACTGCGGCGTGAGCGCCGCCCGTGCCGCTCTTGAAGAGGCCGGCGTTTCTCCGGAAGAAATCACCCATATTTTTGTTGCCACCTGCACTCCCGACTATCTGTGTCCCAGCACGGCCTGCCTCATTGCCGGAAAGCTGGGCATCAATGCGTCGTCGGGACGAATGGGCGGCGTGATGTGCCTCGACTTCAACGCCGCGTGCACCGGTTTTGTCTACGGACTCGAACTTGCGCGCGATGTTCTGGCCCTGCATCCCGACGCCGTGGTGCTGCTCGTCGCCGCCGAGGCTCTTTCCCGTCGGACCAACTTCACCGACCGCACGACCTGCGTGCTTTTCGGCGACGCGGCCGGAGCCGTGGTCGTCCGCGGTTCCGACAAGGGGGCGCTGTGGCAGATCCGGGACGCCGTGTGTTCTTCCGACGGCTCCCTGCACGATCTCATCAAGATAGGCGGCGGTTCCGCCTGCCATGTGAAGGAAGGGGATACCATAGGGCCGGACTGGTTCATCTCCATGCAGGGCATGGCGGTGTTCAAGCATGCCGTGCGCAGCATGACCGACGAGAGCCTCGGCATTCTTGAGCGCAACGGCATTTCGCTGGACGAGCTTGATCTTTTCATTCCTCATCAGGCCAATCTCAGAATCATCAGGGCCGTGGGCGAGCGTATGGGCATAGACGAAGGCAAGGTCTTCGCCAACGTGCAGCATTACGGAAACACCTCTGCGGCGACGCTGCCCGTCGCCATGGAAGATGCCCGCCGCGCCGGTGCGCTGCGTCCGGGAATGAAGGTCCTTCTGACCAGTTTCGGCGGCGGAATGACCTGGGGTTCCGTGCTTCTGGCCTAGTTTCTCCGTTGTCATTTCCCCGGAAAACGCTTAGTATCCGTCCATCAGGAGCATGTGTATGAGCGAACTCACCCCTACTGCGCTTGTCACCGGCGGTTCCCGCGGCATAGGCCGCACCGTGGCGCTGACTCTCGCCGCTGCCGGTTATCAGACATACTTTACCTACGTGAGCCGTCCCGAGGCTGCGGAGCAGACCGTGGCCGACATCGAGGCCGCAGGCGGACATGCCCGCGCCTTTTGTCTGGACTCCGGCGATTCTGAAGCCGTCACCCGCTTCTTCGCCGAGGAGATCAAGGGCAAGGTTCATCTTTCCGTTCTCGTGAACAATGCCGGCATCACCCGCGACGGCCTCGTGCTCCGCATGAAGGACGAAGACTTCGATGCCGTGCTCAACACCAATCTGCGCGGCGCCTTCCTGTTCCTGCGCGAGGCGGCCAAGATCATGACCCGTCAGCGCGGCGGCCGCATCATCAACATCTCTTCCGTCGTCGGTCAGATGGGCAATGCCGGTCAGATCAACTATGCCGCGGCCAAGGCAGGACTCATAGGCATGACCAAGTCCGCGGCCAAGGAACTCGGAAGCCGCTCCGTCACCGTGAACGCCGTGGCTCCTGGATTCATTGAAACCGACATGACGGCCGCTCTTGCCGAAGACGTGAGAAAGGCCTATGTTTCCGCCATCCCGCTGGGACGCCTCGGCTCTGCGCAGGATGTGGCCGATGCCGTCGCCTTCCTTGCCTCGGACAAGGCCTCGTACATCACCGGTCAGGTCATTGCCGTGAACGGCGGCCTGTACTGCTGAGAAAATTTTCGGAAAAGGCTTTCATGGGCCCCGCCGACAGAAGCTCCGGGGCTTCGGAACTTTTCCCTGTCGTTTGGTAAGGCCGGAGCCTGTGGTTCCGGTCGAATCTGGAAAAACCTGAAACACCCCCTGGAGGGAAACATGGCCGCCGTTGAAGATAAAGTTAAGCAGATCATCGTGGAACAGCTTCAGCTTTCTGAAGAAGAAGTGACTCCCGAAGCTTCCTTCATCGAAGATCTGGGTGCCGATTCTCTCGATCTGACCGAGCTCATCATGGCCTTCGAAGAGGCCTTCGGCGTGGAAATCGCCGATGAAGACGCCCAGAAGATCCTGAAGGTCAAGGACGCCATCAACTATATTGAAAGCAAGCAGAAGTAACTTTTTACTTCCTTTCATCTTGTTTTCACGAAGATGCCGGGGAGCTTCGCGTTCCCCGGCGTATTCGGGTTAAGAGCGGCTTCGCCATACGCATGCCGCACGGCGCCGCAGAAGCGGCCGCCGCCCTTCCTGCCGCCGGAAACGGCGTGTCGTCAGGCAGGGGTGAGCCCCGGAAGGGGCATCTTTTCAGACCCGCACGTTTCCGGGTCGGAAGCTGCTCTCTGCATCCTGTTCCGCGAAAGGAGAGGTTTGCGGAACGAGCGTCGGTGTTTCGGGCCCTGCCATGCATGTTTCGGGACGGCCGGTCCGGGACGCTTTCCGGCATCATGCCGGCGTTCTTCGCAGGGAGTTTTGTCCCGTCACCTTTATATGGAGTTGTTCCGCGTGGATCGTAAGCGCATAGTCATCACCGGCCTTTCCGCCATCACGCCTCTGGGCACCGACCTTGAGAGCAGCTGGGAGGCCCTTCTTGCAGGCAAGTCCGGCATCGGCCGCATCACTCAGTTTGATTCCACCGAATTTCCTACGCATATCGCGGGCGAAGTAAAGGATTTCAAGCCGGAGACGTTCATTCCGGCCAAGCAGTGCCGCAAAATGGACCGCTTCTGTCAGCTGGCCGTCTGTGCCGGCATGCAGCTCATGGCCGATTCCGGTCTCAAGATAGACGAGAGCAACGCCGGACGCGTGGGCGTGGTGCTCGGTGTCGGTCTCGGCGGCCTCAAGACCATTGAGGACTTCCACGAAAAGCTGCGCACTTCCGGCCCCAACCGTGTTTCTCCCTTCTACATTCCCATGCTCATTTCCAACATGGCCCCCGGTCAGGTGGCCATATTCACGGGAGCGAAGGGCATCAACGTCGTATCCACGAGCGCCTGCGCCTCGGCTCTGCACGCCATAGGCTGCGCCTATGATCAGCTCGTGCTCGGCCGTGCCGACGCCATCATCACGGGCGGCGCCGAGTCCACCATCACGGAAATGGGCATTTCCGGCTTCACGTCCATGAAGGCGCTCTGCACGGCCCATCAGGACGAGCCTGAAAAGGCTTCCCGTCCCTTCGACGCCGGTCGCAGCGGATTCATCATGGGCGAGGGTTCCGGCATGCTCATGCTTGAGACTCTGGAACATGCCGAGGCCCGCGGGGCGAAGATCTATGCGGAAGTCGCCGGTTTCGGCGCTTCCGACGACGCGCATCACATGGTGGCCCCGCTGGAAACCGGCGAAGGCATGGCCGCCTGCATGCGCAACGCTCTCGCCGACGCCGGAGTGTCTCCCGACGTCATCGACCATGTGAGCGCTCACGGCACCTCCACCCATGCCAACGACGCGGCCGAAACCAGGGCGCTGCACGAAGTTTTCGGAGACCATGCCAAAGATCTGGCCATAACGGGCGTGAAGTCGCAGATAGGACATCTGCTCGGCGCATCCGGCGGCGTGGCGAGCGTGTTTGCCTCCATGACGCTGACCACCGGCATGGTGCCCGGCACCATCAACCAGGAAACACCCGATCCCGAGTGTGACCTCAACTATATGGGAGCAGGATCGAAAAAACTCGATCCTCGCTATGTCATGATAAACTCCTTCGGTTTCGGCGGCACGAATGCCAGCCTGGTGCTGAAGAAGTTTACCGCGTAACCTGCAGGGCCGGAGCAACCGGCCCTCAATTTTCAGGAACGGAGAACCATGGACGAACTGATTCTGCGCGACCCCGAGGTCGCGGACGCCATCTGGAAGGAATCCCGCCGTCAGGTGAGCAAGCTTGAACTCATCGCATCGGAAAACTTTGTATCCTCTGCCGTGCGCGAGGCTCAGGGCTCCATCATGACGCACAAGTATGCTGAAGGGTATCCCGGCAAGCGTTATTATGGCGGATGTGAGTTCGTTGACATTGTGGAAAATCTCGCCCGTGACAGAGCGATGAAGCTGTTTGACTGCGACTTTGCCAATGTTCAGCCTCATGCGGGCAGCCAGGCCAACATGGCGGCCTATCTCGCCCTCATCAAGGACGGCGATACCGTGATGGGCATGGATCTGACCCACGGCGGCCACCTGACGCACGGCAGCCCCGTCAATTTTTCCGGTCGTGAATATCACTTCGTTCCCTACGGCGTGAACCGTGAAACGGGGCGCATCGACTACGACGAGCTCGAAAAGAAGGCCGAGGAATGTCATCCGGCCCTCATCGTGGCCGGAGCGAGCGCCTATTCGCGCATCATCGACTTCGAGCGCTTCCGCAAGATCGCCGACAAGGTCGGCGCGAAGCTCATGGTGGACATGGCCCACATCGCCGGTCTCGTGGCCGCCGGACTGCATCCTTCTCCGCTTCCCTGGGCCGACATCACCACCACCACGACGCACAAGACCCTGCGCGGTCCCCGAGGCGGCATGATCCTCACCTGCCGCGGCGAGGAATACGGCAAGAACATCAACAGCAAGGTCTTCCCCGGCATCCAGGGCGGTCCGCTCATGCATGTCATCGCGGCCAAGGCCGTGGCTCTCGGCGAGGCCCTGCGTCCCGAGTTCAAGGAATATCAGGCCCAGATCATCCGCAACGCGAAGGTGCTTGCCTCCTGCCTCGTCGACGCAGGCTACGACCTCGTGTCCGGCGGCACGGACAACCATCTCATGCTGCTCGACCTGACCCGCAAGGACATCACCGGCAAGGACGCCGAGCATGCGCTCGATCTTGCCGGCATCACGGTGAACAAGAACACGGTTCCCTTTGAGACCCGTTCTCCCTTCGTCACTTCCGGCGTGCGTCTCGGCACGGCCGCGCTCACCACGCGCGGCATGAAGGAAAAGGACATGGAGAAGGTGGGCGGCTGGATCGTGGATGTGCTCGCCAACACCACCAACGAAACCCGCCTCGGCGAGATCCGCGGTGAAGTGGAGGCGTTTGCCCTCCAGTTCCCGCTGTTTGCCTGGTAAAAGATGGGCGGCCCTGCGCTCTTTCATGCGCGGGGCCGCTTTTTTTCCCTGTTTTCAAACGGATTCGCACGTGATAGTTTCCGGTGATGAACCAGGAGGCGTTATGGCGCAGGGCGGCAGAGCAAGCTGGCCACGGTATTTCATGGACATTGCCTATCTTGTGGCGGAGCGGTCCACCTGTCTGAGAAGACGGGTCGGGGCCGTGGCCGTGCTGGATCGACGTATTCTGGCCACAGGCTACAACGGCGCTCCGTCCGGGGTGCCGCACTGTCTTGAGTCAGGCTGCCTGCGCGCCAGGCTCGGCATCCCGTCCGGACAGCGTCATGAAATCTGCCGGGGCATACATGCCGAGCAGAATGTCATCATTCAGGCCGCAGTGCACGGTATCTCCCTGCGCGGGGCAGAGCTTTTCTGCACGACGTATCCTTGTTTCATCTGTGCGAAAATGCTTATTAATTGCGGCATCAAGAAAATATGGGTTTCTGAAAATTACCCGGATGAACTGTCCAAGGCCATGCTGGCCGAAGCGGGCGTGAAGGTCCTGCATCTTCCTCACGGCGCCGACGAGGCCTGTCCTGCGGGAGAAGAGAACTCCCCCACGACGCAGGGCGCATCGACAGAAGAAAATGAAGGAGGCAGGGCGTGAATCAGCACGAAACATTCATGCGGGCGGCTCTGGAACTGGCCGAAAGAGGCCGCTGGAGCACGGCTCCCAATCCCACGGTAGGCGCCGTGCTCGTGCAGGACGGAAAGATAGTCGCCGAGGGCTGGCATCAGGTCTGCGGTCAGGCGCATGCGGAGGTCAACTGCCTGCGCGATGCGAGAGAGAAGGGCGTGGATGTTTCCCGCTGCACGCTGTACGTCACGCTGGAACCCTGCAATCATCAGGGCAAGACGCCTCCCTGCACGAAGGCCATTCTTGAGGCCGGCATTTCCCATGTGGTCGTCGGCATGCCGGACGTGAACGCTCAGGCTGCGGGCGGAGCGGAGTATCTCCGTTCCATGGGCGTTTCCGTGGAAATGGGCGTCCTTGAAGATGAATGTCGTGACCTTGTGGCGGACTTCATCGTATGGCAGACGACCCGTCGTCCCTACGTCATCTTGAAGATGGCCTCCACGCTCGACGGGCGCATCGCCACCCGCGCGGGCCGCTCCCAGCTCATTTCCAACCGCGCCTCCCATGAGGAGGTCATGCGCCTGCGTGAGAACATAGGCCGTGCCGGCGGCGCGGTGCTCGTGGGCGGAAATACCTTCCTTCTGGACAATCCCAGACTGACGGCACGCACGGCAAGCGCGCAGCGTCAGCCGCTGGCTGCGGTCATGACTTCCCGTCTTCCCGCAGGGGACGCCTCGTGCCATCTGCTCGATGAACGCCCCGGCGACTGCGTGTTCTTCAGCACGGCGGCTCAGGCGGCTTCGCCGTCCGCGGCGGCCCTGCGCAACCGCGGCGCAAGGGTGTACGGCGTGGACTGCCCCGCCGGAAAGCATGCCCTTGATGCCGAAGAAGTGCTCACCCGTCTCCGCGAAGACGAGCATTGTCTGTACGTGCTTTGCGAGGGCGGAGGCAAACTGGGACTTTCCCTTCTGGAGCGCGGTCTTGTGGATGAATTTCATCTTCATCTCGCGCCGACCATTCTCGGCGACGCCGATGCGACGCCCGTCTTTGCCGGCCGCACGGTGGACAGCATGGAAGACGCCCTGCGCATGCGCGTGGTGAAGACTTCCGTGGTTGGCGGCGACATCCATCTTTATTTTCGCGCAGACAGAGGCTAGCCATGTTTACCGGACTTGTGGAAGGGCAGGGCCGCATCGAGGCCATGGAGAAGAGAGGCGGAGACATGCTCTTCCGCTTTCATCCCCTTTTTCCCTGGGACAGACCGGAGATAGGCGAGTCCGTCGCCTGCAACGGCGTGTGTCTCACCATGGAGACCTGGATTTCCGCCGGGCCTTCCTTTACGGCCTTTGCGTCGGCGGAAACGCTGTCCTGCTCCAATCTGGGAGCCCTTGTCGTCGGCGGCCGCGTGAACATGGAACGTGCCATGGCCATGGGCGAGCGCTTCGGCGGGCACATCGTGAGCGGCCATGTGGACACCGTGGCTCATGTGGAGAGCGTCAGGCCCGTCGGTCAGTCGAGATGCGTGCGTCTTGTCTTCGCGCCGGAGTGGAGTTCCCAGATCGTGCCCAAGGGGTCCGTCACGCTGGACGGCATAAGCCTGACGGTGAACGACTGCGGCCCGGGGTTTCTGGAAGTGAACGTCATCCCCGAGACCTGGCGGGTGACGACCGTGGCCTTCTGGCGTCCGGGGTCGGCGGTGAATCTTGAGACGGACGTCATCGGCAAATATGTGAAGCACCTCATGCAGCCCTATGTCGCTTCCGGCGACGGGAAGGCCCCCGAGGAGCGAGTGACCATGGACTTTCTGCGCCGTAACGGCTTCGGCTTTTGAGGATAGATATGCCCCTGTGCAGTGTGGAAACAGCCCTTGACGACCTGAAAAACGGTCGGATGATCATCCTTGTGGATGACGAGGACCGCGAGAACGAAGGCGACCTTGTGGCGGCCGCCGAGTTCGTCACGCCTGAAATCATCAACTTCATGTCCCGCGAGGGAAGAGGACTCATATGCCTTTCCCTTTCCGCGGAACGCGCCGACGCTCTTGAGCTTCCGCTCATGACGAGGCGCAACGGCTCGAGGTTCGGCACGAACTTCACCGTGTCCATAGACGCGAGAAAGAGCGATTTTCCGCCCATTTCCGCAGCCGGACGCGCCCATACCGTGCGCACCGCCGTGGCCGACGGAGCTAAGCCTTCGGATCTGGTTTCTCCCGGCTGCATATTTCCTCTTCGCGCGAAGAAGGGCGGTGTGCTCACCCGTGCGGGACAGACGGAAGGCAGCGTCGATCTCTGCCGCATGGCGGGCCTCAGGGAGGCTGCCGTCATCTGCGAGATCATGAAGGATGACGGCACCATGGCGCGCATGCCCGATCTTGAGGCATTTGCCGCCGCGCATGATCTTCACATCGCCGCCAACAAGGACATCATCCGCTGGAGGCTGGAGCATGGCGAAGTGGCCGTCAGGCGCGCCGCCGAAGCCTCCATGCCCACGAAATACGGGAACTTCCGCATCATCGCCTACGAAAATTCCGTGGACGGACGTACGCATGTGGCGCTGGTGAAGGGGGACGTGACCACCGACGAGCCCGTGCTCGCCCGCGTGCACAGCGAATGCCTGACCGGCGACGTGTTCGGCTCCATGCGCTGCGACTGCGGGGGACAGCTTGCCGCAGCGCTTTGTCAGATCGAGAAGGAAGGGCGCGGCGTTCTGCTCTACATGCGCCAGGAAGGGCGCGGCATCGGCCTGGCCAACAAGATAAAGGCCTATGCGCTGCAGGAACAGGGCCTCGACACCGTGGAAGCCAACATTCGTCTTGGCTTCCGGCCCGATTTGCGCGATTATGGCGTCGGCGCCCAGATTCTGGTGGATCTGGGCATTCGCAAGCTCCGGCTTCTGACCAACAATCCCACCAAGATCGTGGGTCTGGAAGGCTACGGGCTCGACATCGTGGAGCGGGTGCCCATCGAGCAGGAGCCCGGCCGCTACAATGAAGATTATCTGCTGACGAAGAAAGAAAAAATGGGCCACCTGCTTCGGCGGGTATGCCCCAAGACAGAGTGAGGAAACCATGTATTCCGTCAAGACCATAGAAGGACAGCTCAATGCCCAGGGCCTGAAGATCGCCATTGTGGCGTCGCGTTTCAACGATTTCATCGTTCAGCATCTGGTGGAAGGGGCCATCGACTACCTGACCCGTCACGGCGCCTCTCAGGAGGACATCACCGTGGTGCGCGTGCCCGGCGCGTATGAACTGCCCATCGTGTGCAAGAAGCTGGCCGCCTTTTCGCAGTACAGCGGCATCATTGCTCTCGGCGCCGTCATCCGCGGCAGCACTCCCCATTTCGACTATGTCTGCGCCGAAGCTTCCAAGGGCATCGCGCAGGTGTCGCTGCAGTCCGGGCTTCCCGTGGGCTTCGGCCTTCTGACCTGCGACACGCTGGAACAGGCCATCGAGCGCGCCGGCGCCCATGTGGGCAACAAGGGTGCGGAAACCGCCGCCGCCGTGGTGGAAACCATCCGCGTCATGGAGCAGCTCTGATGGGTGCGAAAGAACCCTCCCGCCGCGCCCAGCGGCTGCTGGCCTTCCAGGCTCTGTACGGTCAGGAATTTCTGGAATGCACGTCCGTGGAACAGCTCAAGGCCGCCTTTCTTGCCGTGCCCCGTCAGGACGAGGCTCTGGAGCAGGAAGGGGAGCCTTCCGGCTTTGCCTGGGAGCTCGTGTACGGCGTGTGGCAGCATCGCGACGAACTCGATGCCGTCATTGAACGCTTTGCCCGCAACTGGCGTCTTGATCGCGTGGGGCGCGTGGAGCTGAATCTGCTGCGTCTCGGCGTGTATGAAATGCTGTATCGCGCCGACGTTCCGGCCAAGGTCTCCATGAATGAAGCCCTTGAGCTCGACAAGCAGTACGGCGACTCCCGTTCCCACACCTTCGTGAACGGCATCCTCGATGCGGTGAGCAAGGCCGTGGACAAGGGCGAGCTCCGCATCCGCGGCTGACGCCGGAGACAGACCGATATTTTTCCTATATGCATAGCGGGCGCAAGCCCGAAGTTTTCAAGGAACAGAAATGGCACTTTCGTCTCGTTACGATCCTCATGCGCTGGAAGAGAAGTGGCAGAAGATATGGGCTGAAAAAGGCTCCTTCGACTGCGATGTCGATCCTTCCAAGCCCAAGTATTTTCTTATGGAAATGTTCCCGTATCCCTCGGGCAACATTCATATGGGACACGTCCGCAACTACTCCATAGGCGACGTCATGGCGCGTTTCCGCCGTCTTCAGGGCTACAATGTCCTGCATCCCATCGGCTGGGACGCCTTCGGCCTGCCTGCGGAAAACGCCGCCATCAAGCACGGAACGCATCCTGCAAAGTGGACCTACGCCAACATCGACAACATGCGCTCTCAGCTTAAGCGCATGGGCTACTCCTACGACTGGCGCAGGGAGATTGCGACCTGCCGTCCCGAATACTATCGCTGGGAACAGGAATTTTTCCTGAAGTGCCTTGAAAAGGGTCTCGTCTACCGCAAGAAGGCTCCTCAGAACTGGTGCCCGAGCTGCCACACCGTTCTCGCCAACGAACAGGTCATCGACGGCAAGTGCTGGCGCTGCGACTCCGAGGTGGAGCAGAAGGACCTCACGCAGTGGTTCTTCCGCATCACGGCCTATGCCGACGAGCTTTTGGCCGACCTCAAGAAGCTGGAAAAGGGCTGGCCCGCCCGCGTGCTCACCATGCAGCACAACTGGATAGGCCGTTCCACCGGTGCGGAGATTTCGTTCAGGCTCGAAGGGCGTGAGGGAGAAATCAAGGTGTTCTCCACCCGCGCCGACACACTGTTCGGCGTGACCTTCATGACGCTGGCTCCCGAGCATCCGCTGGTGGAATCCCTCATTGCCGGCCGTGAGAACGAAGATGAGATCCGCGCCTTCATCGAGCGCACCCGCAACATGGACCGCCTCGACCGCCAGTCCGAGACCCTGGAAAAGGACGGCGTGTTCACGGGAGCCTACTGCCTCAATCCCTTTACCGGCGACCGCATCCCGATCTGGCTCGGCAACTTCGTGCTGGCCGACTACGGCACCGGCGCGGTCATGGCCGTGCCTGCGCACGATCAGCGCGACTTCGACTTCGCCCGCAAGTTCGGCATCGGCGTCAAGGTGGTGGTGAGCCCCGAGGGAAAGGAGCTTGATCCCGCGACCATGACGGAAGCCTATGTCGAGCCCGGCGTTCTGGTGAACTCCGGCGAGTTCACGGGCATGCCCAATGACGAGGGCAAGACCGCCATCATCAAAAAGCTGGAAGAAACGGGCAAGGGCCGCGCCACGGTCAACTACCGTCTGCGCGACTGGAACATTTCCCGTCAGCGCTACTGGGGCGCTCCCATTCCCGTGGTCTACTGCGAGAAGTGCGGCGTTCAGCCGGTAAAGCTGGAAGATCTGCCCGTGCGTCTGCCGCTCGACGTGAAGACCTGTGAGGACGGCCGTTCTCCTCTGCCCGAGACGCCTTCCTTCGTGGAGACCGTGTGCCCCTGCTGCGGCGGATCCGCCCGTCGCGAGACGGATACCATGGACACCTTTGTGGAGTCTTCCTGGTATTTCGCCCGCTACACCTCCGCCCGCAAGGACGACGCTCCCTTCGACATGGAGGCCCTCAAGTACTGGCTGCCCGTGGATCAGTACATCGGCGGTGTGGAACATGCCATTCTGCATCTGCTCTATTCGCGCTTCTTCACCAAGATGCTGCGCGATTTCGGCTATCTGCCCGCAGACATGGACGAGCCCTTCAAGAACCTGCTCACGCAGGGCATGGTTCTGCTCGGCGGCAGCAAGATGTCCAAGTCCAAGGGCAACATCGTGGACCCCGACGCCATGGTGCAGAAGTACGGCGCCGACACCGTGCGTCTGTTCTGCCTGTTCGCGGCTCCGCCGGAACGCGACTTTGACTGGAGCGACAGCGGCATCGAGGGTTCCTACCGCTTCGTGAGCCGCGTGTGGAGAATGTTCTTCGAGATGCAGTCCGTTCTGAAGCCCGTGAACGCCTGCTCCGATCTTTCTCCCGCTGCGAGCGATGCCATCCGTGCGCTGCGCATGAGCGAGCACTCCACCGTGAAGAAGGTGGGTGAGGACATCGCGGAACGCAATCAGTTCAACACGGCCATTGCCGCCATCATGGAACTGGTCAATGCCGTCAATCAGTACCGCGAGGAACTTTCCGCCACGGAGGAAGGCAGAAATGCGCTTTCTTCCGCCATGGCCACGGTGCTCGTCATGCTCTTCCCCTTCACGCCTCATATGTGCGAGGAAGTCTGGCAGCAGCTCGGTCATACGGATTCGCTCGATGACGTGCGCTGGCCGAAGTGGAGCGAGGAAGCGCTCAAGAAGGACGTGATCACCGTGGTGGTGCAGGTCAACGGCAAGCTGAAGGGTACCGTCACCGTCCCCGTGGACAGCGACGAGGCTACTGTGGTGGCCGCCGCTATGGAGAGCGACAAGGTGAAAAAGGCCACGGAGGGCATGAGCGTCATCAAGACCATTTTGGTCAGGAACAAGCTGGTGAACCTGATCGTGAAGCCCGCGAAATAAAGTGTTGTATCCCCCGGTGCAGCCGGGGGATACTTTTTCTGGAGGGCGGACCGCCGGGACGCACACTTTTTTGCCGTTTTTGTAAAAAAACGACTTGACAAGCTGTGTTATCCCCGGTATAATACACCCGTTAGTCATGTAAATGGCTCTTAAAGAGCACCCAGGATCGAGCCGGGTGTATCGGAGGGAGGGAAAACATAAATGTCCGAGATCCACGTCAAGGA
>ENA-OVGB01001837-OVGB01001837.1-human-gut-metagenome-genome-assembly--contig:-NODE-1837-length-17307-cov-6.522084_pt1 | contig 17307 bp, 10 predicted proteins | sample MGYA00237767_ERZ505413 | MGnify/ENA primary metagenome ERZ505413 (study PRJEB26158, sample SAMN06016410) | human gut metagenome | biome: human gut; feature: ankylosing spondylitis patient; material...
ATTTTCAATCATATTGGAATAATTATTTGTCCCACAATTGATATAACAATTGTTAATTTATCAACAGTAAGCATAAAAACCTCCTATAGACTATTTGATAACATTATACTATATAATTCTATAAAATGCAACATTACGATAAAATTATAAATTTGACAAGAGTTAAAAATATGAAAGGCTAAAAAGATGATACTATATAAACTTTTAAGAGGTGATGATAATGGTCAAGGTACGCATAGAGGGTTTGCCAATGGAAGTTGAGCAATTCACAGAACAGCTTGAGAAAGACGGATATGAGTTCTTACAGAAAAGCGAAACCTATCCGAACAGAAATTCGGTTTATATTAGAAAATATGTGGATATAAGGTTAAAAGAACAGAGTAACCTAGATACATAAGTGTGTCACAGTGACACACAACTTAAAATCGCAAACACGAGCGTGTGAAGAATTTCATACGCTCTTTTTATATACGAAAGGAGCAACAACATGAATACTGAAACGCCAAAGAAAAGCAAATTCGATATTTTGGAACGGCTCTTAAATATTCTTGAAAAATAAAAGAGGGGGAACTTAAATGGATAAGCACGATAAGTATGAAGTTGTAAAGCAAGCATGGTTTGAAATCAATGAGCATCTCAGAAACAATAAGCAGGATTACATTGAGTATCTCAAATTTTCCGCAAAAATGTATAAACAGCCATATTCAGACGCTGTGCTAGTGTATCAGCAAAATAGAAACGCAACCAAAATTGCTGAATATAAGAAATGGGGACGTCTAGGGCGATATGTAAGACGTGGCTCTCACGGCGTTGCTGTTTTTGGCAAAAATCACACTTGCAGATATTTATATGACGTCACTCAGACAGGCGGCAAAGAGTTGCCTGAGATGTGGACACTTACTGACCGCAATACACCTGAGCTACTCAATACGCTTAATAACCGATACAATATAAACGCAGGATCAGTCAAAGAATGTATCGAAGCAATGACAGCAAACAGTATTAATTCTGCGCCTATTGCTGAGTCAGTACAAAATGCAATATCTCAAATGGGACTTGACACAAAACAGGCTGAGGTATACCGCCATTCGCTCAATTCTGTAGTACGGTTTGTTGTTTCACAAAGGTGCAATCTTTATGGCAAAATAGATCTGAACACTGATGTTGATGTGAGCGCTCTTGACCTTATCAAAAATGCAAGAGATATGATTCTTTTCAGCAGAGCTGTTCAGCACGCTGCCAAAGACACACTGTTTGAAATTGAAAAAGAAGTTATCGCCATTGACCGCAAAAACGAAGCTCTTGACAATGCCAAAACCGCAAAGCAAGAAAGCACGTCTGATAGGGTTGATGATATACTCCAAGACCTTATAAAGCTTAAGTTTTCGCAAGAACAGATACTTGCATTAAAACAGGCTGTGGTGGCGGCTGCACAAAATGGCGAGCATAACATACAGCATTGGGTAAGCATCCGATATTCGCCCGACGAGCTACAGCATATATCATCTTTAGTAGCAGACTACTACGCTCAAAGTGTCATTGAGCAAACAATCGATTCAAAGGGCATACTTAATGATTACTATACATATGTAAATGAGCTCAATGGTCGGCTGAAACTGTCAGATATGTTCTCTCACCATGATTATAGTGATGAACAAAAAGCCATGCTGCAGCAGGGTTTTTCTGAGGGAATTTCTATTACTGTTCTTAACGAGGTCGATGAACGGTTAACGGTAGACGAGATAAAAACATTCTTTGAGATGTTTCATCAGGCAGTTGACGGACAGATAGATCCACATGATGTTCAGATATATCTTGATAAGGCTGTAATAGAGCATTCAAAGCAGAACGTTCAAGCGGTTGAAGTCCAGGACAACTCTGTTGACACAAATTCAGTTGGAGTTGTCAAGCAATATGATAATGATTTTTACATTAATCACAGTGAACAAAAAAGTCAAGAATTGTCCTCGTATCAAAGGCTCCATTTGCCTGAGGCGATGAACAATCTTGACTCTAAAGAGCCAATCAGACACGCAGCGTTCACTGATAAACAGCTAGCACTTTCAGTTCTGAACGACTCTAACGATAGTGTATCACAAAATGATAATGAAGTCAAGCCCTCTGCTGCATTGTCCGAGCCTACGATAACCTGTGAATGGAGCGAAAGTAATTACTTTGAGGACGGCAAGACCTACAGTGTTGCAGAATTTGACACGCTCATGGAACAGGCTGACAGTGAAATGGTGGCAGGAGCAAAGGCTGCAATAGAGAAGTACGGTTCAGCAAAAGCATGGTATGAAGCAGACGCTGATGACGAATTCTCACAGTTTATGGGCTATGATAAGGTCAAGTTTACTATCAATATGCCTGACGGACAAACGATCACTGAACGCCAGGACGCAGGTGACGGATACGGCGGCGTTATTGATTTTCTGAAAAGATACTCAATATACAGCTCGATCATACCTGAGCTTGAAGCTGCAAAAGCCGCACACATGGCAGAACTGGTCGATGAAACGCCTACACAGCAAGTTCAGCCTGACCTGGTCGATAATGTTCTGTCTGAAGAAAAAAAGACAACACCGCCTGTTTCTGAAAGCGTTCCTATATCTCCTACGTCTGATGAACAGATTTCACTCTTTGAAACACCCCCTGCTTCTGAAACCGTCACTATACCTGATAAAGATGTCAAAACCGAAAAGGTAGAAAAGCCAAAGAAAAATGTCAAGGCAAGCACATACCACTTTGACCCTGACAATGTTGTTGTGGGCGGAGCTGCTGCTCGATGTGACGCAAATATAGCTGCTATTGAAACATTGCTGAAAATAGAGAGTGAAAAGCGGCTTGCGACACCTGAAGAACAGAAGATAATGGCTAGATACTCAGGTTGGGGCGGAACTGCTCAGGCTTTTGTTGCGGATAATGAGAATGTTTCTGCTGACAGTTGGGGAGCAAGGCAGACTCGTTTAAGAGAACTTCTGACCGCAGATGAATATACCGCAGCACGGTCATCTACACTTACAAGCTTCTATACACCGCCAGAAGTCATAGACAGCGTATATCTTGCTTTGGAAAGATTTCAATTTGAGGGTGGAAACATCCTAGAGCCTAGCATGGGCGTAGGAAACTTTTTTGCAAAAATGCCTGATGAAATGAGGGCAGATTCAAAACTTTACGGAGTTGAGCTTGACAGCATTTCAGGACGAATAGCCAAGCAGCTCTATCCAGAGGATAATATCCAGATAAAAGGGTTTGAAAAAACAACATTCAAGAATAACAGCTTTGACGTGGTCATAGGTAATATACCGTTTGGAGATTATGGCATTGCAGACAAAGCCTATGACAAATACCACTTCAAAATTCATGACTATTTCGCCGCAAAAGCAGTAGATAAGGTAAAGCCTGGAGGAATTGTTGCCATTGTGACTTCAAAATTCACAATGGACAAGAAAAATGATAAAGCGAGAAAATATCTTGCCGAACGTTGTGACCTTTTAGGTGCAGTAAGACTTCCTTCTGGAACGTTTAAAGACGCAGACAGTGTTACAACAGATATTATCTTTCTGAAAAAAAGAACAACAATGACCTCTGTTATACCAGACTGGGTACACGTTACTCAAACAGCAGACGGTATACCTTGCAACAAATATTTTGCAGATAACCCCGATATGGTACTTGGTACTATGGCGTGGGACGAGCGTATGCGAGGAAAATATGGTGCAGACAGCAAGGTAACGACCTGCTATGCAAACAGTGACACTCCCCTTGCACAGCAGCTCATAAATGCCATTTCAAAAATAGACGGCGTTATTGATACTGTGGAAACTGAGCTTGACAATGGGACAGCTGAGATACTCCCTGCTGATCCAACTGTCAGGAACTTCACTCATACCATTGTTGACGGAGATCTTTATTTCCGTGAAAATGAAGTAATGGTCAAGGTCACAGAAACAGGCAAATCGCTTGAACGCATGAAAGGGCTTCATACTCTAAGGCAAGCAACTATGGAGCTTATCAATGCCCAAGCTGACGGCTGCACTGATGAACAGCTTGCAGAACTTCAGAAAAAGCTCAACAGCACATATGACAATTTCAGAACAAAGTTCGGAAACATCACTGACAGTGCCAATTCACGCTGCTTTTCTAATGATGATGACTACAACACTTTAGCTGCACTCGAAGTCGTCAACGTGGAAAATAAGACAGTTGAAAAGGCTGCAATATTCACAAAGAGAACGATACTTCCAGATATTCCAGTTTCAAAAGTTGATACAGCACTAGAAGCACTTCAAGTGTCAATGGACAGATTGGGAAAGGTCGATATTCTCTATATGTCACAGCTCACAGACACTACGCCTGAAAAGGTTATTGCTGACCTTGGTGATGAACTATTCAGAGATCCTGCCAAAGTTAAAGACAATGACCCATATTCAGGCTATACAGAGTCATCTGAATATCTGTCAGGCAATATTCGTGATAAGCTGAGAATAGCCAGAGATCATGCGGAGCATATTGACAGCAGCTACAACAAAAACGTAGAAGCTCTGATGAAAGTTGTGCCAAAAGACCTTGAAGCCAGCGAGATATCCGTAAGGATCGGCGCTAACTGGATCGATGTCGCAGATTACAACAATTTTTTTAACGAGTATGCACACGCAAACACCTATTACTACCCTGTCACAAGAACAAAGCTTGGAGAATACAAAATAGAGGGTAAAACATCTGACCGCTCAGTTGCTGCCACTGAAACATTCGGAACATCAAGAATGAACAGCTATCAGATATTTGAAAATCTTCTTAATCAGCGTGATATTTTAGTTCGTGACAGACGAGAGGAGGGCGATAAGGTATGGTACGAGATAAACACTAAAGAAACACAGATTGCAAAAGAGAAAGCTCGACTAATGAAAGAAGCGTTCAGAAATTGGCTGTGGGAAGATATGGGCAGGCGTGAAAAATACGTTGCAAAGTACAACTATCTGTTCAATTCCATAAGGGGCAGAGAGTATGACGGCTCACATCAAACCTTTCCAGGCATGAACGCATCAATAACACTGCGGAAACATCAATCAAATGCTATAATGCGTGCAAAGCTTGGTGGAAACACGCTCTTTGCACATGAAGTTGGTGCAGGAAAAAGCTTTGAAATGGTTGCAACTGTAATGGAGAAGAAACGTCTTGGTCTTATAAACAAAGCCTGCGTAGTTGTACCAAAGCACCTTACGCTGCAAATGGCGAGTGAGTGGCTGCGGCTATATCCAAATGCAAAACTGCTTGTGGCAAAACCTGAAGACTTTACCAAAGCCAATAGAAAGCGTTTTATTGCAAGATGTGTTACTGGTGACTATGACGCCGTGATAATGTCATTTACTCAGTTTGAAAGAATACCTATGTCGGACGAATATAAAGAGCAGTTCATGCAAAAAGAACTTCACGATATCATGAGTGCGATATCAGAAACAGGAAAGAGGGATAAGTCATCAGTAAAAGCCCTTGAACGTCAGAAGAAAAACATAGAGGAAAGGCTTGAAAAGCTGCTTTCTTCTCCAAAAGACTCATCATTGTGTTTTGAAAAGCTCGGCTTTGACTATCTAGTGTGCGATGAAGCACATAACTATAAGAACTGCTTTGTTTCTACAAAAATGTCAAATGTGGCAGGCGTACAAACAACAGCAGCACAAAAATCAGAGGATATGCTGATGAAAACTCAGTATCTCAACAACAAGTACGGCTGCAACAATATACTTTTTGCCACAGGTACACCTATAAGCAATTCCATGGTGGAATTTTACGTTATGCAGCGTTATCTCAGACCAGATCTTCTCGAAAAAGCAGGATTGCAGAACTTTGACGATTGGGCGAGTACATTCGGTGAGGTGGTATCACAGCTTGAAATCAAGCCTGCGGGCAACGGCTTTCAGATGAAGAACCGTTTCAGCAAGTTTGTGAATATTCCTGAGCTTATGCAGATGTATAAGGAATTCGCTGATATTCAAACAGCGGATATGCTGAAACTGCCTGTGCCAAAGCTTGAAACAGGCAAGCCGATAGTAGTGACCTCAAAGCCAGACGAACGTCAAAAAGCATACATGAAAGAGCTTGCCACACGTTCTGAAACGATACACAGCGGCACAGTTGACCCACGGCAAGACAATATGCTGAAAATAACTCATGAAGCACGCTTGCTCGGTCTTGACACTAGATGTATTTTCAAAGACGCTCAGCCTGCACCAGACAGCAAAGTGACGAAGCTTATCGATAACCTCGAAAAGAACTACAAAAACACTATGACAGAAAAAGGCGTTCAAATAGTATTCTGTGATATCGCTATCAACGAGGACGAAACACACTTCTCTGTGTATAAAGCTATAAAACAGGCACTTATGGAGCGTGGAATACCAGAGAAAGAGATCTGCTTTGCAGGCGACGCAAAGACAGACAAGGCTAGGGACGAAATGTTCAAAAGCCTGCGCAAAGGCGAAAAACGTTTTATCATCGCAAGCACTTCAAAGCTTGGAACTGGCGCAAATATTCAGGATAGGATCTGCGCAATTCATCACCTTGACATACCATGGAAGCCCTCTGACCTCACTCAGCAGGACGGACGTGGAATACGGCAAGGCAACAGATTTTCGCAAGTCGGAATATATCACTATCTTACAGAGGAAACCTTTGACGCATACATGATGGGCATTATAACAAACAAGGCGAAATTCATAAATCAGATCTTGACCTCAAAAAGCCCTGCTAGAGTTTCAGAAGATGTTGACGAAATGGTACTTACATACTCCGAAATGCAGGCTATAGCAAGCGGTAATCCTATGATAAAAGAGAAAATACAGCTTGACAATGATGTTGCAATGCTGAAAACCCTTGAAGCAGAACACAAAAAATCAATTTACAAAATGCAGGAGTTGGCAGAGAAGATTTTGCCGAAACAGATAACACGATACTCTGAACTTCTCAAAAAAGCTAGGAACGATATGTCTAAATATCAAAAAAATCAGGCGTTGAACAAGGAGTTTGAAATGACAATAGGCGGCGTCAGATACGATAAGAGAGAAAATGCAGGAGAACAAATTGCCGTGGCAATGGCAAAATGTACTGCCACAGGTGAGCCTATAGAGCTTGGAACGTATCGTGGCTTTAAAGTCACAATAGAACGAAATCCGTCAGCAAATACTTTTTTTGAGCTTGATAAACCTTGTATCGCTGTTCTCCACGGAGAACTCACCTATTCATGTGACGTTGCCACAGATAATGGCGTGGGAAATGTCAGAAGAATTGAAAATCTTGCAGGAATACAGATAAATCAGAAGCAATGTTCTCTTGAAGAACAGCTTGAAAAAGCAAACAAGGATCTCTCAGAAGCTCAGCAAAATATGCTCAAACCATTTGAACATGGACAAGAATTAGCCGAAAAGACAAAACGTCTTGAATATGTCAATGCACAGCTCAGCGGAAATTCTCAGAGTATAAATAATGTTCCTGAAAGTGCTGTGGAATTTAGATTCCATAATAACAAATATCAGGCATTGATCGGCACAAAAAACAAATCAGAATGGTGTGATGTAGTATCAAAGGGTGGCAAGCTCATCGCTGCGTCAGATACAAAGGTCTACAATCTGTCTGAAAAAGAAAGCGACCAGTTTCGCAGCTATGTTTTTAACGGTGACAAAATTGACACAGGCAAGAATAATTCCTTACTGGAAAAACTTAAGCCAAAGGCTCTTAAATTATAAAACATTGAGAGGAGGTGAGGGTATATGATAGACAGAAGATACGAATCAGGCAAAAGCTTTGTCATGTACTCTAAAGAGGAGCTTGAAGCCGCACGGCGAACAGATATGGTCACATTTCTCGAAAGCCACGAAGGTTTCAGCTTTAAATCGTCAGGCGGTTGGTATATAGGGATAGAGCATGACAGTCTTAAAATCAATCCAGACCGCTATACCTGGCACTGGTATTCAAGAGATCTGTTTGGAAAAGGTGCTATCGACTGGCTCTGCAAAGTTGACGGATATGGTTTCAGAGATGCTGTATCACGACTCATAGGGGATAGCTGCAGTATACGAGCCTCACCCGATTTAAAAGCCAATGAGCAGCATTATCCGAAAAAAGTTAAGAAGCCAAAAGCTGAGCTTACACCGCCTCAGCCTATGCAGGGCAAATGCCGTGAGCTTTACGCCTACCTCAACATCACAAGAAAGCTGCCTGCCGATATAATTTCATACTGCGTCAGCAATAAGCTTATTTATCTTGATGTAAAAAAGCGAGCTATATTCTGCGGCTACGATAAGACAGGAAAAATGCGATTTGCCGAGGCGAAGATCACAAATACCTTTAACAAATACTATCCGCAGAATATTGAAGGCAGCACTAAGGATTATAGTTTTTATGTTTCCGCAGTGCCCGGCTCTTATGGATATGACCCTGCAAAGATATATGTGTTTGAGGCTCCCATTGACCTGTTGTCACACGGCGCTTTAATGCAGCTTTCAATGAGAAAACAATGCTCAGCTATCGGTCAAGGGGACAAATACCGTCCTGACTGCTGGCTTGGCGTAAACAGAGTATCCCTTTCAGGCTGTTCTGACATAGCACTTAAGCAAAGACTATCTGATGATCCTCGTATCACACAGATAGTCTTTTGTCTTGATAATGACGAAACAGGACAGCAGGCAACGGAAAAGCTTATGAACAAATATTCACAGCAGTATACCGTTTCAGTCAGCATACCGCCTTACGGCAAAGACTGGAACGATACACTCAAGGCTGTGGTGTCAGCACATTCAAAACTAACAGATAAAACAAAAACGGAGGAATGAATTATGAAACTGAAAGAAAAAATCAAAGAAAAGAGCATAAAGCTTAGTGCTCGTATATTCGGAATTATGACAGCTTGTCTGTCATCAGCCATTGCAGCCTTTGCCGATGTTGAAACAGACGCAACCTCAGGTGTATGGGCTTCGGTCGCCACCTGGATCACCAAAAACAAAAATGGGCTTTCCATTGCAGCCAAAGCACTGCTTGGACTGTGTCTGGTCGGCGTTGTTATATGCCTCGGTGCAAGCGGCAAAAACGGCATATCCTCAGTCAAGGGATGGCTTATCGCTATCGGCGTGGCTGCTGCCCTGCTCGTTTTCGGTGACGCTTTCCTTGACTCAATATATGTAGCTTGATCTGCACGGACACATAATTGTGTGTGTCCGTAAAAGCGTTATTTTTAACGTTTTTACGGGCATACACAGATAGACAGAAAGGAGTATTATTTTGAAGTACATGAAAAGCAAAAAGGTATGGTATCAGCTTATATTCATCACCGCCATTGTTATGAGCGGCTGCGGCAGTATACAGGCTTGTGCAGCAGAACTGGGATATACAGGGTGTTCCTCAGAGATTTTGAAAATGGTAACAATAAAGAATCATTTTCGTGATCTGTTGATAAATATAGAATTTAACATACTGAGTTTTCTTTGTGATGTGATAGATTACTTTGATAAGGCTGTCAAAACATTACTCAAACTCAATTTCTTCGACTACCTGTCGGACGAATTCAGCTTAAGTCAAATGCAAACAATTATTCTGTCTATCATGAGCCTTGCACTTGTTTTTGGAGCGTGTGCTCTCGTGATATTCAGAAATAAGATCAAAGTGTCTGATTTTTTGATGAGTATTTTGGTCTCAACTATACTGCTTGTAGCATTTCCGGCATTCATATCTTCTTGCAACTCACTTCGCAGCAAGGGTATAACAACAGCACAGAACATAAAGATCAATGATCAATCTGAACAAACAACGGTCGACAAAGACGGCACAGTCACTGTCGGAACATTGGGCAAGGATCTTCTGGCGTCGGGAATATATGACGTTGAAAACAGCGTTGATAATAAGAAGATGATGACTTACCTCGATACTGTGGGCAGTTCAGGAAATGTAAAGGACATTCAGATAACAGGTGGAATTGAGCCTGACGATAGCAAGTCTTGGACTACCCGTTATCTTACAGATATACATGACGTATATCCTAAGCAGAAAAAGTACAATAGTCTAACCACAGAGAATATGATGTCCCTTTTAGGACTTGAAAATGAATATAATGTTCTAAAGAATGCAAATGGAGAGCTTATACTCAGTGCAGATTATGGTGCAAATATGCAGGTATACTGTTCTGTATACAGCACATCAGGCTCAATATACGGAAGCGTTCTGTCTGAAAAAGATTATGAAACATTTTTGTCAGCTTCTATTGGTGACGCTTGTCCTTATGGTGCTACACTTGGAGATCTGCATTATCCAGACGGCAGCAGGATAACAAATGTCATTAACTATAATACATATCTTCGTGACATTATAGCAAACCACCCTGCTGTAGCTGCCGCAGGCAAAACGCAGGAGGTAGGAGCAAACGCACATACTGTTGAGGAAGCACTTGACATTATCAAAGATGATGTTATAAGGGAGCTTAACATAGCGGCAAATACCAATACCGCCAAAGATGCAGAACCAGTAAATGCAGAATATCAATCTTTTCCTCTTTTTGACGAGGAAGATTATGATGATCTTAATTCGGTAGAGCAGATCATACGCAGAAATATAACCAGCGGCTACACGGTTGACTGTTTATATTATTATCATATCGACTTCTGGTCAACCTTTGTGCTTATGCTTGCAGTGGCTATCTGCCTTATTTTCAGCGGAATAAAAATAGCAACTACGCTATTTGAAATAATATTTGCACAGCTCATTACACCCTTTATCATAGCAACAGACCTTAACGGCTCAGGCAGAGCTAAAAAAGCTATCCAGAATATGCTGCTTTCAAACATAATTCTTATGATAGTTGTAATTCTTTTAAGAATATACATAGCCGTTATATGGGGCATAAAAGGTTCGGAATACGGCAGCAATTTTGCGGTAATGCTCATAGTTATAATAGCAGGCGCAAAGTTTGTGATAGACGGTCCAGAGGTGTTGACAAAGCTGTTCGGCATTGACGCAGGCGTTAAGTCAGGTGCAGCCACAATGATGGCAATAAATCAATCAATGCAAATGGGCAGTTATGCCACAATGGGACTTGCTCGTACAGGCAGCACAGTTATCCACAGTGCTGGAAGTGTTGCAAAGCATACCGCAAGCAGCGCAGCAGGAGCAGTAAAAGGCTTTGCAGGCGGCGTATATGGTGGTATACACGGCGGTGATACTACCCCTGGCAAGATAGGAAAAGCTATAGGCGGCGCAGCAGCAGGAACTGTAACAGGCGCTGTCGGTGGAGCTTTCGGTCATACTAATGCAGGCGCAAAGGCAGCTTATGCAGTAACAAATCCAGGCTCAATAAAAGATACATTCTCAAATGCAAAAGACAACATTGCCAATAACGTAAAAGAGTCTGTAGGAGAGGGCTTTTCATCAGGCGGCGCAGGCAGCGCTTCAAAGGGTGCTGACGGAAAGGACGGCTTAAATGGCACTAACGGCATGAATGGAGCTAAAGGTGACAGAGGTGCGCAAGGTGCAGCAGGGAAAGACGGCACAAATGGAACTGATACAAGAGCCAACAACAATGAAAACAGCAGCAATAACAGAAATAATAACGGCACATCTCAGCCTGCCCGTGGCAGCGGCTTTAACGTTCCGACATCATCAGGTGAAAATAGCAACAATGCCACTAGCAAGAGCGGCAACGGTTTGAATATTCCAAATCCTGCAAGCAGCAATACCGCCAGTGCAGGAAACGGCGGCAGCTGCTCTGACGCTCCAAAACCGACAAACAGCAGTGAGCCGAATAATAACAGCGGCAGCGGCTTCAATAAGGAAGGAGAAAACTAAGCTATGGGAGTAGTACCGAAAAAAACTAAAGCGGAGCAGCGTATATTTAGACACATAAACCTTACCAAAATAGTTGGCTTTATAGTTACTCTTTTGGTAGCCTCGCAGTTATCAGGAATGTTGGTCAGCTCTAAGCTGGGCATTCCTTTTATCATATTCTGTGGCGCAGTGTTTATTATTATGAGTGGCAAAAGCCCCTCTGACCCCTGCAAATGCTTTGCAGAGGCTTGGCTTGAGTGGCTCAGCTTTCTTATGACAAATAAAACGCTGCATAAGCACAAGGAAGGAGAACAAAATAATGAAAAAGAAGTCATCGACATTGAAAAGTAAAATCAAAACTTCCAAAGGCTTTGCGAGAGAAAAAAAGACCAAAAAGCTGAAAGATGATCCGTCAAGCATAATGTCACGTCTGTCATTTGAAAGCATACATAACGGAATAGTCGAGCTGAAAGTAAAAGGCAAGCCGCTCAAAATGGGCGTGCTTGCAGTATCGGGAATGGATATATTTGACCTTAATGACTATGACCGCAACACTGTTTTCAATAATTTTGCGAAAGCAACATTATCCATAGGCACAGGTCACAAGTATGTTTTCACATCAAAAACGCCATATCTTGCTAATCAAAAAGCTTTTATAAAATACAAAAGTCAGCAGAGCATAAACAGATATTCCGAATATCTGCTCAATGAACAGTACGAGCTGTTTGACAGCTTTGAGAGCAGCCATTTTGACAGAATGGCGTATCTTTTCATATACTCCGATGACGAGAAGAAAATCTATAACGGTGCACAACGTTTTATCAGCCATATGCGAGATATAGACGTATCGTGGTGTTCCGATGATGAAATAATCGTCACGCTTAACAAGCTTATCTGTCTGAATACAGAAAATCAGCAGCTATCTGAAAAAGGCAGCCTGAATGAGATCATTTTACCTGAGAAGATAACTTTTCGACCTAATTACTACAAAGTAAATGATGTATACGCACAGACGATAGTTGTTTATGATTATGCAGCGGAAATCGATGACCTCAAGCTGGCTCAAATGGTAATACAATCCTATGATACCATAGTATGGGATATAAGCATATCTGAAAAGGATAAAGTCATAGATGAGATAAGTGCATCCCTGCGTGAGTTAGAGTCACGAGGAGGAATTATTCAAGACGCTGCCGATAAGATAGATACAAATACCGAGTATCAAAAGCTTGAGATCATTTATCAGAACATAAAAAACGGCAATGAGCAGATATATTATGTTACGCTCAGATACATTCTGAAAGACACCTCACTTAGCTCTTTGAGCAAGCGTTCAAAAGAGCTTATCCACGAACTGCAGCTCAGCGGTCTGTCTGCGTATATACCGACAAATACCACACAGCATGAGTTTCTTTCTGTTATCGATGATAAAAGCAACACTATTCAGACACCGTTTCCTGTTTTTGATACACTGTCAAGGCAGTTTCCTTTCTATTATCAGTCACATATCGATGATACAGGACTTTTCTTTGGATTCACGGAAACAGGCGGTTTGAATATTCTAAACACGTTTAAAAGGACAAAGACCCGTAACTCATTCGATCTGCTTGCGTTTGGTCTGAAGGGCGGCGGAAAATCAGTTACTTTCAAATCAATGCTTGAGGATCAGCTGCTTTTGGGCAATAAAGTAATGGTACTCGATATCGAAAGTGAATATCAGCCTATGGCTAAAGTTTACGGCGGACAGACAATAAAAATCAACAGCAGCTCAAAAATAAATCCCCTTCAAATATGCAAGGTAGTCGATGCAAGAGTTGATGATGAAATCTCACCTGAGGACGAGGCAAGAGAGAATTTTGCCACAGAGATGTCACGAATACGCACATTTATGTCTATGTATATACCTGAAATAGATATGTATACTATGGAAATCTTCATGGATCTTGTGACAGAATGTCTATCCGACAAGGGCATTTTCCCCGAAACAGATATAACACTTTTAGAGCCTGATAAGTTTCCCTGCTTTACCGATGTGAACAACAAAGTCACTGAAAAGCTGTCACAAACGGATTCACTGCCTAAAAGAAAATATGACGCATACTGCAATATACAAGTATACATAAAGCAGCTTTGCGGCAAGGGTGCATACGCCGGTATGTTTGACGGGGCAACGAACATTGATGTAAAAAGCAACGATCTTATCATCTTCGATGTTAAGAGCATCAGTGAAATGGCTGACAATGTTTATAATGCACAGTTGTTCAACATACTCACTATAATGTGGGCTACCATATGCAAAAACATAGGATATAATCAAAACGTTATCAATCCATGGGATATGCGAAACGTTGTGTGCCTTATTGATGAAGCACACCGTTTCATTTCCGTAAAATACCCTCAGGTAACGGAGTTTATAGAAAAACTATGTCGCCGTACACGAAAATATTTTGCAGGGCTATGGTTCGCAACGCAGTCGATACTTGACTTTATTCCAGACGGAAATCTTGCGGCAGCTAGCTCGATCAAGGTTATTTTCTCACTTGTCCAGTACAAAATGATACTCAAACAATCGCCGGAAAGCATTGAAATTCTTCATCAAGCCTTTCCTCGTTTTTCATATGCAGAGCTCAGAGAAAGCACAGCATTTGAACCGGGACAAATGCTTTTGTCGTTGGACTCGGACAGAGATAAGCTCCATTGCAGAAGAATAGTCGGAGCAAGACAGCTATTGTATATGGGCAATGCTCAGGACAGGATCGAGATCATACACAACTGCTTTTCTCATTATTATAATGAGCACACTAAGCAGGAATACGGTCTTATGCTGAGAAAAATGGACGCTGATTATTTCAGAAAATGCTTTCTTGCAGAAACATATTCTTACCTAAAAATCGAACAGCACATAAGCCAATATATCGACACTGTGATCATTCAAATGGTTGATAATCTTATAAAAGAACTTCTTCAGGCAGCTGGAACGGAGGCGACAAAATGAAAGTAGTAAGTCCAAAAGCGAGCAGTAAGATATATAAGATATTCACTATTGTTACTGCTGTTCTGGCTGTTTTGTTTCTCACATCCAACAGTTGGATAGCCTCACTTACATACAAAAGCAAAAGCAACGGCTATAACAAAACAATGTCACTTAACGGCTATAATATCAAGGTGACAGACGCAGCGTATTACGACAATGTATGCGAATTTGTCATAAAGTGCCGCCTTTCAGGGTCTGACACTGGAGCTACATATCCTGAGGTTACGGCTGTAAATTTTGACGACGACCTTACAGATCATAAGTTCACAGCAGGCAATAAGTATGACGATTATTCAAGAAAGATCACAGTAAAAAATCCGCCGTCGAATTTCAAAATAATGCGTGTGGTTATTAAAACTTCTATGCCTGACACAAAATATGATGACGCATATGACGAGTTTGGTGAGAAGATACCGGCGCACACCGAAAAAGGGAAAACTATCACACTTAGAGTAACTATAGACAGAAAAGATATGCAGACCCACGCCGTGAAAATAGTTCCGGGGTACTCTGAGGAAAGCTCAAATGCGAACACAACAAGCAGTTTATACAACTCTGAAACATCTAAAATCACGAGCCAACAAGCTGTAGCAGTGACAACACAAGCTACAGCACCAACCACACATGATCTGAGTGAAAAGGCTGCCGAAGCATCTCAAACGAGCAGGACTACCACGGAGAAACGACAGCCTGCAACAGCAGAAATGAACACGCAGCCTGCCGAAACAAGGGATTACAATGAGCCTGCATATGCGCCGCCGCAGACCACCGGCACGACACATAAAGAGCCTGCATATGCACCACCGCAAACCACAGCAGCAACACATAATGAGCCTGCACAAGCTGAAACCACCACAACACAGGCAAGGGTATATTCCATAAAACTCACAACAGAATTTGAGTACAATGACGTTCAGATCAAGATAGGCGAGCACACTCAGCTTCGTGCAGAAGTCAAACCCGATAACGCCGTAAATAAAAACGTAAAATGGGAAAGCAACCGTCCAGACATAGCAACAGTCGACAGTAATGGAAGGGTCACAGCAGTTGCAAAAGGCAAAGCTATCATATCCGCAGTAACAGAAGATAAGGGCTTGCAGGCAAGCTGTATGGTGACCGTCAAGGAATAGAAAAGAGGTAATAAAAATGCTATTTAACAACTCGTCAAATAAAATAAGAATCATAGGATTCTTGGTTTCAGAAGTAAAAATCATCAATGCCTATGCAATAGAATTTCTTATAGCCGTACCGAGAAAAGTCAAAAAAGGAGAGCAAGGATTTAATGATGTTTTCACTGTATATGCCAACGAGGCAAGCACGATCTCCTTTGCAAAAAATCATTTGCACAAAGGCTGTGTAGTAGTTGTAAAGGGAGAACTGAGGACCTTTACGGACAAATCAGTGAAGATATGCAGCAGTGATATAACCATTTCGTCACAGAACAAGTGAGGTGAAAACGTTGGAGAATATTCTTTTTGAATACCCGGTACGAGAAGATAACGGTTCATTAGATGAAGAATTTCAGGTATTAAAAAAGCAGCTAACAAAGCTTAAATATGCCGTGATGATATCATCTTTTTGTGCATTGGCGATGTATTTTTTATCTGCATTTTTTGCAAAAGCAGAACTGATTTTTTATTTTCTGACAGCACTTTTTGTGTGTATCGCAATGATAACAGGCAAAATTTTTGTGCGGTATCCTAAACATTTTTTGCACATAAAAGCTACAGAAAATGAACTGGAGATCACATACTATAAAGACAAAAAAAGTACACACACTTTTGCGTATGGTGAAATAGAAGAAATACGTTTTGCAGATAAAAGTTATACGGCTGTCTGTATTAAACGTGAGGGCAGAAAGCCGATATTGTTCGAGCTGAATAAGGATACACCTGAGCAGGGCTTTTTCCTTTTTACCATTCAGAAAATACTGCCTGCTGTTTGCAAAACAAACAGCAAAGCGATAGCTAAAGAATTTGGAAATGAAGATGATTATTACAACAGAATTTACGAGGGGAATAATTAAAAATGGATATAATCATACGCAATATCCCTGAGAATATGATAGATAAAATAGACAATATAGCAAAAGCTGAGGACTTATCACGGAACGCATTACTTTCAAAACTAATATCAGATTTTGTGAAAAGCAATGACGATTTTGTTGTAAATATTCTTCCGCCTATCGTTCGTGCGTTAGTAAATCAGGAGCTTGACCGCCTTTCAGAGGGCGCAAATTCCACTATAAATAATGTGTATATTGCAGCGCAAAAAATGATAAATACAACAGAAAAAATCGAAAATCTGCTTACAGAAACGATAACAAATTCTGAAGAAAACTCAATTACAAATGAAGAAATTCTCAGGGTGCTTGAAATTTCGGACAAAGAAAATTCATAAACAGGGCAGTTTTGTTTACACAATAGAAATATATACAAATTATTACAGCATGAAAAATATCTAATTCG
>ENA-OVGB01001840-OVGB01001840.1-human-gut-metagenome-genome-assembly--contig:-NODE-1840-length-17274-cov-3.205064_pt1 | contig 17274 bp, 9 predicted proteins | sample MGYA00237767_ERZ505413 | MGnify/ENA primary metagenome ERZ505413 (study PRJEB26158, sample SAMN06016410) | human gut metagenome | biome: human gut; feature: ankylosing spondylitis patient; material...
CCTTGGTGACAAGGTCGTCCACCAGCGTGCCCAGATAGCTGGTGTGCCGGGGCAGCACCAGCTGCTCTAAGCCCAGCGCGTTGCGGGCGGCGTTCAGACCCGCCAGCAGACCCTGCGCGGCGGCTTCCTCGTACCCGGATGTGCCGTTAATCTGCCCCGCAAAAAACAGCCCCCGCACATCCAGACTTTCCAGCGTCGGGCGCAATTGCCGGCTGTCGATGCAGTCATACTCAATCGCATACGCCAGCCGCGTCAGCTCGCACCGCCGCAAGCCCGGCACGGAGCGGTACATCTCCCACTGCACATCCTCCGGCAGCGATGTGGACATGCCCTGCACATACCATTCGCGGCTTTGCATTCCTTCCGGCTCAAGGAACACCTGATGGCGCTCCTTGTCGGCAAACTTGACGATTTTATCCTCAATCGACGGACAGTAGCGCGGCCCGATGCCGTGGATTTTGCCGGAATACAGCGGCGCGCGGTGGAGATTTCGGCGGATGATGTCGTGCGTTTCCGGCGTCGTCCATGTCAAATAGCATGCGTAGGTATTGTGCAGCGCGCGGTCGGTCATAAACGAGAACGGCGTCACTGGCTCGTCACCGGGTTGGGGCGTCATTTCGTCGAAATCAATCGTCCGCACGTCGATGCGCGCGGGCGTCCCCGTCTTGAAGCGGCGGAGCGGAAAGCCGATGCGCGTCAAGCTGCCGCTGAGGTTCGGCGCGCTCATCAGCCCCTGCGGCCCGCCCGGCGTGATGCTCTCCCCAATGATAATCCGGCTGCGGAGATACACGCCGCACGCGACAACCGCGACTTTGCAGGAGATATGCTGCCCCGTCGTTGTCGTCACGCCGGTGACATGCCCGTTCTCGACGTCAATCGCGGCAACTTCTCCCTGCCGGACGGTCAGGTTGTCCTGCGTCATCAGCGCGGTACGCATCCGGTTCTGGTACTGCTGCTTGTCCGCCTGTGCGCGCAGGGCGTGAACCGCCGGGCCTTTGGACATATTGAGCATTCGGCTTTGCAGGAACGTATCGTCGATGGCGCGCCCCATTTCGCCGCCCATTGCGTCCAGTTCACGCACAAGATGCCCCTTTGCGCTGCCGCCGATAACGGGATTGCACGCCATGAGGGCAATCCCGTCCATATTCAGCGTCAGCAGGAGGGTATCAAGCCCCATGCGCGCCCCTGCGAGGGCGGCTTCACATCCCGCGTGTCCGCCGCCGATGACTACCAGATCCTTCATCATACGCCTTCTGCTCCTCGGAAATAGGATTCCAGTATGATTATACCATAGGGAGGGGGAAAAGGAAAGAGGGAGAGGCGAAATTAGGGTGGGAGGAATGCGGATAACCGCGCAGAAGGAGCAATGGAAAAGCAAACAGCCCCATCGCGCCGGATAGACGCAGCTTTCTATCCCCCATCTCAAGCAAAATCAAGCGAAATCAAATGAAATCAAGCCAATTCAAATGAAATCAAATTTTCTTGCCAATTGCGGGCATCCGTGCTATCATGCGCATATAGCGAACGCAAGTTCCTATATTTCGCGGCGTATCTGCCCGCGCCGCCGTACCCATCACACAAGGAGGAGCGAAATTGACTGACATTACCACTACTCTCACTTATACCGCTGACCTCACCCGTCCCCTGCGCCGCATGAACATCCCCGCGCTGTTCATCACCGATGCGCGCCGGGCGCACCGAATCACCGTCACGGTTCTCCGCGCGGGAAATCCCGTTGACCTTGGCGACACCGCCGTTTCCGGCACGGTCAAGCACCTGCGCACCGGCACAACCATCCCGCTTAGCGGCAGCGCGCAGGGCAGCATTGCGTCCGTCACCCTGCCGCCCGCCGCCTACGCCCAGCCCGGCGACATCGAAATCTATGTCACCCTGACCAGCGGCGACGTGCAGAACTGCATTTTCGCCGCAACGGGCTGCGTTTTCCCCTCTTCCACCGACCGCGTGGCGGATGTTCCCGGTTTTTACTCGCTTGCGGCGCTGCAGGAACAGTTTTCGTCGCTGGATGCGCGTCTTCGCGCGCTGGAGGAAATCGGCATCCCCATCACGACCGCCGACCAGCTTGTTTCCGTTGTCACGCTGGATTCGTGGAAGTTCAACCTCGTATCCACAACCGCTGACACGGCGTATTCCTCGACCGCCGAAGCGGCAGCGGGGTTTGATGACGCGAGCTGGCGGACGGTCAGCGTGCCGCACGACTGGTCGGTGGGGCTGGAATTCAATTCGTCCAGTCCGGCGACGTATGAGGGCGGGTATCTGGATGGCGGCGACGCGTGGTATCGCACGACCGTCAGCGTGGACAAGCAGAACGGGCGGCGGTATATGCTGTGCTTTGACGGCGTGTACATGGAATCGACGGTGTACGTCAACGGGCAGCAGGTACACAAGAACTATTACGGCTACAATCCGTTCGCGGTGGATGCAACGGAACAGATGGTCAGCGGCGTGAATACGATTGCGGTTTTCGTGCGCAATGAACAGCCGTCGTCGCGCTGGTACTCCGGCAGCGGAATGATTCGCCCGGTGGAGCTATTGACGCTGCTGGATGACCAGATTCGCATGGAGAACATCCGCGTGACGACCCCGAAGCTGGACAGCGACCTGACGAACGGCGAAACGGTTGTCGCGTTCGACGCGGTGAACAAAACGGGTGCGGAAGCATCGGCGACGTTCACGGTGGATTTGTACGACCCGGACGGCGCAAAAGTCGGCACGGCGGATGCATCGGCGGTGATTGCGGCAGGAGAAACGCAGAACGTTAGCGCGACGGTAGCGTACCGCAGCCCGAAGCTATGGCACATCAGCGACGCGCAGCAGCGGGATTTAATGGAAAACGGGAAAAGCGTGTCGGCATCGGGCAATCCGCTGACGTGCGAAAACGCGCTGGCGGGAAAACCGCTGGGGGCGCTGCATGTGTACGGCAAAAGCACGCAGAACGGCGTGCCGCTCCCGATTGCGCCCGTGCCGATTGTCAGCGCGGGTGACGGCGGAACGGTGGCGGTCACGGTGTCGGACGGCGCGAACAATTCGCAGACGCTGACGCTGCAAACGCCGAACGCACTGCCGGGCATCCCGGTTGCATCCAGCGGCAATTACACGGATGAAAGCGGGCAGCATTGGGTGTGCGATGAAGTGGATTTGACGCGCGGGGTGCGCGTGCAGCGCATCACCAAAATCAAGCTGACATCTTCGATGAACTGGGCGAAGATTGGAAACAAAGTTGACCGCTATTTCGCGGCGTTTGACGGTATCAAAGCAGCAGGAATATTCTGCACGCATTTCAGCGCTGCCATCAACAGTGAAACCGTAGGCGGCATTGCTACCAGCAGCAGCAATATCATCGGTTTCGCTTACGCGGAAAGGGGCACGACGACCGTTTCCGACTTCAAAGCATTCCTCGATGCGAACGAGGTATATATCTATGTACCGCTTGCAACACCCGTCGAAGCTGCCCTTTCATCCGCTGAAATCGCCGCGTACAAGGCGCTGACCACCTACGCCCCGCCGACCGTCATCAGCGCAAGCGGCGTGGCGGGGCTGGCGGCAAGCTATCAGCAAAGCATTCTGCCCAGCGATGCGCCGTCCACGCTTTTGACGGCTTCCCCGGCGAACCTCTACGAAGCCCAAATCAGCGCGAAAGTCGTCAATCGGGTTCAGCGGTCAAAGCGCGTCCCCTACGGCTACCGCAGCATCCGATTCGACAAGGACACGGGCTTCTATCTCAACGGCATCCACACGAAGCTCAAAGGCGTGTGCGTCCACCACGACGGCGGCTGCATCGGCGCGGCGGAGAACCGCAGCGCCATTGAACGGCAGGTGGACATCCTGACCAACATGGGCTGCAACGCAATTCGCCTGACGCACAACCCATTCGGCGCGGAATACCTCGACGTATGCCAGCGCAAGGGCGTGCTGCTGGTGGAAGAGCTATTCGACGGGTGGACGAAGAGCAAGAAACAGAAGGATTTCGGGCGATACTTCACCGACCATTACAGCGAAGTCGTGACCAGCACGATTCGCCGCGACTGGAACAATCCGGCGGTCATTATGTGGTCGCTGGGCAACGAAGTGCGCACGAACCTGACGGGCGGCGACTATTCATCCAGCGAGATTGTGAACGTCTGCACGATGGTGAACAACGCGGTGAAAGCCCTCGACAGTACCCGCCCGACGACGATGGGCAACAACGCGCCCGGCGGCAATCTGGCGGCGCTGATGGCTATCGTCGATGTCGTCGGCATCAACTACAACGGCAACAACCAGACCTACCAGACCGACCGCCCGATTTACGGCAGCGAAACGACCTCGGCGCTTTCCAGCCGCGGTGTATATGCGACAGACAGCGCGAACATGGCGTATCCGTCCTACGACAACAAGGCGGTTTCGTGGGGCAACACGGCGGCAGAAACGGTGAACGCCTACTTGAACAGCGCCCGTTCCTGCGGACATTTTGTCTGGACGGGCTTTGACTACATCGGCGAACCGACCGAATGGAACAAGTATCCGGCAAAGAGCAGCTATTTCGGCATCGTGGACACCTGCGGTTTCCCGAAGGACATTTACTTCATGTACCAGTCGATGTGGGACAGCCGCCCGATGATTCACATCCTGCCGCACTGGACGCACGAATCCGGCAATATCGACGTATGGCTGTACTCGAACTGCGCGGCCGTCGAGTTATTCTTGAACGGTACATCGCTTGGCAAGAAGACGCTTTCGCAGCGCGGGACGAAGAATCAGTACGCCTACACGGTGGCATACGCGGCGGGAACCATCGTCGCGAATGGTTACGACAGCAGCGGCAAGCTGGTCGCGCAGGACGTGCAGTACACGGCGGGAACGCCCGCGAAACTGGCGCTTTCCAGCGACAAGACGGCGGTCAATACCGCGTCGGATGATTTGGTTTACATCACCTGCGACGTGCTGGACAAGAACGGCACGCGCTGCCCGACGGCTGACAACAGCGTGACCTTTACTGTCACGGGCGGCAGCATCGTCGGCACGGACAACGGACACGGCACGAACGTGGAGAAGCTCTCCGGCAGCACGCACGCTGCGTTCAGCGGGAAGTGCCTTTGCGTGGTGAAGCACGACGGGGCTTCCGGCGCAATGAAGATTACGGCGACAGCGAACGGCTTGACGGCGGGGACAATCAGCGTGACGAAGAGCGATTCGACGGTCAAGGCTTCCGCGCCTGCCGCGTCGTTCGTCGACGCGACGAACCCGCCGCGCCGCGACACAAGCGAACCGACCGAACCTGCGCCGACGATTTCCGCCATCAGTGCGGACAAAACGACGGCGGCGCTGAACGAGGAAATCACCTTCACGCTGACCGTGGCAAACACGACGAGCATCCGCGTGTACATTGACGGCAGCGTGAACCGCTACATCTACGACGTAACGGACGGGACGATGACCTACAAACTGTCCTTCACGGACGCGGGCAGCGGAACGCGCACGGTTGCGTTTGAGCCTTGCAGGGGCGACGTGGTGGGCGCGAAAACGGCGGAGACGGTGATTACGCTGGCGGCGAACAGCTGATGCTATTAAGGCAATACCGCACAAATGAGTTGGTGCGATGGCGAATGCATTTTTTGTCAGATGCGATTGCAGAAATCGAAGGTTTACTGGAGGTAAATCGAGATTTCTGCAAGAAGCAGATGGCAGAAAAGGCATCGCCAGCGCTGCCGACGAATTGTGCGGTAGTGCCTTAACCCAATCGAAAAGGGAGCAGCTCATGCGGGCTGCTCCCCCTTTTCTTTGATTTCGATTTCTGGTATAATGACTTACGCCAGATGCCGCGCAAGCACATTCTGCACCAGCGCGCCGTCTGCCTTGCCCTTCACGCGCGGCATGAGCGTTTTCATGATAAGCCCCTTCTGCTTCGCGGTCGGCGCATCCAGCCCCAGTTCCGCCAGCACAGCGGTCACTTCCGCCTCCACCTCATCCTCGGACATCATCTTCGGCGCGAACTCCTGATATACCTTCATGCGCAGCGTGTTTTCCGCGATAATATCCTCACGGCCGTTCGCCTGCTCAATGGATTCCTGACACTGCTTGATTTCGCGCAGGACGACGGCGTTCTCTTCGTCCTCCGTGAGGTCGGCGCGCTTGTCAATCGCCTTGTTTTTCAGCGCGGACAGCAGCAGCGACAGCGCTTCCTTGCGCTCCTTGTCGTGATCCTTCATTGCCTGCATCATCGCGGCGCGGACGGTTTCGATTCGAGACATATTCCTCATCCTTTCCTGATGGATTTCAGGCATATTGTACACCCCTTTGACCTATTTGTCCAGCATATCAAGGAGGATTTTGCGATGCTTTCCAAGCGCGAAAAGCTGTTTGCCGCCGTTTCTGACCTGCACGGGCTGATTTGCCCTGTCTGCCGCCAGCTGCTTTCCCGGCAGGGCGACAATTTAATTTGCGCGGGCGGTCACGCCATAAATGTGAACCGGCGCGGGTGCGTTAATCTGCTTTCGGCGCAGGCAGATACATTCTATGACGCGGCGCTGTTTGCCGCCCGTGAGCGCGTGTTCGCGGCGGGGTGCTATCAGCCGGTCGCGGACGCCATCGACGCGCTGCTGCCGGATGCGCCACAAAAGCTGCTGGACGCGGGCTGCGGCGAAGGGTGGTACCTGAACGCCCTGCTGACGCGCCGAACGGACAGCATCGGTGCGGGCATCGACATCAGTCGGGACGCGATTCTGCAAGCAACCAACCAGCCTTGCCAAGCCGTCTGGTGCGTGGGGGATTTGCGCCGCCTTCCTTTTGCGGACGGCACGTTTTCCGCCGTGCTGGATGTGCTGACCCCCGCGAATTACGACGAGTTCCGCCGCGTACTATCCCCGGACGGCATGCTGGTGAAGGTCTATCCGGGGCAGGACTATTTGCGGGAGATTCGCGCGGCGCGGGGCATGTCCGCCTACGAGGAAGGGTCGGTGGATGCGTACCTGCGGGAGAAGGCGCAGCTGGTAAAATCGGTGCGGGTACATGAGACACTGCCCGTTTCGCCAGAATTATGGGGCGATTTCGTGCGCATGACGCCGCTGAATCACGACTTGTCGGCAGCGGAAAAGGATGCGCTGGCGCAAAAAGCAGATGCGCATGTGACGGTGGATTTGCACGTTGCGCTGTGCAAATTCAGATAAAGAAACGGCAGCCTTCCCGCGATTTGGGGAGAGCTGCCGTTTTGATTATTTCCGCTTCCACGCAACGAGCGTCAGTTCAGGGCCAACATAAGTGCCAATCAGGCACCCGATTTTGACGCAGCGGATGTCCTGAATGCCGAGATTCGCCGCTTCAATCTGCGACTTGATGAGCGCAACCGTCTCCGGGCAGTCCGCACCGCCGATATAGACCGGAACGTCCGGATCGGGCGGACACTCCTTCAGCTGCTCGATGTACCACGCGCGCCCCTTCGCCATTCCGTGCACCATGCCCGCCTTGCTGACGATGCCGTCCTCAATTTTCAGCGTCGGCTTGATGCTCAGGCGGTTGCCCAGCTTGCCCACCAAAGGCGAAAGACGTCCGCCCATGACGAGATATTTGAGGTCAGCCGCCATGCCGATGATTTTGTAGTGCGCCATCACATCGCGCAGCTTCGCCAGCATGGTCTGCATGTCGCTGACACCCTCGCGGCGATAGCGCAGCGCCTGATCGACGAGCATGTACTCCGCGCACGTCGCGTTGAGCGAATCCAGCACCGTCACGCGCGCCGGGTCGTGGCACGCCTCCCGCGCAATGCACGCCGACTGGTAGCACCCGGACAGCTTCGACGAGCCGGTTATCACCAGCACTTCGTCCTCCGGATTCTCCAGCAGACGGTTGAAGCACTTGCGGTAATGTTCCACCGGCACCTGGCTGGTCTTGGGCAGCTCCTTGGCGACCCGCAGGCGCGCATAAAAATCATCCTGCGTCAGGGATACGCCGTCATCCCAGTATTCCTCCATGCCGAAGCGAATCGGCAGCGGCATCACGATGAGATCAGCGGCCTTGGCTTCCTCCTGCGTAAAATCGGACATGGATTCGGTGACGATGCGAATCATGCTTTCCTCCCATAATGCGGCAAAATGCCGGGAATATCAACAAATACGAAGCATAGCATAAAACCTTGACCGTGTCAAGCATTCAGCAGAAAGATAAACGAGCGTTGAAAATTCATTCTCTCTCCGCGGCGCGCAAATGTAAAAACAGCGCCCTTTGCTTGCAATATCCGCCGAAAACGGGTATACTGATGGAGGAATCAACAAAGAGGAGGCGCAGTATGCAGCCGCGGCAAATGATTCAAAGGCTGATGAACAATATCAGCACCGTTATCGTGGGCAAGCAGGAAGTTATCGAATATGCGCTGATTGCGCTGTTGTGCCGGGGGCATGTGCTGATTGAGGACGTGCCGGGCGTGGGCAAGACGACGCTCGCCAGCGCCTTGGCGAAATCGCTGGACTGCACGTTCCGGCGCATTCAGTTCACCCCCGACCTGATGCCCTCCGACGTGACAGGCTACACGCTGGTCAACTTCAAGACCGGCGAAACGGAATACCGCGAAGGCTCGGTGATGAGTCAGGTGGTGCTGGCGGACGAAATCAACCGCACCAGCCCGAAAACGCAGTCCGCCCTGCTGGAAGTGATGGAAGAGCAGCAGGTGACGGTGGATGGCGTGACGCACCCCGTGCCGCAGCCCTTTATCGTGCTGGCGACGCAGAATCCGGGCGAATTTGTGGGCACATATCCCCTGCCGGAAGCGCAGATGGATCGCTTTTTCCTGCGCCTGTCCATCGGCTACCCGACGATTGAGCAGGAGATGGACGTGCTGGAACGCTATTCCGGCGTGGTGAAGCCGATGGCGACGCTTTCTCCCGTCTGCTCGGCGGCGGACGTTATCGCCATGCAGCTGGGCGCATCCACCCGCGCCGCCATTGCCCTCATCCACGGGGCGCAGGCGTGCGCGCTGCTCGCCGGGCGCGACTACATCGTGCCGGAGGACGTGCAGCACATGGCGGTGCAAGTGCTTGCGCACCGCCTTGTGCTCAGCCCCGAAGCACGCATGAAGGGCGTGACGCCGGAAAGTGTCGTCCGGCGCATCATTCAGAATACGCCCGTGCCGGTGAAGCTGTGAGCGCCATGAAGCAGGCAGAGAACCGTCCGGCGCGGCAGGTGACGCTGCATTTGACGCTGCCCATTCTCGTCACGCTGACACTGCTGACGGCGGCGTTTTCCACCGGCAGTCCCGTTTTCCTGATGCCCGCGCTGCTGATTGCGCTGCTGTGCCTGAGCGGGATTTACGGCGTGTTCCGCGCGTCCGCCACGCTGGAGGTATCCTCCCGCGCCTCCACCGAGCGGGTGCAGCGCGGCGAGGATGTGACGCTGAACGTGCAGGTCAAGCGGCGCGGGTGGATTCCGCTTGCCCCGATGTGGCTGGAACTCTCCGGTGTCAATGGCGCGAACAGCACTGCCAGCGGTACGCAGATGATGCAGCTCCGTCCGGGGCGGTCACAGGCGCTGGAGCTCTCCTTCCATGCCGCGCACGTCGGCGCGATTCAACCCGGCGTGCAGAGCGTGATGCTGTCGGACTTCTTCGGCGTATGCACGATTCGCCAGAAGCCGAATATGGACGGCGGGGAACTGCTCGTGCTGCCGCAGCTGTTCGACATCGCGCCGCTCCGCCTGTCCTCCGGCGAAATGGGCACAGAAGCCATGGCGCGCGCCTCCGAGGACGTGACGAACCCCACCGACGTGCGCACCTATCAGCCCGGCGACCCGATGAAGAAAATCCACTGGAAGTTATCCGCCCGCAAGCAGGAGGCGCTCGTTCGCCGCTTTGAAGACCCCGTTCAGCCGGACGCGCTCGTCCTGCTGGACTGCGCCGAACCGCCAAAGCAGGCCGATTCGGAGGAAGACGCCGACCTGCGCGACGCGCTGATTGAAACCGCCGCGTCGGTGATGGTACAGGCAGCGAAAGCCGAACATCCGGCGCGCCTGCCGTTGCCCGGCGCGCACCCGGTGGAGCTGGACAAGGACATGGGGCTGAAAATGCTGCTGGAAAACCTTGCGCGCGCGGATTTCAGCAATCCGGAGCCTTTCGCGAAGGTGCTGCTGCTGGAAATGCGGCGGATGCGGAAGGTGGGGTGTACGGTGGTGATTACAGCGCGTTTGGATAGTCAGATGGTGGATGTGATGCTGTCAATGCGGAGGATGGGGCCGAATGTGCGGCTGTATCTGGTAACGCAGACGCCGGAGGACGCGCGGCTGATGCCGATGATTTTGAAGCTGCAGGAAGTTGGGGTAGAGGTGGGGTCTGTGAAGCCCTTACCGCTGTAAAGGCGAAAAAAGCCGCTTAACCCAAAGCGCAGGGAAAAGCACTCAAGCCGGGCGGCAAAAAAAGGGTCAAGTGGGAATCCCCCTTGCGGGGTCAAGGGGCGGAGCTCCCTTGTGGGGTTTGGGGCAACGCCCCAACTGTTCCACGGGCGACCATTCCAAAGGAAAAGTCAACAAAGGCGCAGGCAGCGAAGCGTCCCTGCCAGTAACTTTGCGCTCCCGCAGGAGCGCCCCCCCAAGCTGCTCTTTCCAACATCTATGCTGTGTCGCGCCAGATGGGCGCGACCGGATTGCCTGTCTTCCAGACATAGCTTGTCTTTCTCGCAAGCAGGGGATTTCGCCTCTGCGGAGGCGACAAGGGGGCAATGGAAACAGACGAAGTCTGCGCTCGCCCCCTTGCCCCCTTCGGGTCGCCACTAACGAAGTTGATTTTTTTTGAATCATCAATAAAAGTATTAACTTTCCGTTCATCAGGAGATTTTCGCCATGCAATACTGCACCTTGGAAAAAGAGGGCTTTCTGGGGACATTCTACGAGCGCGAAACGCCGTCGGAGAAGGCCGTCATCCTCGTGGGCGGAAGCGGCGAGGGGCGCGCCGTCAAGGTTTTGCAGCCTTACGCGCGGAAAATCGGCATGAGCGGGCTGTCCCTCGGCGCGGCGTGTACGCTGCTGTGCGCGAATGGGAAAATCACCCGAAGTGACGCAGCGTCTGCTGGCGAAAATGATGACGATGGAAGCAAAATACCCGGAGGAGTCCAACCGTGCCTGTGCTGACAGTTGGACGAAACTGGTTGATTTCTTCCAAACAAACATGGTGAGGAGGTGTCTGCTCTGCCAAAGGAATTGCGCAGCGCGGTTTCGCGCGGGATTCTGGCACTTTTGATGGCGTCGGGACTCATCCTGACGCTTTTGTGCGTCACGGGCGAATCGTCGCTCTGGGCGCTTGCGCTGGGGACAAGCCTGCCGGTGATTGCGCTGCTGTCCATCCTGCGGACGCGCCCCGGCGGAAAAGTGCTCGCGGCGGGCATCACCGCGGCGGGCGTGATTGTATGGCTGATTGCAGGCGGCGCGGCGGACGCGGTTGAAGTCGTTCGGGCGCTGCTGCTGCATTTTTCGGGGCTGACGGCGGCGCTTCCGCTTGTCGCGCGACCTTTCGCGGCGATTCTCGGCGTAACTTGCGGTTTCATCGGCTATGGGCTGACCAGCCGCCGCGTGGGCGCATATCCGGCGCTGGCGACGGTACTGCTGATGGCGCTGCTGCTCTGGCTGGGCAATCGCCCGGATGCGCTGTGGAGCTTGCTGCCCGCCATCATCCCGTGCGTTGCGCTGCTGATGGTGTCCGGGTACGACGAAATTTCCGTCACGCGCGTGCTGCCGCTGACGCTTGTTGTCGTTCTGCTGAGCTTCACAGGCGTTGCCATCGGCGGCATCACCGTTCAGCCGATGAAGGAAGCGGCGGATGCCCTGCGCCAGAAAATTTATGACTACCTTTTCTTCACCAGCGCGCGCGACGTGTTCTCCATTGCCTCGCAGGGGTACTATCCTCAAGGGCCGACGCAGCTTGGCGGCGCGGCGACCCCCAGCGAGCGCCCCGTTCTTCGTGTGAGCAGCAGCGGGCGAATTTACCTGCGCGCCGTAACCAAAAGTTCATACACAGGCAGCATGTGGATTGACGAGACAGGCGGGCGGCGCTACCTGTGGAGCAGCCCGCGCTGGCAGAATCTGCGATCCCAGACATTCGACCTGACGCTGCCGAACGAGACAATCGCGGCGAATCTGCCAACAAAGACCGTCACCGTCACCATGCTGTCGGACAGCGCAAGCAGCCTGTTTGTGCCGCAGCGCATCCGCGAATTGTCCGTTGGCAGCGGCATCGTGCCGTATTTCAACGTGGGCAGCGAAATTTTCGCGACGCGGAATTTAACCTCCGGCGACACATGGACAGCAACGTATGTTGATTTGACCGCCGGGCAGAGCGGCTTGGCGGAGCTGATTGATGCGGGCGCACAGCTGACCGACGCCCAGTACGAGGACATCCGCAAGCTGTACACCGGGCTGCCCGGTCACCTCGAACAGCGCCTGTTCGACTTCGCGCGCAATGCAGCCGGAAACGCCGATTCACCCTACGAAATGGCGCGCAGCATCCAGTCGTATTTGCAGGCGTACTGCCGCTATTCGCTGGATATTCCCGAACAGGCGTCGAACCTCGATTTCGTATCGACTTTCCTGCTGATGACGCGCGAAGGCTACTGCACGCACTTCGCGTCCGCCATGACGGTGCTGTGCCGCATGGTCGGGCTGCCCGCGCGGTATGTGGAAGGCTTCGTGGCGGATGTGGACGCATCAGGGCAGACGGTCGTGACCGGCACGAGCGCCCACGCGTGGACGGAAATCTACTTTCGGGGCGTGGGCTGGGTGACGTTCGACGCAACGCCGTGGACATCGACGCAGAACGCCTCGTCCGCGCCCAACCAGCCGGATGATCTGCCGACGCCCTCGGTTTCGCCGTCTCCATCGCCCTCCCCGTCGCCATCGCCAACACCCTCGCCTTCGCCGGAGATGGACGACTCATCGGCTTCACACGAACCGACCAGCACGCCATCCCCCGCACCGTCGCCCTCACCGGAAGCGAATCTGCCGACGAATACCCCTGAACCCGCACCGGCGCCGCCAGACAATCCACCGCCGGACGTGCCGTGGCTGCTGCTGATTCTGCTTGCGCTGATGGCGGCGGCTGGCGGGCGCATTTGGTGGACACTGCCGACCACGCGCGACAAGCAGGCGAAGGATGAAAGCACACGCTGCATGGTGTGGATGCAGGCGACGCACGATGCCCTGCGGATGGCGGGCTTGCGGCGCGGACACAGCGAAACGCCGCAGCAGTTCTTCCAGCGCGCAGACGCAGCCGTTCACGCACAGGGCGCACTGGCCGTCGTTGGAGAAATCGAGACGCTGGCGTTCTATGCCCGCGCGGACTTGCTGCCCAGCGACACACAGGCGCTTCGGCAGGCGTATCAGACGCTCTGGCAGGACATGAAGCCGCTCCGCAAAGTGCGGCTGACGCTCTACCGGGCAGTTGTGCCGATGAAAATGCGCAACTTTACACAAAGCTAATACTATTTCCAAATGAGAATGCGCCAAGATGCGCCGCGAATTTTTCGTTCTGGCTAACGGGAGTGAAATGCAGCGTAGCAGCGCTACGCTAAATGGAACGACCGGACGCCAGAGCGGAAAAGGCGCAAGCAGATGGCGCAGGTGAATTTGGAAATAGTATAATACCAAAAACAGGGCTGCCTCGAGCGTGAAGCAGTCCTGTTTGTATTTATCTGATAGTTACGAAATTGTCTGGTCGAAGAACACGTTTTCGTCGCCCGTCGTGGTGATTCTCATCTGCACATGGACGCCCTGTTCCGTCTTTTCCACCGTCAGCGTGTCTTCCTCCGCCATCTCCGGCTCGAAGATTTTCAGCGTCAGCCGACCGTCCTTCATCCCCCATGCCCCCAACGCCGGCGTATCGGCTTTATCGCGCGTGAAGAAGGGTTCGCAGTGCACAGCGCGGTGAATCGTGTGCCACCTGCCGCGCCCGGCAGTGACGAGCAGCTGCCCCTGCGTATTCCGCATTGTCAGCATATCGCCATCCAGCGTCAGGCGCATCCAGACGTTCGGCGCATCCAAGTTCAGGTATTCCGGCGGAATGTCACTGCCATCGTCCTCCGGCAAATCGCGTTCGTAGCGCAGGTTCGCCGTCTTTTGGCGCAGTTGCTCCGTAACCTCTGGTTCATCCGCAACAGCATCCGATTCGTACTTCATCAGCACCTCATCGTAGTACGCATTCAGCACGCCGCCCATGTTCTGCGTAAGGCAGTTCGTGACCAGAATGGTGTCCGTCGCCGGATGCACGACGCAGAACTGCCCGTACATGCCGTCCGCGCGGAACGCCCCGTGCCGACACTGCCAAATCTGGTAGCCGTAGCCCTGCGCCCAGTCGCTGTTCGGGTCGTCGCCGTTGCCAATTTGCCGCGTCGTCGCCTCGCGGACATACCATTCCGGCACAAGCGGCTGCCCATTCCAGCGCCCGGATTGCATCAGCAGAATGCCGAGCTTTGCGATGTCCTCCGGGTGCAGGGAAAAGCCGAAGCCGCCCGTGCAGATGCCGTTCGGGTCGCGAATCCACCGCGTGCCGGTGATGCCCATCGGCGTAAGCAGCTTGTCGCGCAGGTACTCTTCGAGGTCGATGCCGCGCTGTTTGAGGGCGGCAGACAGCATATACGTCGCGCCCGTATTGTAACGGAAAGTTTCACCGGGTGTATCCGCGAAAGGCTCGCGCAGGAACGCCGAAATCGCGTCATCCCACGCATTTTCCTGATGGAACGGCTCGCTTCCCTGCCCCGTTGACATCATCAGCAGATGCCGAATCGTGAGCATTTGCAGCTGCGGTGAATCCGGCGCGTTCTTCGCCTGCTCCGGGAACAAATCGACAATGCGCTCATCCAGGCGGATTTTCCCCTCGCCCGCCGCGATGCCAATCGCCATGGCCGTGAACGTTTTGCTCAAGGAATAGACAGTGCGCAGCTGCTCCTGCGTGTAGGGCGGCCAATATGCTTCGTACAGCACCTGATTATGGCGCAGCAGCATCATGCTGACGACGCTGATGTTCTCTTTTTCCAGCCGCTCCAGCAGATTCAGGATGTTTTGACTGTGCAGCCCCATTTCTTCCGGGGTTGTCCGCATCAGCTGATTCATGGTTTCCGCCTCCTTCAAATCGCGAAAGAACCCAAAATCGAGGGCAAGCGACATGTTTTTCTCCACGATTTCCGGCACGCGCAGCACCCCGAACCGCCACAGCAGCGGATACACATAGCTCACGCCGCGGATATCCCCCAGCGCCTTTGGGCGGTCGGCATACCCAATTTCCCGTGCGCGCCGGAATGCCAGACAGACGCTGCTCCACGAGAGCGTCTTGCTCTTCTCGCGCCGGTCGATGAGCAGTTCACGGTTCGGCTGCCCGTTCTGCCCGATTTTCAGGCAGTAAGTGAACGGCAGCCCCGTCGCGGTGCGAAACGGCATCCCCTGACACGCCACCACCGCGCGCCAGAGTGCCTCTTCCGCGTTCTCCGACGCCCCTTGCAGCGCCCGAATCGCTGCTTCGGCTTCGTTTGTCATGTGCATTTTCCTTTCGCTTCTTTTTCCCATCATAGCACATTTTTCCGTTCCGCGCAAGTTCCTTCTACTATATGCCGAAAATCAATGGGGAGAACAGCCAAAAAACAATACAGAAACAGCAAAAAGGGCTTGACAAGCGCGCAAATTGCGTGTATGATTGTCGCATAAACCGGTGACGGAGAAGAGTACCTGCTTCTCAGTCCGGCACAGGGAGTCGCTGATAGTGGGACGGCGGCGCGGACGGCAGCAGCGAATGGGCTCCGGAGGGTTTGCCCCAAGGTGGGGAGTTGGGAGAGCAAGGGCGCAGGGCGTAAGGGCGGATGCATGGAGACATGCGGATGCGATTGCTTTCCATCAGCCGCATCGTAGGGCAGAACGGGAATCTGCACCCGTTATCATGGCAGCGCATATCAAGTGTATGCGGATGAGTGCGCTTTTCGTACAGAAAAGCGAAGCTGAGTGGCACCGCGGGAATACCGCCTCAGTCGGAAACGACTGGGGCGTTTTTTGTTCCAATAAAAAACGACGACTTAGGAAAGGAAGGTACCCCATTATGATGAAGAAGCTGACTGCCCTGCTGACTGCCCTGTTCCTCCTGCTGAGCGCGACCGCCCTTGCGGACGAGGTGATTCATATCGGCATCATCCAGTTCGCCGAACACGGATCGCTCGACAACTGCCGCATCGGTTTCATCGAAGGTCTGGCCGAAGAAGGCTTCGTCGAAGGCGAAAACGTTGTGTTTGACATTCAGAACGCGCAGGCGGACACCGCCATTTCTGCCCAGATTGCCGACGTGATGGCGGGCAAGTACGACATGATCTGCGCCATTGCGACCCCGGCGGCGATGGCTGCCTTCAACGCCGCGGAGGATGCGGGCATCCCGGTCATCTACACTGCCGTGTCCGACCCGGTCAGCGCCATGCTCGCCGGCGCCGACGGCAAGAACCCCGGCAACATCACCGGCACGAGCGACGCGCTGCCTGTGGAAGCCCAGCTGAAGCTCATCCGCGCGTTGATGCCCGATGCAACGAAGATTGGTATCCTACATACGACGAGCGAAACCAACAGCGACGCGACCCTCGCCCTTTACAAGGAACTTGCCCCGAACTACGGCTTTGAAATCATCGACAAAGGCATTTCCACCGGTGCCGACCTCCCGATGGCGCTTGACGCACTGCTCCCGCAGGTGGACTGCACCACGAACTTGACCGACAACACTGTCGTCAGCTACCTTGCCGTTGTGCTGGAGAAGTCCGAAGAATACGGCAAGCCCGTGTTCGGCAGCGAAATCGAGCAGGTCATCAACGGCTGCGTTGCGTCCGAAGGTATTGAGTATACCGAGTTGGGTCGCCAGACCGGCCGCATGGCGGCGCGCGTCCTGCGCGGCGAAAGCGCCGAGGATATCCCCTACGAGACCATCAGCAATTCCTACCTGTACGTCAACCCCGATGCGCTGGCGGCATACGGTCTGACCGTCCCCGCGGAACTGTCCGAACGCGCCATCGACGTGACGGCAGAGTAAACAAGCTATTTTCTCTTCTTTCCTTCCGGCTGTATTTCCGCAGCCGGAAGGGTCTTGCATGTCCGGGCTTCCTTCCTATTATTATGCAGCTTCTTTCCCCGCAAACATCCACACAACGAGGTGACTGATTATGACGCTGAACATGCTCATCGGCATTCTGGAGCAAGGGCTCATCTATGGCATTATGGCAATGGGGCTTCTCATCACCTACCGCATTCTGGATGTGGCCGATCTGACCGTTGACGGCTCCCTCGGCACGG
>ENA-OVGB01001849-OVGB01001849.1-human-gut-metagenome-genome-assembly--contig:-NODE-1849-length-17182-cov-76.559117_pt1 | contig 17182 bp, 18 predicted proteins | sample MGYA00237767_ERZ505413 | MGnify/ENA primary metagenome ERZ505413 (study PRJEB26158, sample SAMN06016410) | human gut metagenome | biome: human gut; feature: ankylosing spondylitis patient; material...
TCTTGTAGATGGTGCGCATGGTGGAATCCGAGATGTCCACACAAAAGCTGTTCAGGTTGCCGCTGGCGTACAGCTGGGCGGCCAGCTTGTCAAAGAAGGACCCGTTGACATAGAGCCGCCCGAAGGACCAGGACGAGAGCGTTTCGCCGTCGGCGAGGGCCTTGTCCAGCTCCGAGGCGATGCTCTCTGCCTGCGTGGTCAGCTGGGACTCGATGTGCTTGGTGTACAGCGGCTCCAGCAGCTGGGTGGAAAGGAACCAGAACAGCCCCAGCAAAAACAGGCAGATGCAGCACAAAAACCACATCAGCTGGCCGCGGATGCCGAGAGAACGATGATGCCGCATGGATGTGTTCTCCTTTTAGCCGCGCACTGCGTCCGGGTCAAACTTGTAGCCGATGCCCCACACGGTGGCGATGTAACCGCGGCACTTGCCCAGATGGCCGCGCAGCATTTTGACGTGGGTGTCCACGGTGCGGTCCTCGCCAAAGTAGTCGTAGTTCCACACCTTCTGCAGGATTTTCTCGCGGCTGAGGGCGATGCCCTTGTTGGACGCCAGGAACACCAGCAGGTCAAACTCCTTGGGCGTCAGGGCCACATCCTCGCCGGAGACCCGCACCGTGTGGCTGGCGGTGTCGATGGTCAGCTCGCCGAAGGTCATGATGTTGTCGGCGGCAGCGGGCTTGGGCATGGTGCGGTTCAGCACGGCCTTCACGCGGGCCACCAGCTCGCGCGGGGAGAAGGGCTTGACCACATAGTCGTCGGCACCGCTCTCCAGGCCCGCCAGTTTGTCGTATTCCTCGCCGCGGGCGGTGAGGATGATGACGGGGGTGTTGATGTGGCGGGCGCGCATCTCCCGCAGGCAGGTCATGCCGTCCATGAAGGGCATCATCAGGTCCAGGATGACCAGATCGAAGGCCCCGCCGGAAAGCTGGGCCAGCGCGGTGGTGCCGTCGCCTGCTTCTGCACACACATAACCGGAATATTGTAAATGTTCGCTGATCAGCTCGCGGATGCGCGGCTCATCGTCAACGATCAGGATTTTTGCCATAGGACAGACCCCTTCCTCAGATTCGTCTATTTTCACGGTTTTATAATACTGCAAGAATGGGAAAAAGCTGTGAAGTTTGCATGAATGCTTTGCAAAAAGCAGTCTCCTGCTCTCAGTATACCACACAAAAGCCTGGGTGCACAGGGCATTTTGCGCGAAGAAAAGCCCGGCGCTTGCACTGCCGGGCAGGGAATGCTATACTGAAACGATAAGGGGCAGCGCACTGCCCGAAGCTTTTGGAAGATAAAGGAAAAAGCCCTATGCGAATCGGACTTGTTGAATTTTTGCTCATCCTTGCCATTGCGTCGCTGACCGTCGGCCCGCAGGTGGCGCTCTTTGTGGACCGCTGGATGCGCCGTGCCAACCGCGCCAGCGCAAAGGCCGCCCGCCGCCGGGCCGAGTATGCCGCCCAGGCTGCTGCCGAGCGGGACGCGCTGCTCAAGCGGTTCCGCACGGCCAGCACCGTGTTTGGGGTGTGCATCCTGCTGGCACTGGTGTATGCGCTGGTATTGCGGCCCATCGACACGCCGCCGCAGCGCTACAAAGCGCCCGAGACCCGGCAGGACACCGGCGCGGCGCAGACCGCGCTTTCCACCGACAGCAAGGACAGCTGGGACCTGGGCGAGTACCAGGGCGTGGACTGCATCCGCGAACAGGACGGCCTTGTGTACGCGGCGGCCTACAACGGTGCGGCGCTGAAAAAGCGCACGAGCGACCTTGTGCGCACCGACGGCGGCCACTATGCGGCCATTCTCTCGGTGGAGGGTGAGCTGACCGGCTTCGATTTTGACCAGAACGGCGACCTGTGGCTCACCGTGGTGACTACCTCCGGCGGGGCGCTGTGCCGTGCCGTCCACGATAACTGGGGTGCCGCGGTGGAACAGGTGGTCACCCAGATCGACGGTGCACCGCTGGGAGCCATCTCGGCCGTGGAAGTGGGCCCGGACGGCAAGGTGTACTTTGCCGTGGTGGGAGATGAACCGGTGGATAACGGGCTGGAAAGCGCCCTGCGCACCGAGCTGCTGGCCCACACCGGCACCGGCTGGGTGTACGTCTACGACCCGGCAGACCGTTCCGTGCAGCGGGTGCTGGGCGGCGTGGCCGGGGCCTCCGGCCTGGCCCTCTCGGCCGACGGTGAAACGCTCTACGTCTCGGACCTCGGCAGCCGCTGCGTGTGGAGCGTGGACGCCGACGCCCGGGAGCTGACGGCGGGCGGCAGAGACTGCGGGAGCGCCGCCGACAGCCTGCCGGGCTACCCCGGTGCGCTGGCGCTGGACGAAGACGGTGCGCTGTACATCAGCTTCCGCTGGAGCCGCAGCGGCTGGCTGGAACAGAATGCCGACAGTACCTTCCTGCGCGGGGTGGCCCTGCGTGCGGGCCAGAACCTGCAGCAGAAGCTGTTCCGCATGACGTCGGATGCGCCCTGCGCCGCTGTGGTGGACCCGGCCACCGGGGCGTGGAAGCGCACCATCACCGGCCGGGCAATGAACAGCTGCGCGGCGGCGTGCCCGGTGGGCAGCAAAGTGTATTTTGGTGCAGTGGGCTCTGCACGCCTGCTGCAGGCAAGAGTATAAAAGGAGTGTTTTGAAATGACCGAAGCATTCAAACAGCAAATCGAGACCGAAGCCCGGCAGGCCGTGACCGAACTGCTGGCCCAGGCAAACCTGAAAAAAGGTGACGTGTTCGTGGTGGGCTGCTCGTCCAGTGAGATCGTGGGCGGCCACATCGGCAAGGATTCCAGCCTGGAAGCCGCGCAGGCCGTGTATGCGGGCATTGCGCCGGTGCTGGCGGAAAACGGCATCTGGCTGGCAGCGCAGTGCTGTGAGCATTTGAACCGTGCCATTATCCTCGAGCGCGAAGCCGCCGAGAAATACGGCTGGGAGGAAGTGTGTGTGGTGCCCCGGCCTCATGCGGGCGGCAGCTGGGCCACCACCTGCTGGAAAAACTTCAAAGAGCCGGTGGCCGTGGAAGAAATCCGCGCCCACGCGGGCATCGACATCGGCGGCACCCTCATCGGGATGCACCTCAAGCGGGTGGCCGTGCCGGTGCGGCTGAGCCTTTCCAAAATTGGCGAAGCGAATATCCTGTGTGCCCGCACCCGCCCGAAGCTCATCGGCGGCGAGCGCGCCAAGTATACCGAGGAGGACTAAAGCAGTATGGCTGAGAAAACACTGGAACAGATGAAGGAAGCGGTAGCGGAAATTCGCGCCAAGATGGCCGCCGCCGCCCGGGAAGCGGGCCGCGACCCCGCGACTGTGCAGCTGTGCGCCGCCTGCAAGACCCGCACCGCCCAGACCGTGGCCGCCAGCGCCGCTTTGCCCATTGATGTGTTCGGCGAGAACCATGTGCAGGAGCTGTGCGCAAACTTTGATGCAGGCGCTTACTGCGGCAAGCCCAGCCACTTCATCGGCCATCTGCAGACCAATAAGATCAAGAAGGTGCTGGGCCGTGCCAGCCTGATCCAGAGCGTGGACAGCGAGCATCTGCTGAATGCCATCGAGAAGGAAGCTGCCAAGGCGGGCATCGTGCAGAACGTGCTGCTGGAAGTGAACATCGGCGGTGAAGAAAGCAAGACCGGCGTGGCACCGGAAGCCCTCTGGCCGCTGCTGGATGCCGCTGCCGCCGAGGAGCACATCCGGGTGAAGGGCCTGATGGCCATCCCGCCGGTGAACGACGACGACGCCCAGAACCGCCGGTACCTTGCTGAGGTGTACAAGCTGTTCGTGCAGGCCGGTGAGCGCGGCTACCAGAACGTGCAGATGGAGACCCTCTCCATGGGCATGAGCGGCGACTTTGAAAACGCCATCCGCGAAGGTGCCACCCTTGTGCGCATCGGCACCGCCATCTACGGCGAGCGGGATTACAGTAAGAAAGTGTAAAATGCGCCCTCATCAGTCTGCTTCGCAGACAGCTTCCCCCGACCGAGGGAAGCCTTCCTGCGCGCAGCAGTTTCCGAAAAGCCTTCCCCCAGACGGGGGAAGGTGGACGCGAGCAGAGCGAGCGGACGGATGAGGGTGTCCAACAGGAGGTATCATGTCCAAGCAAAAAACGACCATCACCGACCCCGGCGCGCACCACACTAGCAGCGGCGCGCTCATCCGGCGGTTTTTGCCGTATCTGGCAAAATATAAGAAAACGCTGTTCCTCGATCTGTTCTGCGCGGCACTGACCACCCTGTGCGACATCGTGCTGCCCAAGATCATGAGCACCATCACCAACGCCGCCATGGGCGTGGGCATCACCCTGACGGCACAGATCGTGCTGCGGCTGGCGGCAGTGTACTTTGTGCTGCGTCTCATCGACGGCGCGGCCCAGTATTATATGTCCAGCATCGGCCACATCATGGGTGTGCACATCGAGACCGATATGCGCCGCGACGCCTTTGACCATCTGCTCAAGCTGGACCACACCTACTACAACAACACAAAAGTGGGCACCATCATGGGCCGCATCACCAACGACCTGTTCGATGTGACCGAGTTTGCCCACCATTGCCCGGAGGAATTCTTCATTGCGGCCATTAAAATTGTGGTGTCCTTTGTCATCCTGTGTCAGGCCAGTGTGCCGCTGACGCTGGCCGTGTTCGCCTGCGTGCCGCTGATGGGCGTGGTGTCGGTGTACCTGAATGGCCGCCTGCGGGCGCGGTTCCGCCAGCAGCGCGTGCAGATCGGCGAGCTGAACTCCACCATCGAGGACAGCCTGCTGGGGCAGGGCGTGGTAAAAGCCTTTGCCGCTGAGGACGAGGAACGCGAAAAGTTCCTGCAGGGCAACAAGGATTTTGAGCAGATCAAGACTCTGAGCTACTACGCCATGGGCGCGTTCAACACCTCCACCCGCCTGTTTGACGGCCTGATGTATCTGGTGGTCATTCTGGCGGGCGGCCTTTCGCTGGTGTACGGCAAAATTACTGCCGGTGACATGGTGGCCTATATGCTGTACGTCACCACCCTCATTGCAACCATCCGCCGCATCGTGGAGTTCGCCGAGCAGTTCCAACGCGGCATGACCGGCATCGAGCGCTTTGCCGAGATCATGGACACCCCCGTCACCATCGACGACGCGCCGGACGCTGTGCCGCTGCAGCCCGGCCCTGGCGCCATCCGGTTCGAGAACGTCAGCTTTGAGTACCCGGACGACCACAATAAGGTGCTGCACAACGTCAGTCTGGATATCCGGGCGGGCGAACGGCTGGCCCTCGTCGGTCCTTCCGGCGGCGGCAAGACCACCCTGTGCAACCTCATCCCACGCTTCTATGAGGTGACCAGCGGCAAAATTTTGATTGACGGGCAGGACATCCGCCATGTCACCCTCCGCAGCCTGCGCAATGACATCGGCATCGTGCAGCAGGACGTGTACCTGTTCAGCGGCACGGTGGCCCAGAACATCGCCTACGGCAAGCCCGGTGCCACCCGGGAGGAAATCATCGAAGCCGCCCGCCTGGCCGGTGCCGAGCGGTTCATTCTGGCCCTGAAGGACGGCTTTGACACCTATGTGGGTGAGCGCGGCGTCAAGCTCTCCGGCGGCCAGAAGCAGCGCATCGCCATTGCGCGGGTGTTCCTCAAGAACCCGCCCATCCTCATTCTGGACGAAGCCACCAGCGCGCTGGACAACGAAAGCGAGATCCTGGTGGGCCAGAGCCTTGAAAAGCTGGCCCATGGCCGCACCACTCTGACCATCGCCCACCGCCTGACCACCATCAAGGATTACGACCGCATCTTGGTGCTGGGCGAGGAAGGCATCGTGGAAGCGGGCACCCACGACCAGCTGCTGGCAAAGCAGGGCGTCTATTACCGCCTGTGGAACCAGCTGCCCGGGGAAGATACGCTGTAAACGGAGGAACTGAACATGACCGAACGCGAAAAATGGGAAACGGGCCTTTGGTACGACGCCAACTACGCCCCGGAAATTTGCGCCGAGCGGGAAAAGGCCGAGGAACTTTATACCGCGTTCAACCAGACCCGCCCGTCTGAAAAGGCAAAGCGGGCGGAGCTGCTGCACAAGCTGCTGCCCGGCATGGGCGAAGATGTGGTCATCCTGCCGCACTTCTACACGGACTACGGCTATAACTGCAGCATCGGCGAAGGTACCTACATCAACCACGGGGCCTACCTGATGGACTGCGCGAAGATCACCATCGGAACGCACTGCTTCATCGGCCCGAACTGCGGCATGTACACCGCCATCCACCCGCTGCTGCCGGAGGAGCGCAACAAGGGCCTGGAAAACACAAAGCCCATCACGCTGGAGGATAACGTCTGGCTGGGCGGCGATGTGACCATCCTGCCCGGTGTGACCATCGGCGCAGGCACCACCATTGGCGCGGGAAGCGTCGTGACGAAAGACATCCCCGCCGGTGTGGTAGCCGCAGGCAACCCCTGCAGGGTGCTGCGGCCCATTACCGAGAAAGACAGCATTGCATTCAAGAAGTGAACCTCCTGCTGCGGAGCCGCCAGAGCTGCGCAGCATTTTTATTTTCAAGAATAAGACTGGAGTAGTATTGACAATGCAATAAGACTGTGGTAGTATCAAGGCGTAGCTACGACACCCGTCTTATGACGGCGGGGCAAATCCAAACCAAGGAGACCTGAACCATGGAAGTCAAACTGTTTGACGCAGAATTGAAAGTGATGGACGTTCTCTGGGAAAAAGGGGACACCCCTGCCCGCGAGATCGCCCGCAAGCTGACCGAGGAGCTGGGCTGGAACGTGAACACCACCTACACGCTCATCAAGCGGTGCATCAACAAGGGCGCGATCCGGCGCAGTGAGCCGGGGTTTGTGTGCCATGCGCTCATCCCGAAAGCCGCTGTGCAGGAGGCCGAAACCGAGGAGCTCATCAACAAGGTCTACGACGGCTCTGCCGACAAGCTGTTTGCAGCCCTTCTGGGCAGCAACAAAATTTCGGCAGAGCAGATCCGCAAGCTGAAGCAGATCGTGGACGAACTGGAATGAGGGAGTTTGTATGAGCCTTTGGCAAATGAGCGTGTCCGGCGCGGTGATGATCGTTGTCATCACGGTGCTGCGGGCGCTGCTGCTGGAACGCCTGCCCAAGAGGACTTTTCTGGTGCTGTGGCAGGTGGCGCTGGCCCGGCTGCTGGTGCCGTTCTCCGTGCCCTTCGGCGGCAGCGTTTATGTGTTGGTGCAGCGCGGCACGCAGGCTGTGACCGGGACAAACCGCCCGGCGGCAGGCCCGACCCTGCCGGGTGATTTTACGGCAGGCATGGCAGCCGAAGCAGCTGCTGCACCGCACCCGGCGGCTGTGCAGGCGGTGCCGGTGTGGGCGGTTATCTGGCTGGCAGGCGTGCTGCTTCTGGCTGCATTTTTCGCTGCAGCCTACCGAAGAAGCTGGAAGAAATTCCAGATGTCCTTCCCGGTGGAGCAGCCGTTTGCCCGGCAGTGGCTGCAGGCGCATCTGCTGCGGCGAAAGATCACCATCCGGCAGTGTGCGTTCATCACCTCGCCGCTCACCTTCGGTGTGCGGCACCCGGTGATCCTGCTGCCGAAGAAAACCGACTGGCGGGACGAAGCCACCCTGCAGTATGTGCTGGAACACGAGTTTGTGCACATCCGGCGGTTCGACGCGGTGACAAAGCTGCTGCTCACGGCGGCGGTGTGCGTGCACTGGCCGAACCCCTTTGTGTGGGTGCTGTATGCCCTTGCCAATCGGGACATCGAGCTGGCCTGCGACGAAGCAGTCCTGCACCGCTTTGGCCGGGATGCCCGCGCCGACTATGCCCGCGCCCTCATCCGCATGGAAGAAACCAGGAACGGTTTTGCTCCCCTTTGCAGCAGCTTCAGCAGCAATGCAATGGAAGAAAGGATCGTGGCTATTATGAAAACAGGAAAAACGACTATCGTGTCGGTGCTGCTGGCAGGTGCGCTCGTTGTGGGCACCACGACGGCCTTTGCGACCTCGGCACCGGCAAGCACAGAAGAATTAGACCGGCAGATGAATCAAAAAGCATCGCATACCGTCACCGAGGAAGAAACCATGATGTCCTATGTGAACCCGGACGACGGCAAAACCTATTACAGTTTTGACGACGGCAAGACCTTCACCCCGCTGACCGACGCGGAATTGGAAGCGCTCTACCCGACGCAGGACATCGAGTGGTGGACCTATGACGAATACAAGGCATGGCTGGACAACGAAAAAGTCCAGCTGCAGAGTATGCTGGGGGAAAGGGGCTCTGTGAACGGCGGCGAGGAATTCGTCTGGACGCAGGAGAAAATCGACGAGACCATCGCCCTGTACGAGGAGACCTTGCAGGACATCAAGAACGGGATGATGTACTCCAAAACCGTGGATGGTCAGGATGATGTGCGGGTGGTCTATGACCCGGCAGACCGGGAAATGGGCACGGCAGCTATCACAAAATAAAGAAGCGAGGCGCTGCCATTGGCAGCGCCTCGCTTCTTGTATGGAGAATAAATCAGGTTGCAGCTTTCTGCAGATAAAATTCGCTTTCAGCCACCCGCGTCACAAAATCGTATTCCAGACGATTGGCTCTGGAAGGGTCGATGTTGTAGCGCTTGCAGACGGTGCGGAAATAGGCAAAATATTCCCGATCTTCGTCATTCAATGGGGTGACCCAGCTTTTGTCCATCGGTTCATTCATCTTATTCGCCCACGATCAGGCGCACGGAGCCGTAAATGCCGGCGTCGTTGCCGAGGGTGGCGGCGACGATGGGCGTCTCGCGGCAGGACATGAAGGCGTACTCCCGGAAGTGACGGCGCAGAGGCTCGAACAGCACATCACCGGCGCGGGAGACACCGCCGCCGATCATAAACATCTCGGGGTCGGTGGTGGCGGCGATGCTGGCAAGTGCCAGACCCAGAACCGAGGTCATCTCGTCCACCTCGCGGGCAGCAAGGGCGTCGCCGCTGCGGGCGGCATCAAACACGTCCTTGGCTTCAAAGTGGGTGCCGCGCAGGGTGCAGGGAGTGTCCGGGTTCTCGTCCAGCAGCTTCTTCATGCAGCGGACCACGCCGGTGGCACTGGAGTACTGCTCCAGGCATCCGTGCTTGCCGCAGCCGCAGGTGGCGGTCTCGTGGCGGTTCACGGTGATGTGGCCGATCTCGCCGCCGGCACCGTGGGCACCGTCGATGACCTTGCCGTTGACGATGACGCCGCCGCCGACACCGGTGCCCAGCGTGACCATGACCGCGCTGCTGCAGCCCTTGGCGCAGCCCATCCAGATCTCGCCCAGGGCAGCCACGTTGGCGTCGTTGCCCACCAGCACCTTGATGCCGCCCAGCAGAGCGCCCAGCTCCTCAGAAACGTTGCGCTTGCCCCAGCCGCCCAGGTTCGCGCAGATGATGGGCACGATGCGGCTGTTCAGCACGGGGCCAGGCACGCCGACGCCCACGCCCTCCACCTGCGCGGCGGAAAGGCCCTTTTCCTGCATCTTGCCCTGCACGGCAGCAGCCAGGTTTTCCAGAATGTGTTCTCCGGCGTTGGAGGTGTCGGTGGGCACTTCCCATTTTTCCAGCAGCTCGCCGGTGGTCTTGAACAGGCCGATCTTTGCGGTGGTACCGCCCAGATCAATGCCGAATGCGTATTTCTTCATGATTCATTTACCCCTTTTTTGACGGCCGTTGGCCGCAAGATTTCATATCATTCAGTATACCACACCCGCCCGTAAAAGAGCAGTGCCGCAGCGGCTTTTCATGCAAATGGACGGAAAATGCGGCGGAACTTTGGCACAAATGCCAGTGCTCAGCGCACGGTGTTGGTCAAGCTGCCAATGCCGTCAATCTCGCAGCGCACCGTGTCACCGGGCTTTAAGAACTGCGGCGGGTCCATGCCCATGCCGACGCCTGCCGGGGTGCCGGTGGCGATGATGGTGCCGGCTTTCAGGGTCATGCCCTGCGACAGCTCGTGGATAACGTGGTCGATATCAAAGATCTGCAGGCCGGTGTTCGAATCCTGCCGCTTTTCGCCGTTGACGAAACTGCGGATGCCCAGGCGCGGCGGGTAGGTGTCGAACTCGTCCGCTGTGACGATGCACGGGCCGATGGGTGTGAAACCGTCCAGGCTCTTGCCGAAATACCACTGCTTGTGGGCGGTCTGCACATCGCGGGCGGAGACATCGTTCAGGATGGTGTAGCCGAAGACGTAATCCTTCGTCTGCCCGGCGGGCACGTCTTTGGCGTCGCGGCCCAGCACCACGGCCAGCTCACATTCGTAGTCCAGCTTCTGCACAAGGTCCGAGTGGGCTTCAATGAAGCCACCGTCCGGCACGGCACGGGTGACCCGCTTGGAAAAATAAATGGCGTCCTGATGCTTCGTCGAGAAGGCGCTGGCCGAGTATTTTTCCGCTTCGTCCGAGTGGGCCATGTAGTTGATGCCCAGGCACACCACATCCTGCGCAGGGCAGGGGATGGGGCTTTGCAGCTGCACCGCGTCCAGCGGCACGGACGGAATGGCGGAAAGCGCCAGTGCCAGCCCGGCCCGCACGGCGGGCGTCAGCTGGGGAATGGCCTCGGTCAGGGTGTCGCAGGGCAGGCCCAGCCAGCGCAGCGGGGTGACGGCGGTGCCGTCGGCCGAGAGGACGGCGGGTTCCTCCACGCCGTCCGGGGTGAGGCAGGTGACAAAACGCATGGCGGCTCCCTCCTTTTAGTGGCGGTAGGCGATGGCGTTCTGGATGCGGTCAGCTTCGGCCTGACCGGCCAGCTGGCGCACCAGTTCCAGCGCAAAGGGGATGGCACCGCCCAGGCCGTAGCTGGTGGTGATGTTGCTGTCCACGACCACTTCCGTATCCAAAACCTCGGCACCGGTGAGCTTGTCCTGGAAACCGGCGTGGGCCGTGGCCTTTTTGCCTTCCAGCAGGCCGAGGGATGCCAGTACGCTGGGTGCGGCGCAGATGGCGGCCACCTTCTTGCCGCTCTTGGCAAAGGAAACGCAGGTGTCGGTGACGGTCTTGTTGGCGGCAAGGTTCGGCGTGCCGGGGATGCCGCCGGGCAGCACCACCATGTCCACGTCGGAGTAATCAATGTCCTCGGCCAGTGCGTCGGCGGTGATGTGCACCTTGTGGCTGCTGGTGATGGCGCGGTTACCGGTGGCGCTGGCAATGGTCACGTCCACCTTGGCGCGGCGCAGCAGGTCCACCACCAGCAGGGCTTCGCACTCCTCGGTGCCCTCGGCAAAAAAGACTACGGCTTTGCTCATTTTAATCAAACCTCCTGATGTGGGAAAGCGGCCAGAGGGCCCCGCTGACGCGGGGACTCCGGTCTTCCCGGTTGAATGAAAAGGCCGCATACCGCACGGGCGGCACGCGGCACAGCTTGCGTGATGATTCAGTTTTTGGGCTCGTCGGCAGGCTTTTCGGCCTCCAGCAGGGCGCGCAGCACGCTGTCGTCGGCGCTCAGCACCCGGCTGACCCGGCTGATGATGGCGCTGGACGCGCCGGTCTTGTCCATGATCTCGGTGTAGATGCGCTTGTCCACCAGCATTTCAGCGATGTTGTAGCGCTGTTCCATGGCGCTCAGCTCGGAATAGCTGCACACATCCTGCAAAAAGCGGTAGCACTGTTCCGGGGTCTTGAGCTGCAAAAATGCCTGATACAGGCCGGATTTTCCGGTGGGATGATCTTTTGCCATGTCGTTCTCCTTTTTGCAGATGCTGCCCACAGGCAGGCACTTTATTACACTACATTAGTGTAGAACAAACGGAGAAAAATTTCAATAGCTTTTTGCGGGTTTTGCGGCAAAATCAGCTCAGGGTGTGCTCAAACACCACTTCCTCCCGGGGGACGGTGCCCGTCTCCTGCTCGGCAGGTTTCAGATTGCGGTAGCGCAGCGCCTTGAAGAACTGCTGCACCGGCAGGGCCTTGGCGTGGACGGTGCACCACACGCGGCCCTTGCCCTCGCCCCGGGCCAGCCGCTCGCAGGACAGCACGATGTCCCGGCCCAGTGCCTTGCCGCGGTACTCAGGCTTGAGGTAGAGGTGCATCAGGTGCAGGGAGGTGTTCTCCATCTTCCAGGCAAAGTAGCCGATGGTCTTGCCGCCCAGCACCACGAGGAAGTAGTTCACATCGTTGTCAATGTCTTCCTCAATGGCGTCGGCGCTCTGCAGCTCCTCCACAAGGGTGTCCAGTTGCTTTGCGGGGTAATAGCGCTTGTAGACCTCGTGCCAGAGCTCGCTGGCGAGGTCGGCGGTGGTGTGGATATATTTGGCCTTGGCGACCAGCTTGTAATCAGGCTTCATAGTTCTCCTTAGACTTTTACGATATAATCGGGTTTGCGGGGTGCGGCAGGCTTGGGGTCTGCTGCGGGATAGCCCAGAATGCAGTGGCCTACGCCGACCCATTCGCCCTCGATACCCCACTTTTTGAGCAGGGCCTTGCCCTCGTCGGAGTCAAACTCCTCCTTAGCGCGGTTGATCCAGCAGCTGCCCAGCCCCAGAGAGGCGGCAGCCAGCATCAGGTTGCCCATGACAAGGCTGCCGTCCTGCACGGCGTTTTTGCTGTTTGCATCGGCCAGCACCACCAGAATGGTGGGGGCTGCATACATGGGGTCGTTGTTCGTGCCCATGACAGCGGCGTTCATGCGGGTGAGCTGGGCGCGGGTGGCAGCGTCCTGCACGACCACGATCTTTGCGCTCTGGCGGCCCATGGCGCTGGCGGCATAGGTGCCGGCTTCCAGCACGGCGTTCAGTTCTTCGTCGGTGATCTGCTCGGGCTTATAGGCGCGGCAGCTGCGGCGTTTTTTGATGGTTTCCAATGTTTCGTTGGTCATAGCAATTCCCTCCCTTAAAACGTGTGCCTTTATTGTATCACAACACGGTGCGGAGTGCAAAGGAATCCTTGCGTGAAACACTTCTGTTGCACGCAAACGTTTTAGTTGCGAAAATCACGTCAAAATGCACAATAAAACGCAAAAAGATTATGGAAAAGCATTCTTGTTGCCACTGCACAAATCGGGTATAATAGGGCTACCATAGCGGAAAGGAGTCGAGCTCTATGGCAAAGGCATCACAGGTCCTGATCCTGGAAAACGAATTTTACATCATCAAAGCCCCCAACGGGAAGGTGCTGGAAGTAAAGAATTTCAACACGGAGAACGGCGCCGCCATCCAGCTGTGGAGCTACGCAGGCCATCCGTGGCAGCAGTGGCAGTTCGTGGACGCAGGCGGCGGGCGCTGGCGCATCTGCAACCGGTTCACCGGCAAGATGATCGACCTGGCCCTGGGCGGCGTGGTGGAAGGCACCTGGCTGCACCAGTGGAGCCGCACCAGCGGCATGAGCCAGTGCTGGGAGCTGGAGCCCACCCGCAATGGCCGCACCCGCATCCGCAATGCGCTGGCGGACAAATACATTGATCTGGTGGGCATGAACACCGCGAACGGCGCACAGGCCCAGATCTGGAACTTTGTGTCCGGCGGCAATCAGGAGTGGACGCTGGAGCGCATCGACCCGGACGCGGTGCAGACCGGCAAACGCCCCGAGGAAGCACGGGACCCCCAGCCCACGGCTTCGCAGCGCAAGCACCAGAACGATCTGGTGCGCAAGCTGAACAATGCGGGCAAGGGCCGCGCAGGCCGGAAGGCATGACGATTTAGAATGCCCGCCGCGATGCTCCGGGCACATTCAGAGGAAAAATTATTTTTAATAAGCAATTCCGGGCAGACTGCGGTCTGCCCGGAATTGCATTTTCACAAAAAGAGCCGTGACGATCGGCAGCATGGTTTTCGCCTGAGAGGGTTACACACAAAAAGGAGATCACAATGAACTTAGGAGCGTTTCTGGACCCGGAATACCCCATTTTCAGCACCACGCTGTGCTATCTGGAGCGGGAGGACGCCTATCTGATGCTGCACCGCATCAAAAAGCAGGACGACTACAACCACGACAAATGGGTGGGCGTGGGCGGCAAATTCGAGCGGTTCGAAAGCCCGGAGGAGTGCCTTGTGCGCGAGGTGCGGGAGGAGACCGGCCTGACCCTGACCCGCTACCGCGCCCGGGGGCTGCTGACCTTTGTGCTGGGCAACATGACCGAGTTCATCCACCTGTACACTGCCGACCGCTGGGAAGGCGAGATGGTGCAGGGCGATGCCTGCCGGGAAGGGGTGCTGGAATGGGTGCCCAAGCAGCAGGTGACCGCCCTGCCCATCTGGGAAGGGGACAAGATCTTTTTCCGGCTGCTGAACCAGCAGCGTCCGTGGTTCTCGCTGAAGCTGGTCTATGAGGGCGACACCCTCACACAGGCGGTGCTGGACGGCGAACCATTGTTATAAAAAAACAGAGCAGCGCCCCGGGATTGCGGTCTCGGGGCGCTGTTCCTGTTATGAAGGGGAAACCTGCCGCGCTGCTTGCGGAACCGCGCGGCAGGCGGGGATGGCAATTAGTTCTGTCTGCGGCTCTTGCGGTCCAGCACAAAGCCCGCTGCCAGCAGGACCATGCCGCTGATGGCGCTGCCCACCGCTGCCAGCCAGTTGACACCGGTCTTGGGCAGGGCGGCGGCGGTGACAGTCTGTGCGCCGGAGGGCGTCACAGAGACTTCTTCCGCCGTTGCAGCGCCCGGGACGGCGTCTGCCGCTGCGGCATCTGCCGGGGTGCCCTGTGCGGGGGTGCCCGGGGTGCTGTCCGAAGTGCCGGGCACATCCGGGGTGTCCGGGTCCGTGGGCGCGGGGGTCACAGGCTCTGCGGGGGCAACGTAGTCAAAGAACTCCTCGTAGTAGCCCTTGCAGCCGTCCACCGCGCAGTGGTGGCGCAGGATGCCCTGTTCGGTGGGAGTGGCCTGCCGGATGATCTCGGTGCTGCCCCAGATGTGGGCGTCCGTTTCCTGATGTTCGTCGGCGTTGTTGTCGGCCATGCCCACATACTTGCCGTTGTGCACGGTGTTGTAGTGGTTCGTGCCGCGGAAGAACCGCACCACGCCGCTGAGAACATTGGTCAGGCTTGCCATGGTCACGCCGTTTTCGCCGGAGATGGCTTCCCCGCTGCCCAGCGTCATGGCAGTGACGTCCAGCTTTGCGGTGGTGGCGCTGAGCTTCACGGTGGAGACCCCGGCGTCATTTTCACCGCTGCCGATGCCTGCGGCTTCGCCCGCACCGCCGTTGGCGGTCACGGTGCCGCCGGTGATGTCCACAAAGGAGCCCAGCGCCCAGCGGCTGCCTGCGCCGGAGCCGATACCCGCAGCGCCCTTGCCGCCGTTGGCGGTCACGGTGCCGTCCGTGATGGTCACGCCGCTGCCGCCGCTCTTTGCAGAAGCCGCCGTTCCCTTGCCGCCGCCGATGCCCGCGCCGCCGTCTGCGCCGCCGTTGGCGGTCACGGTGCCGCCGGAGATCTGGATGGCAGCTGCACGCGGAAGATTCGTTTGATCGGCAGCGGTAACATCGCCGGTGCCGATGCCCGCACCGCCGCCGCCGCCATTGGCAGTTACCTCACCGCCAGTGATGGTGAGGAGCTGTGCCAGACCACCGTTGCCGCCGCCGATGCCCGCGCCGCCTGCGGAGCCGGTGGCAGTCACGGTGCCATCGTTGACCGTGATCTTATTAGCGCCATAGCCACCGTTGCCGCCGCCGATACCCGCGCCGCCTGCGTCACCGCTGGCAGTCACGGTGCCATCGTTGACCGTGATATTAGCACCATAGCCGCCGCTGCCGCCGCCGATGCCTGCACCGCCCTCTGCACCGCCGGTGGCTTCCACCTGCACACCGCCGCTGATGTCGATGCGGTAACCTTGTCCATTTTGTCCGCCGCCGATGCCGGAGCCGGTGACACCGCCGGTAGAGGTCACGGTGGTCCCTTCACCGGTGATGGTGATGTTGCTTCCCATACCGGAACCATCACCGCCTGTAGGACTATCACCGCCACCGATGCCTGCGCCACCGCCGCTTCCGGTGGCTTTCACATGGGCACCATCTTGGATCGTGATATTATTGCCCAGCCCGGAAAGGGAACCGGTGCCACCCTTGCCGCCGCCGATGCCCGCACCGCCTTCTGCGCCGCCGGTGGCTTCCACATGGGCACCGTTCTGGATCTTGATGGTACCGCCCTGCCCGGAATATGAACTAGTGCCACCCTTGCCGCCGCCGATGCCCGCACCGCCTGCTGCACCGCCGGTGGCGGTCACGCTAGTCCCTTCACCGGTGATGGTGATATGCTTTCCGAGAGCGGAAGAATAACTGTCCGCAGAGCCATCGCCGCCGCCGATGCCTGCGCCGCCGCCTGCGCCGGTGGCTTCCACATGAGCACCGTCCCGGATCGTGATATCAAAGCCCTGCCCGGAGCTGTGACCATTGTCACCTTTGCCGCCGCCGATGCCCGCACCATCTTCGCCGCCGGTGGCGGTCACGGTGGTGTTTGCACCGGAGATGGTGATGTTTCTGCAATTTCCGCCGCCAAGGTTACCTGAATAGCGGCTGGAATCGCCCTTGCCGCCGCCAATACCCGCACCGCCTTCGCCGCCGGTGGCGGTGATGGTGCCGCCAGTGATGGTGATTTTGTTGGCAAATCCGCCATCAGTAACAGTACCGCCGATGCCCGCGCCGCCCGCGCCGCCGTTGGCAGTCAGGCTGCCGGTCTTGCCATCCCCGGTGGTTTCGTCCTGAAGGGTCAGGGTGTAATCTTTGTCAGAGCTGCTGTATTTCTCCAGCGCCGCGTGACCCTCGCCGCCGGTCAGGGTGTTGTCGCCGTCCAGCTCCAGCGTCACATTGCCCTCGGTGTGGATGGCGGCCTTGTCGGTGTCGCTGGCGTCGATGTTCACGTTGTCCAGCGTAACATTGGCGGTGCTGCCCTCCTCCGCTTTGATGGTGACGGTGTTCTCCGAAGCGGTGCTGCTGTCGCGGTTCGTGATGACCGTTTCGCCCGCGTCCTTCTGATCGTTGATGGTAGTACCCTGCGTGATGTAGTTGCCGTCCGTTTTGGCAACGATGCTGATGCTGCCATCCTCCATGTAATACGTGCCTGCAAATGCTGCGGTGGCGCAGGACGACACCATTGCCAGAAACGTGGCGGTGGAAAGCACCCGCAGGGCAAGCTTATTTGATTTTACACGCATAAGAAATTACCTCCACTTTTAGCAGGCCCCCAACGGCCTGTATACTCTCCAATGGCGTGCGCCCGGCTTTGCCGGGAACAAGTCATTTGTGCCCTAATTATAGGGGGGGGGGGGGGGGGGGGTAAATTT
>ENA-OVGB01001851-OVGB01001851.1-human-gut-metagenome-genome-assembly--contig:-NODE-1851-length-17176-cov-7.271071_pt1 | contig 17176 bp, 17 predicted proteins | sample MGYA00237767_ERZ505413 | MGnify/ENA primary metagenome ERZ505413 (study PRJEB26158, sample SAMN06016410) | human gut metagenome | biome: human gut; feature: ankylosing spondylitis patient; material...
TAAAATATAATTTACATTTAATCTATATCTATGAGGTGTTCTTATGCAAAAAATTTACTGTGTTGAAGATGACGAAAGCGTTCGCGAACTTGTCATCTATGCATTACAATCTTCTGGATTTGAAGCTCAAGGCTTTGTCAATGCTGAAGAATTTTTTCCTGTACTAAAAAATAATGTGCCTGATTTAATTCTTTTAGACATTATGCTTCCTGGCATTGATGGCATTGAAATTCTCAAAGAAGTTCGTAAAAATCCTAAAACACAACATACTCCTATCATCATGCTCACAGCTCGTGGTAGTGAATACGATAAAATAACTGGTCTTGACAATGGCGCTGATGATTATGTAACTAAACCATTCGGTGTAATGGAATTAATCGCACGCATAAAAGCAGTTTTACGTCGCAGTGCAAAAATCAATGTAGCACAAAATAAAGCTACTAATGATTTATCTGCTGGCAATGGTCTTCTTATATTAAATCATGATTTCCATAAAGTCTATGTAAATAATGAAGAAGTCATTTTGACATTAAAAGAATTTGAACTTTTATACTATCTATTAAAAAATAAAAATATCGTTATTTCCCGCGATAAAATTATGGATGAAGTATGGGATTATAATTATGCAGCTGAAACTCGTACTGTCGATGTGCATATAAAAACACTTCGCCATAAATTAGGAGTAGCCAGCAAATTAATCGAAACTATCCGTGGAGTCGGTTATAAAATTATTGATTAATATGAGTATGAAGCAAAAAATCTTCAATTACATGTGCTTTTTAGTATCTATGGCTGTTATTTGTACTTTTATTTTAACTTTGACCTTATGTTATCCATTATTTTTTGAACATACAAAACAAGAAGTTAAAGATGAGGCTACTTATTTAACTTATGTTTTTAATCATCATTTAACAGACCCTAAAGAATTACTAAAAGATGCACAGACACAAACACGCATTACCTGGATTGACTCTGAAGGCAATGTTATCTTTGATAATAGTGCTGAACCAGATAAAATGGAAAATCATCTTTTGCGTCAAGAAGTACAAATTGCCCAAAAAGTAGGAACAGGTGAATCTTATCGCATCTCAACTACGCTTGGGACTAATACGTATTATTACGCTGTGAGATTAGATGATAATTCTGTTTTACGTCTTTCTCGCAATAATGTCAGTGCATATGATATGGTTCAAGAAGCCTTGCCAATATTGTTAGCTATGATGTTATTAATCTATTTAATTTCTCTATTGGCTGCTCGCCGTATGGCTAGAAATATCATTGCACCTATAAATTCTATCAATCTTGAGCATCCTATTATGAATGACTTGTATGAAGAATTAAATCCTATGTTAATTCGTTTAGAAAATCAAAATGAGCAAATTCACCAACAAATGAAAACTTTAAAAAATCAACAGCGTGAATTTACTATGATTATTAATAATATCGAAGAAGGTTTAATCTTAATCAATCATTCTTATAAAATATTAGCTATAAATCATAGCGTATTAAATATCTTAAACGCCGAAAAAATAGACTATATTGATAAAAATCTCTTTACGCTTATCAATAATGAAACATTATATCAAGCTGCTCAAAATGTAATGCGTGGAGAACGACAAGAGTTTTATTTACCTCTTGATAAAAAAACTTATCAAATCATTGCCAGCCCTGTAACTAAGCATAATACGGTAAAAGGTGCTTTAATTCTCTTTGTAGATATCACGGAAAAACGCATGGCAGAAAAAATGCGCCAAGAATTCTCCGCTAATGTATCTCATGAATTAAAAACACCACTCACTTCTATCTCTGGATTTGCTGAACTTTTACAAAATAATATGGTTCGACCAAATGACATTCCTTTATTTGCTGGCAAAATCTATAAAGAGGCTCAACGTCTAATCAGTTTAATTCAAGATATAATCAAACTTTCTCAACTTGATGAAAAAAATAGTACCTTTATGAAAGAACCGCTAAATCTTTCTGCTATCTGTAAACAAATTATTTTACGTCTAAATGATAAAGCATTGACTAAACAGGTAAAACTCATTTTTAAAGAAGTTCCTACTAGCGAAATTATCGGTGTTCGTCAATTAATCGAAGAATTAATTTATAACCTCATCGAAAATGCTATAAAATACAATAAAGCCAATGGTTCTGTCTTTATTTCTTTATTAAATGAAGACAAAAATCATCTTATCTTAGAAGTAAAAGATACAGGAATAGGTATAGCGTCAGATGATTTACCACATGTATTTGAAAGATTTTATCGTGCTGATAAATCCCGTTCTCAAATCAATGTAGAAGGTACAGGCTTAGGTCTTGCTATCGTTAAACATATTGCTGAATTCCATCATGCTAATTTAACAATTCAAAGTAAACCTAATGAAGGAACTTGTATCAGAATTCACTTTTCTTTAAAATCAGATTAAAAAATTTTTTAAACCCCTATTTTAGGGGTTTTCTTATTGTTTAAGCTAAAATTTTTGGTATAATAAGTAGAGTAACAAATTTTATAATATATATAATGAGGGTGCATGCTTATGCGATTAATAAAAAATATTATTTGTCTTACTGTATTAATGGTTTTCACATTATTCCATACTCAAATTAGTTTTGCGGCTGATTCTGAATGGTATTGGATTAGCTCAGATGATAAATATAGTAAATATTTTTCTATGACAAGAATTACTACTGTTTCTAGTCAAAATAACATTCCTACTTGTATTGAAGACTGGATAAAAACAGGTTACGCTCCAGGTGGAGCAGCTGAAACTATAGCTAATATGAAACTTCCTATCAATGACCCTAATCAATTAGTTTATAGCTTAGCTCGCGTTCAAATCAATCCTCAAGAAAGAACCTTACGCTATATGGAAGAAATCTTCTATGATAAAGATGGCAAGGCTCTTTATACACTCAAATATGATAATCCTGTAAATAAAGATATCAACTCTCAATCTTTTGATGAAAAATTCTATGCTATGATTGTAGACCGTGTATTTAATAAAGGTGAAGGCGGTCGTCTTATCTCTAATGCTCGTTGGCTTGGCTTATGGAGCAATGAATCTGGGGAAAGCAGTGCTGATACAGCAACACTTCGTCAGATAGATAACAATATTATTGTTTGGATTTGGCAAGAAAACAAAGACTCTGCTGGTAATGTTTCTTCTATCCAATTCATGAAAAAAGAATATAACGTACAAAATTTAACAGCTAGAACATTAAAATATAATTTCTGGTCTCCTGATACAAATTGGATTGATAAAACACCTAATCTCGACAAAAATATGCATTCTATCATTCCTGAAAGCACAGAAGATGTAGAATTCAAGAAAATAAGATATTATGCTAATAAATATCCTGAATGGGCAACACGTTATCAAATCAATAAAACAACAACAACAGCTACTGTTCCAACAAACACAACAGTAACTACTACAACTCCAACACCTACTACACCTGTAAACTCTACTACAACATCACCAGCTGCTAGTGGTGTTACAAATCCTATTGGCTCTGTAGGTCCTATTGGAGCTCCTATAAATTAAAATTTGCGACTTAGTTTTAGTTATGCTAAAATTTAGCTTATTAAATTCATCTAACTAATTTAGATTGAAATTGCGGCTGTAGCTCAGACGGATAGAGCATTCGCCTCCTAAGGGCTTCTTAGAGCAATCGCCTAACTTGCTTTTTCTAGCTGAGTTTTATAGATAAAATTGAATAATGTCCCAGTACCTCAGTAGGATAGAGGGTCCGCCTCCTAAGCGGAACGTCGCAGGTTCGACTCCTGTCTGGGACGCCAGAAAATCCGCTGTAAGCCTTTATTTTTAAGGGTTTACAGCTTTTTTGTTGCGAACACCCTCTACAAACTATTAAGCAAGTTAGTAGCTTTTTATTTATATAGAAATTCGATTTTTTTAAGGACTGTTTTGGTAGTATGGCTTGCTAACACTTTTTTATTTCTGATGAAAAATCGCCGTTTTTCTTTAATTTTGCTAACACTTTTTGAAATTAGCCATTTGATTGATTTTGAAGTGTTTGCTTCAAGAGTTGTTCTTTCATCTCTGGCGACAGGGATTTTAGAAGCTCCAGCAACATCATATCGCTGTCACTGACACTTGTTTCCGTCTCTGATTTTTCTTCCTCGTCATTGAGGTTGGAATAAAATTCTTTATCCATTTTTTGAGCATTGAAACGTCTGTCCTCGTCAATGATTTCAGAATAAACATCTGTCACCATTTCTGCTTCCGCATGACCTGTATCACCCTGTACGGATTTTACATCACCATTTGTCATTTTCAACTTATATCCCGTACTCAAATGACGCAGGCTGTGAAAAACGACTATTTCAAAATCGTTTTCTTCACACAGCTTTTGAAATCTGTCTCTGACAATACGACTTTCCACAGGATTTCCATTTTCCAATGCAATGACGAGATTGTAATCGTTATAGGCATTGCCAAGAAATTCTTTCAACTCCTGCTGGTCTTTTTTATATTGCACTAATAGTTTAGCAACAGTTTTAGGCAACCAGACGGTTCTATTACTTGTTTCCGTCTTTGGAGTTTTCAGAACAAGGCGTGTAGTGCAATGCGGTTTCTGTGTAGGAAAAATCTTAATAACATCTTTCTTTTTCAGCTTTTGCATTGCTTCCGCATTTATTCTGGATAATTCCTTGTTGATAATTACTTTTGCGTTGTTGTTGGCAATCGCTTCCTCGTCAATAATCACATCTTCCCATGTAAGACCTGTGATTTCACCGATACGCATAGAGCAGGAAAAGGCTAAGTGCATACACATAACGAGCAAATCATCTTCCGCAGATTTAACAGCTTCTTTGAAAGTATCAATACTCCAAACCTTACGTCTGACCTTTGGAACTTTTGGCAAGGTAGCCAATGACGCAGGATTTCTTTTGTTAGGGTCGAAGTATTCCCAGCGGATAGCTTGATTTAAAGCACAGCGAATAATATCGTGAATTTTCTTGATGTTTGCTGGCTGAACACAACGCCCGCTAGGTTTTCTGTTTGATTGCGGTACTTCTGGTACACTTAATAAATCATTGTAGTATTTTGATAACTTCTTTGTCGTAATCTCATTGAGCTTCCAATCACCGATATACGGATTGATATAATTTCTAATAGAGCCGACCTTGCTACTAAATGTATTTGGCGACCATTTAGATGTCCCGTAGAGATTAACAAAAATCTTTAAAAAATCTCGGAATGTAATATCCTCATTGACTACCCCTAACTCTTTTTTAGAGTCCTCAATCTGCTGTGCAAACTGTTCTTCTAAAGGAACAATGACATAGCCAAACTTTTCTTGATAATACTCTACAAATGCTTTTCGCTGTTTTGCTTCTTTTCTAGTTCCCAGCGTGTCCCACTTCTGTTTTCTTTCGCCAGTGTTATCCAAATACCAATAGATTACTGAAAAACTCTTCTTTCTTTGTTTTATTGTAGCCATAACTTATCTCTCCTTAATAGTTAAATTTGATTTAACCATTTATCGAAAGAAAGTTTAGACACTCGTATGACTCTACCAGCTCGAACATAACTGAACTGACCGCTTTTCACCAGAGCATATGTAGCCTTTTTGCTGATATTCAGTTGTTTTGCGATTTCATCTACCGTATAAGTCCTTTTTTCCATTTCGGGAGATTGCGTATTTTTGCTATCATCTATCACAAATAAGACTCCTTTCATTTGATAGCAATAAATACTTTCGTCTAACATAATTCATTATATCGTACTATGACTATGCAGGGAATAGTATTTTATTGCTTTGGTAAAATTTTTTACAAGCAGACAGACGGCTCTGGAAAAGCTCCGCTGGTATCTCAACCAATCTCATTCCTATGAGCAAAACCACCTCTGGGACGTATCATTATCCTGTGAATACAGGTCATGGCGGGGCGACTTTTCCAAAGGTCGCTCTCGGATCACTGCGTGGGTCGCTCGCTCTCTTTTGGAAAGGTCATGGCGTACAGTCCCCGTGGCTCGCTGTATCACAAACGTATCTGTCTGCTTTATTCAGTTTTCAAAGAACAGTGGTGAAAACCGATAAAGGCTTTCATGTGATAAAAGCAGAGGGCAGGACAGGAAAGAGGAGATTTCAACAAATCATGCCCTGCCTGTATCTGCTATTCGTTTGGTTCGTCTATCTCAAATTCGCAAATCATCTTCAAGAGAGCTTCTCTGATACGTCCCTTGAGTTCCATATCCACAACAATGCAGACATTTCCGTATTCGTCGTAGAATGGACGCAGACAGCATTTCGATATGTACGGCTCGTAAAACTCCAAGAGCTTTTCAATCGCCATTTCGTTGCCGTCAACAGCTTTTGAGATAAGGTAAAATGACGGGTGTGTTCTATTCATTCTGTGATTTCTCCTTTAACTTTCTTCTGATACTGTCTAATGATTTTCTTCTGGAACGATACGACGAGGAACGGTCAATGTTAAACTTTTTGCCGATTTCCATATCGCTCATATCCAAGAAGAAGTACATCAACACAATATCTCGTTCTCTTTCTGGCAGACTTTTGAGAGCTTCCGCTAATTCATCATCAAGTACACGGATTTCAATACCACATACTTGAAAGGCGGTATAGTCGCCCTCGTATTCGTCCCAGACAGCTAACTTCTCAATAACAATCTCTGGGATTTCACAGAACGCAATTTCCTTGTTTCTGCGTCGTCTTAGCTCCTTGCGGTAGTTGCGGACTATCCCTCTGACTACTCGCTTAAGCTTGCAGTCAAACTGACACTGTATTGTCTTTTGGAAGTCTGACGGTTTCATCAATCACACCCCCTTTCCGTTATGACGTGAAAAGTGTTATCCCCCTTTCCGCACCATATCTGTACAGCAAGGTGTGATTTGTTGCGTGCTTCGAGAAAAAAGTAAAAATATTTTTGGTACTAAAAAAGCCCGCACAAAGTGATACTTTGTACGAGCTAAGTCAATGCCATATTTAGTTGTTCGTGTGCCATTAAATAAGGCTCGAAGATAATATAGAATATTAAATCTGTCCCATACATCAAGTCCCTTTATAGCACCATACCTTTGTTAAATCGTCTTTTTTGTAATCGTATAGATATATTCCTCTGGTGTAGGCGTTTTGTTTCCAAAATATCGCTTGAAGTTCGCCTTTACCTCTGGGTCTGTACTGTTCATAGCTTCGTCAATGGTAGCCTGTATTTCTGCCCTTAGTTCCGACACAGGGACACCGCTTGCCTTTGCACCAGCTTTTAAGATTTTCTTCATATCTCGTTTTTTTAGTCCTATCATAATCTACGCATCTCATTTCTACATTTTTTTCTCAAGCATATTGCTAATAGTAATCAATATAATAGGCTGAATTGCAATAATAGCACCAGTAACAATCGCTGGAATTACATAATCCAAGCAAATAAATATGACGGTTGCTAAACCTAATAATGTGGTATTAACCATATTTGTCACATTACCTGCCTTTTCTTTAATCATGATATTACGTTCGTCCATAACATTGATTTTATAATCAGTATCATTTTTCATCATTTTGTTATGCCAAACTTGAACATAAGAAACACTAAAAACCACGCTAAATAAAATTGCAAGCCCAATATCTACCATTTTTGAAAAATCTGTAAAAAGAATGATAAGGACTAACAATAATGAAATGATATAACCAATGTACCAAATTTGATATTTATTCTTCATCTTCATTTTCCTCCTCATAGATAAAGATTTCTTCAATGCTCATGTGGAAGTATCTTGCAATTTTAAAAGCTAATATGATAGAGGGATTGTATCGTCCGTTTTCTAAAGAACCTATTGTTTGGCGAGATACTTCTAGTGCATTAGCTAAATCTTCTTGCTTGATACCTCTCTGCTTTCGTAATTCTTCTAATCGATTTTTCAAAATATCCCCCTTTCTATGGAAAGTATACTTTCCACACTTTCATTATAGCAAATACAACACCAATGTCAAGCACGCTTTCCATTTCAGAGGGGGATTATTATATTATCTTCCAGTTGCTATCCTTATGAAGCGTCAGCTCATACTGTGAAATCTGTGTCGCCTTTGTCTGATTGTCAATGAATTTCACCGCTACGCTCACTTTCACGTTGTCGCCGTCAGCCGTAAATACAGGATTGACAAGCTCGGAAAAGAGATAGTCTCCGTTTATCGGTTCAAGGGCATTTCCCTCTACATAGTAGGCAAGCTCCTTGTCCGTTGCAGTAGGGTACAGCTTAAAGAATGTTTCCAGAAACGCCGTAGCGTCATTTACTGTGTCAGCGTCCACACTGTTGTCTGCTTCCTGTGTCTTTGGTTCATAATCGGATTTTTCCATAGCGGGAGCAAGGGTCGGGTTCTGGATAATCACCATATCCCCGTCAGCGTCCACATGGACGGTCACGGTATAGGTTTCTGATACGTCCCTTGTCTGGTCGCCCTCTTTTATCTGTTGATCTATTTCATAGACGACAGAAAAAGCGTTCTCCCCAGACTGTTCCACGTCCCAGATAAGTACGTCCGTGACCGTGGAGCTGGTCGGTATATCCGTTCTCACCGTATCAACATTCAATTCCTGCAATTCCTGTGTCAGATAGGCACTGATAGCCTGTGTCCTTGCTTCGATAGCTTCCTTGCTGTTGCTCCATGTGTAATAGGACTTCGCAAAGTTCTTCACAAAATTTTCTATGCCGTTGGTGTCATTCAAGCGGAGCTGTATGGTTTCTATCTCATGCGTGGTGTGCTGGTCGATAGCGGTAAAATTCTTATACACACCAAAGCTCACGCTTGCGATAAGCACCACCCAGAGGGCAATGACGGACTTCTTATGCGTCCCCACTTTCATAGTGCGGACTTTCTTTTCCTTTATCGGTTTTTCTTTTTTCTTGAACATGATTTCCATTCCTTTCTATTGCTTAATTCTGCCAGCCCCTATCAAATGCTGTTGCCAGTAGGAGCTTGTAAGGTCGGCATAGCCTATCGGGTCGCCAGCGTGGTACATCTGATTATTTCCCACATAGATACCGACGTGGGTCACATACGTTCCCGCATTATAGGTACTGTGGAAGAACACCAAATCCCCAGCCTGTGCCTGTGAAAGCGGGATATGCTGGGTAGCGTCATACTGTGCCTGTGCCGTTCTCGGTAAAGAAATGCCAGACTTGCCATAGCACCATTGAACCAGCCCCGAACAATCAAAAGAAGTGTTAGGATTGCTCCCGCCGTACACATAGTCCCAGCCTTGATATTTCAGAGCTTCATTCATTATCTTTTGTGCCAGCTCACCCGATACTTGACTGACAGTGAGATACTGGCTGACAAGCTCCACATAGAACATATTCCCATACCCGTAACGCCAGCCACCATTGCGGGCGACAGCGATAGGGTTCGTGTAGGTGACTTTCTTCCCACCAGATTTATCACGGGCGAAATTCTCTGCCAGCGTGAAGCTGTGCTTTTTTCCATTGGAAGCCACATAGCCGATATAGCCACCGCCATAGTTATAGGACTGTACCACGACGTTTATATCCTCTATGCCTTGACTTTCTGCTGAAGAAAGCAGAGACGCAAAATACTTGCACCCCTGCTTGATTGAGCTTTCTGTATCAAGGGAATTAGGCGGTAAGCCCATGCTCTCGGAACTCTGCATAACGTCCTCGGCTGTCCCGCCACTTTCCACCTGTATGATTGCCAGCAGATAGGGGACGTACTCGGATATGCCGTATTCTCTGGCGTATTTTTCCACCATAGGCTGATGTTTCAAGACCTCTGCGGATAGGTTCATTCCCATTACCCATGAGGAAGAGCCACCGCCCCCGTCGTCGTCCTCGGCACTGATAAGCACACCAAAGAAAAGCACTATCGCAAGAAGAAAGGGAAACAGACTGCCGATAATGGCGATATGTCTCAGCTTCATTTCTTACGTCCTTTCTTTTCCGTGGTGTTTATGGTCGCTTTCTTAATGTTTCGCTCTTTTCTGGTGGTCTGTCGGTTCAGTTCCACACCATTAAGCCTTGTCCCGTGTTTCTGTGGCATAGGTTCATCAGATTTTGAAGCCAGCGGACGTTCCTTGACAGATTGTGGCGTGGTCGGCTCGGTATGTACCTTGTCAGTAGTGACAGGACGCTTGATTTCCTGCATTTTTCCTGTGTCTGTCTTAGAAGCGGTGACAGGTCTATCATGAGGACGGGTAGCTCCTGTTGTCGCTGATCCGTCCGTTGTTCTTCCAGCCTGTTTTGCTTCCTGTGCCTTTTGAAGCTCCATACGCTTATCAGCGATATTCTGTCTATGCTGTTGGAGCTTGTCGGCACGCTGGCTTTGTCTGGTTTCCTGCCCCTGCACAATGCCACGCTTGAAGTCGGACACATTTGCTTTTGCCTTTTCCTTTGCGGAGTGTACGGCATAGGCGGTCTGGGTCGGCATATCCTTGATATTCTCCTTGACAGCCGTTGCCTTGTCCTTGACCTTATTTTTTGTATCAAGCACCGCACCCACCGCTGAACCAGCTCGGCTTCCAAAAGAAGCATTTTCTCGGCGTTCTTTTCTGCCCGTACCAGCTCTGGCAGATTTTCCAGAACCGTCATTCATGGCTGTTCCGGCTACTGTACCAGCCACCGCACCAGCGACACTTCCAGCACCGACAGCCCTTGCGATACGGTGTTCCATACGCCTAGCCCTGTGTCGCATGAACAGATACGGGCGACGGAATATCCTGCGTCCCATGCTCTGGCTGTCACCAGCGTTGAGGGAGAACATACTCATAAGGTCGCCCAGCTTCATGTAGATACCCGCAAAGCACACTATCTGTAAGAACGCAATCATAAAGAACGGGTAATCGGTGGATATGTTGTAGAACATACTGGAAATACTGAAAGCCACCGTGACAATGAGCGTTATTCCCGCCCTTGTCATAATCGTATTGAACACTCGGACGATTGCCTGTTTCGCCATGTTCTCATAGCTGGGTATCATGGAGAGCAGGAAGCTAATCGGCAGGAACATGGCAAAGATGATAAATAGTATCTGGGAGAATATCATCATGCCCGTAAGCAGGAAAACGAACATCGTTATCCCCAGATTGAAGATAAGCAGGAAGAACACCATTCCCAGACGGTTGATGACCTGCGGTATTGTCAGATTGTCGTTGTCGTTATCCTCGATTTCCGTTTTCACCACGTCCTCACGGGTCGCCCCGTCGTCTGCTGACGGACTGACCGATACCAGAGCTTCCACACGGTCAGCTCCGATTTCCTCTATATCGCTGTTGCCAAATTGCAGGAGTAACCACGGCTGTTGTACCTGTATGGAGAACAAGCTGTCCCTTATCAAGTTCACGCTGTCTTTTCCTTGACTGTCGCTGTCGGGGAGCATGATTTTTGTTCCCAAATCCAGCGAAGCCGTGGAAATATCCGAAGAAAAGTCATTGATTTTCTTGATATAGTCGGGAGCGTAGGCGATAAAGGAAGCGGACACGATAAACACCACAACGAAATTGATAACGGCATGTAGTGCCTTGCTGGTTTCTCTCTTTATCAGTCCTGTGTAGGCTACATAGATACCCACAATAAGGATAATGAGAAGCAGGAAGCCCACATAGAAGCCCGTACTTCCGAAGCCGTTTTCCGTTACGCCCGCTAGGGTCTGTATGCTCTTGCCGATACTGTCTGCCATGTCATTGATGAAGTCCAGCTTATACGCCTGCTGGACGACATACCCCGTGGCGTTACTTAGATACAGGCTGATAGTCCAGATAAAATTGGTGATACAGTAAAGCCCGTATTGTACGGATTTCCCGATACCGTCCAGCCAGTTCCACGGAAGCCAGCCCCAGCTATTGTCCACATAGAAGTCAAGCTGGTAGTTTTCCAGCGGATATTGTGAATACAGGTTGTCCGCATTGACCGTATCATCAACCAGCCCCGTGGCATGAGCCACCGTCCCGAACAGGGAGAGGAACACAACAGAGGTAAAAATGACTATCAGAGCAATCTTTAAAAAACGAAAGAGCTTCTTTTTTGTCAGAAGCCCCTTTATCTTATCTTTCATCACTCCACCTCGCTTTTCACGGGCGGTCTGGTATCAAAGGCGTGCAACAATTCTTCAAAGACAGGGTGTATCTGCACCACGCCCACACGCCCGTACAAATCTTGAAGCAGGCATTGTCCGTTCTCCAAGTCACGAAGTCGTTTCTGGTTGTTCTCGTCGTCCTTGTCGATACCGAAAAATTCAAGGGTCTGCTTTATCTCGTTGATGTCGGTACTTCTAAAGGCAAACTTCAAACCGATATTGTTTTTCAAGCTCTCCTTTGACACGTCGCCAGAGGATTGTGTGACGAAGTACACGCCCGCCTGCATAGCACGTCCCGCACGCACCAGCTTGTTGGAGAGGGTTTCGCCCTGTGCCACGTTGAGGAAAGCCCACGCTTCATCTAAATCCACGATTTTAAAAATGCTTCTGTCACTGTGGATAAAATCAAGGGCAAAGGTGGAAATGACAATCAGCATAGCCACGGACAGCAGTTCAATGGTGGTGTATTCCTCAAAGGTCGTGTCCTTATCGGGGAGTACCAAGTCTGCCACCTGTATGATGTTGAGCTGGTTGTCCAAGCTGATAGCGTTCTTAACCGTTCCGTCGGAGAACAGCAGATGTGCAAAGTCATAGTCCGTAAAACTGTCGATATGGTCGGCAATATTGCGGGCAATCGCCGTTTCCTCTCTGCGTAGCTCGTCTATCACATGGAGAAGTCCTCGCTGATCGCTCTGGGTCACGGCTCGCACCGCTTTTCTAAGGACAGGGAATTTCTCGCCGTCCCTAGAGGAAATCCCCGTAAGGAATGTGAGAATGTCTATCGCCAGACTTTCAGCGTCCTTTACATTCTTCATAATCACGAACGGGTCAAGAAGCCCTGCATTTTCCTTATCGCTGGTAAGATTTACAATATTGATTTCATGGGCTATCTCTGGAAGTGTTTCTTTCCAGTTGCCACGCTCGCTCTTAGGGTCGAGAATGACCGCCTGTCCCCCAAAGAGGACGGAATAATAGACGATAAGGTTATTACAGAATGATTTTCCACCGCCCAGCGAACCGACAAAAGCAGACGCTAAAGCGTTGGTGACTGTCCCCTTGATACCCTGTGAAGCAAGAGACGGCTGTAAATACACATTTCTTCCTGTGTCCACGGAATAGCCGATATAGATACCCGTATTCTCACCAAGCTGTTGTGTCGCCCCAAAGCCAAGTCCAGCCAAGAAGTCCGATTTCACATACTGCACATAGTCATTGATGTAACGCTTGCTGGCGGGAAGAAATTCAGAGTGAAGCCCCAGCATATCCCCAGCAGGTCGGACTAATTTTACATTGAGGTCGTCGTAAAAATCCTTGACCTCATCACAGCGTCGTTTCAGCTCGTCAAGGTCGGGAGCGGACACACGGATAACGTAAGAAAGTTTATACATACTTTCCTTGCTCTGGTCTAAATCGGTTTCCAGCTCGTCCACGCTGTCTAATGCGTCCACCACGTTTGAACTTGTTTCGCTTCCAGACTGATAGGCGTGATTGTCCAAGTCTTTCAGCTCTTTCTTCTTGTTGCGGACAGTCGATAAGGCTTTTCTGTTCCCGACGATTTCTACATTCATGCTTGTGTCCACAGGAAAAGTGAACTGCTGTTGCTGGAAGTAAAATATCTCACTGGACGGAAAATCCAGTTCGCCCACAATGGCGTTGACGGTAAAGTAGGACACGAAGCTCTCGCTGTCCTCATGTTCCAGCCTTATGTATCGCTGGCTTTCCTCTATCAGACAGCGGGTCGGACGGATAAGGTCGTACTGCTTGATAAGCGTTGCCTTTTTCAGCTTCTTCTTTGGAAGCGAATATTCGTAGTCCTCATACGCCACGCCGTCCCTGCCGTAGATATGCTCGATAAGATATCCGAAGTCGTTCTTATCCAAGCGTCGGAACTTGAAACGGCGGGAGATTTTATTTTCCAGCAGTTTTTCCATTTTCATGTAGCGGTTGATTTCATCATCTGGCATAGAGATAAAGTCGTTCATCAGCGTATGGTTGACCTCATTCAAGAACTCTTTGAATGTCAGAAACGCCGATTTCTTCATGCTTTCAAGGCTCACTTTTTCCTCTGTCACAATGAGCTTGAAGCCGATAAAAAAGCGGTAGTCCACTTGATTGTCCCCAATCATGCTTACTAACGCTTCTGTCTGTTCGTCTATCTTCTGTATCGCCACATCACGAAGTCGCCCCGTCACCAGCTTTTTTGACTGCTCCTGTATGCTTCTTATGGAGCTTTCCGTCGCTATCTGCAAGGCGTGTATCTTTCCCTCACGGGACTGTGCGATAAGCTGACGGAAGCTGTCATGGACGATAAATTTCTGCTCCGCTGACAGAAAAGAATAGTTATACGGTATCAGCTCATAGTAGGCGAATACCTCATTGTCCTTGTTCCAGACAAGGTTGTTGTCGATATATTTAATCGGGAACATACATCACACTCCTAACCGCCGTGACGGGTTCGCTGAACACTTTCTTTTCCAGCTTCACGGCTTTTCCAGCATAGGTCACTTTTTGTCGCAGGGCAAACGTAACCTGCGATTTCAAGAAGCTATAAGGCTTCTTGCCGTCAAAGGTCTTTTGGCTCATAAACCATGTGAGGGCGACGGGAATACCGAAGTATTTCAGAAATGCCCCCTCGATAAACGATAACGGCGGTAAGTCCCCCAAGAGAATGACGGCAAACTCCGTAATGACAAACCACGTTATCTGGGTAAAGGTAACGGGAAACGGGAGAGTGAAGTCATTGATTGCGTATAAAACTTTCTCCACGTTCCAGATACCCGTGTAGCTCTTAATCTTTTTCAATTCGTTTCAGCTCCTTTCGTTGTAATGGAAAAGGACAGCCGTTTTTCAGACTGTCCTTGATAGAAAAAAGCTGTCAGTAGCGACGATGCTTGTCGCTGATCTGCCAGCTCTAATATGGTATCTCGCATATCCCACGGCTTGTTTCAATGAATGTCCCCTCTATGGATAAGTCCCTGCCGTATGCTTCATAGTCGATATAGTTCTGCAACGGTAGCGGTATCTCGCCCAAGACCTGTAACTCGTCAATGAAGTAATAGGCAATGTCGGTCATGTCCTCACAGTCTGGATAGAAATAAATGTCGTCCTTGTGTTCGTAGACTTCTTCCAGACTTCCATAATGGGAAACAAACTCGTCCAGAGCGTCGGTGATATAGTCGGGAAGCTCACAAATCATCTCGTACATCTCATTGAGTTCTTGAATAGAGATATACTCCCCGATTTCAATAGGAAAGTTGTCGGTATCATGGACAGCGTATTCTTCATAATAGCTGTTCAGCCCGATACGCTCCGCAACATCTTCCTCGTCGATAGGGAAAGAAAACCAATCCCCGACAAGTTTGCCCTCGTTGTACTTGCCAAGATTAGCGATATACACCCTCATGTCGTCAACCACAGGCACACACCTCTTTTCTATGGAAGCTCATAAATACCGTGGTCGGTTTCCACAAAGCGTCCGTTATCGTCGAGGTACTGTCCGTAGGCTTCAAAATCAAAATAGCGGGTGACGTTCTCACTAAGGGAAGTAAAGACTGGGTCATTGTTCAGAATGTGGCGGGCAACGTCCGTCATGTTCTTACACCACGAATAATGAATGATGTCGTTTCTGTATCGGTGTAGTTCGTCAAGGTCAGAGAAATAGCACATCAGCTCCGTATAGTCCTCTTTCAAATCAGAGGGTAGATTTTCGTAGGTATAGTACAGGTCATTGAGCTTTTCGACGGTAGTATCTTCCTGCACTTCATCAGCAAAGGGAAGCTCCTTGCCCGTGATATAGTAATAGTCTGTATCTACATCAATCCCCAGCAGTTCTTCCACATGTTCCGTGTCGATAGGCAGGGTGAACCAAAAGGCTCGTATCTCGCCGTCTGTCGGTTCTCTGGCTTCAATCTGCACACGCATTTCTTCCATGTTTCATCACGTCCTTTCTTTGTAACGCTTCCTGTATAACGGTATAAGGTACACCGAATACATAGCGTGAAAAATCTTCTAACTGTTTCTTAGGGTAGTCAGACAGGCAAAGGCGTTTCATCTCAAACCAGACCGCACGCTTGTAATAGGGCAGGTCGGAGAGATACGGACAGCCGATTTTTGCCTGCATATCCGTAAAAATGTCTTTCAATCAATCACTCCAATCTTAAATTTGAGTATAGAAAAAGCGGTTGATCTCCAATGGAGTAACCGCTTTGTGTCGGGATATGAAATTGATAAACTACTTCTTTTTGATGAGTTTTAACTTTACATTTCTTTTATCAGCAATATTTTGAAGCTTTTCTACCACATATAAAGATTGTTCTTTAATGGGAAATGAGAGCAATTCTTTGTCCGATTGTAGTTGCTTTATAACTTCTTGTAATTCTGAAAGTTCTAATAAATTAACTGCCACACAGAAAAAATTTTTCCTGCGTCCGTCATTATAATTTGAAAGTAAGAATGAAAGAATTTGAGCTTTTTCTTTTTGTTCAAGAGTATATCTCTCAACACCTATGCTTTTAGCTTTTTCTAAATCTGATTTTTGCCGTCTGTGTGTAATAAAAGAGTCATATTCATCAATGTATTGATATTCCTTGCATGGAAAATCTTTACACTCAAAACAATATTCAATTTTACCATGTTCAAGACTACACTTAGCAATTTTACATGATTGATTACCGTTACCACAACCACCGCAATGTTTTCCTAACAACATAGGACATAGTCCACAATTCAATCCACAAAGGGAAAATAATTGATTTTTCCGTTCAAACCCTTTCATAATATCAGTCCTTTATAACTTCAAATTTGTCAATTTCTATATCCAGATTATATCAGTTAAAAATTAGTCGTTCAATAAAATTCATAGCGTGACTATCTTTTATTTTTCCATAAAATCACTCCAATCTTAATTTTGAGTATAGAAAAAGCGGTTGATCTCCAAAGGAGTAACCGCTTTGTGTGTGGGATATGAAATTGTTAAACTGCTGTTTGCCTACATAATCCACGTCCACCACCACCGCAAACAGCTCATGAGCGTTCTCTTTCGTGTGTGACTTTCCGTAAAAACTAATAGGCGGTATCAGCCCAAACCTATCTCCTATGACCTTATCCA
>ENA-OVGB01001853-OVGB01001853.1-human-gut-metagenome-genome-assembly--contig:-NODE-1853-length-17173-cov-4.474647_pt1 | contig 17173 bp, 32 predicted proteins | sample MGYA00237767_ERZ505413 | MGnify/ENA primary metagenome ERZ505413 (study PRJEB26158, sample SAMN06016410) | human gut metagenome | biome: human gut; feature: ankylosing spondylitis patient; material...
CTCTATAGAACTGCTCTGTAAGCCAAATTGACTTTTGTGGATTTGTTAGATCATATAATTCCATAATTTATTCACCCTTAATTTTCTTCATTTCTTCGTGTCTTTTTATCTTTTGTGTAGTAGTCTTAATTAATGGAACATCAGTTAAACTGAATTCCCTAATATATTTGTAAATTGGTAAGTTTTTATTTATAATCTTAATTTCTTCTTCAATTACAGAACGAACATCATCAACTGTAGCCAAATTATTTTTTGCCATATTATCCTTTGAATAAACAATCTCGGCACAAATTTTATCATTATCCTCATAAACCATTGATTCTTCGACTATATCAATTTTATTTATAAGTGCTTCAATTTCTTCTGGGAAGACTTTTTTACCATTACTTAAAACTATAAGGTCTTTTTTTCTACCAGTAATGAAAAGTGAGCCATCTTTACCTAATTTACCTAAATCTCCAGTACAGAACCATCCTTCTTTAAATGCTTGAGCAGTTGCACTTTCATTATTATAATAACCAAGCATTACATTAGGTCCTTTTACTAAAATTTCTCCAGTACCAGTTTCATCAGGATTATCTATTTTTACTTCTTCATTGTATAGAACGTAACCAGAAGAACCGGTCTCAAAATGGTATTTATCACTTTCACATGAAATTACTGGTGCTGTTTCTGTTAGTCCGTAACCCTGAAGCATATCTATACCTATCGTATTAAATAAATGAATAATTTTTTTATCTGTTGCAGCAGAACCATAAATAATAGTTCTCATTTTTCCACCAAAGTTATCTAATACTTGCTTAAACAACTTTCTTCTAATATCTATATGGAAAAACATAAGAAAATTAGAAAGAGCACATAAAAATTTAAATGCGGTATATTTTCCAGATTTTTTTACTCCTCTTATTATTTGTCTATACATTATCTCTAAAACTGCAGGAACGCATACTAGGCCACTAATCTTATATTCAACCATATTTTTTCCAATATCCTTGATACTATCTGCAAAGCAAAGTCTAAAACCAATATAATAGCAAAATAAGAAACTAGCAAGACAAGCTAAAGTATGGTGAAGAGGTAAGAAAACAAGAATGCTATCATCCTTTTCATATTTAATTAAAGTTGTCATTGCTGAAACGTTAGAGCAAATATTATATTGTGAAAGCATTACAGCTTTTGGATTGTTTGTTGTGCCAGAAGTATAAATTAATACAGATAAATTATCTTTATCAATAGAAATACTATCGTATTTTGAAGAATTGCTTTCAATAAGTTTTTTGCCGTCTTTTAATAATTTTGAAAATGATAGAATTCCATTTTCATCTTCATTATAATCCATACAAATAAAATATTTAACATTCGAATCTTTAGATGTTATTACATCTTTTGCAAGATTTAGACGTTTTTCATCAAAAATTATAGCATCAACTTGACTTTCTAAGATTAAGCGAAGTTGTTCAACTTCTGGAAGCATGAAATCTAAAGGGACAACTATACAACCAGCCGTGGCAATTGCGAGGTAACTACAACACCATTCATATCTATCTTGTGAAATAATGGCTACTTTTTTATTTTCTAAGCCTAATTCCAAAAGAGAAGAGCCTAGCTCTTTTATATTATTTTCAAAATCAATAAAAGAAATATTGTGTAGTTCTTTATTTTTTTTCTTAACAGTAAATGCAGTTCTATTGCCAAATCGAGCTGAGCAAGAACTAACTAATTCTCTGAAATTTGTACATTTAGTTTCTTCATATATTTTATTTTTTTTCACTTAAATCACCTACGGTCACATTTTACCATTGTAGAGATGATTTTGCAATAAAAAAGTTGTAATTCCGTAGAAAAAAATCGACATTATTAGTTATAAAAAATTGTGATTTTTAAAATTGCATGAAACACAGCCCAAAATAACAAGTGTGCAATAATACATTGTGTAAACAACAAAATTAAATCAAATGAAGATGATTTGAATAAAACGAAATGCAATGGTAATAATAAGAAAAAATGGATATTGGAGGAATTAGTTTGAGAGAATATAGAGGGCAGAAAATAATTAAAAGTTTAGAAACTATTGCAATAATAATATTAATAATTTCATTTGTGGCATTAGCATATTGCGTGTACATATCCTTCACGACAGAAAAAAATTATGCAAGTGATTACATTGCAGAGCCAACGTCTGTATCGAATAAAGCAGAAGAAAAAGATATTTCTACGTTGATAGAAAATGTAAATAATGCCGTTGTAGGAATCTCTAAAATTGCCAATAAAGGGACTACAATTTTCTTACAAAATAGTGCAAGTAATCTAGGATTGGGAACAGGCTTTATAGTTTCAAAGGATGGATATATTGTTACAAATCAACATGTGTCAGGAGAGAAAAATAGTACATGCTATGTAACTTTAGAAAATGGGAAAAATTATAAAGCAAGTGTAGTATGGTCAGACACAGATTTAGATTTAAGCATAATAAAAATAAATGTAAAGAATTTGGATTACTTGCATTTAGGAGATTCAGATAAAATAAAAGTTGCAGAACAAGTCTATGCAATAGGAAACCCAATAGGTTTCGAATTTCAAAGGACTGTAACATCTGGAATAATAAGTGGATTAAATAGAACAATTAAGATAGAAGAAGATAATAAAACATCATACATGGAAGATTTAATACAAACAGATGCAACAATAAATCCAGGAAATAGTGGAGGCCCATTAATTAATATAAATGGGGAGGTCTTAGGAATAAATTCTGTAAAAATTACATCAGCAGAAGGGATTGGTTTTTCAATACCAATAAATATAATAAAACCAATTATAGAAAAATTAACGAGTACAGGCGAATGTATAACGCCCTCACTGGGGATATTTGCATATGATAAAAACATTGTACCATATATAAATCAAGAACTTGACCAAAATATTAAATTAGATAAAGGCATATATATAGCAGACGTAACAAAAAATTCACCAGCAGAAAAAGTAGGAGTAAAGAGGGGAGACATATTGCTAGAAATAGACGGGATAGAGCTAGAAAAGATGTCTGAACTTAGAACATATATATATGGAAAAAATGTGGGAGAAAAAGTAAACATAAAACTTGTTAGAAGCAATAAGGAATATCAAATATCAGTAACTCTTGCAAAAAAATAAAAACCTGCCGAAAGGCAGGAACCGTACACGGTTTTTGGAAAAAGCTAAACAGAAGAAAATTTGAAGGCATCGGCCAAAAAATATTTGGTAAAGCCGTGAAGCTTAACAATATTGTAATGTCCGAAAGTCCATTCATCGTCTACAGGATACGTTTTACCAAACTCCAACATCTCGTTGGGGTCTAAACATGCCCATACCTTAGGGACATTCCTGTTAACGAACTTTGCCTGTTTCACTTTTTTCCGCATGGTATAACCTCCTTTAATTGTAGCAGGATATTTTCTCTTGTGAGAAAATAATATAAAAACCATAACTTTATTTTAACATGGAAATAAGAAAATAGCAATAAAAACAACAAAATACTTTACATAAAACGTTTGAATAAAATAAACTGATACAAGAAGCAGTAAAAAGTTTATAAAATTAAATAAAAATATCAAAAAAATATTGCAAAAAATTAAATTCTGTGATATATTAAATAAGTACTTTTTAAAAGGTACTTATTTCGAGGTGTAGCGCAGTTGGTAGCGCGCGTGGTTTGGGACCATGAGGTCGCAGGTTCGATCCCTGTCACCTCGACCAGAAACCTAGAGTAGCAAGATTTATAAGAAACTTGCTACTCTTTTCTTTTTAAATTTATCACACTTTTATCACATCAGTTTCTGATTAAGAAGATTTACAGCATTCTTTTTTGTATCAGGGAAAACATGAAGATATATTTTAGCTGTGGTATTTATATCAGCATGTCCTAGCAATTCTTGAACGGTTTTTATATCAGCACTACATAAAAACAATAAGCAAGCAAATGCGGACCTTAATGCATGCCATTTTTTATATGTAACATCTATTTCTTTCAAGAACTTAACCCATTTTTTTCTTAGATTAGATTGGTCAATTATATTGCAACTTTCATTAACAAAAATTAGGCTATTGTCGTCAAATTCTTTTCTATTGCGTTTATATGTTTCTACAACAACTGTATCAATATAATTTGTTATTGTATCAAATAAATGTGAGGCAATGTCTACATCTCTGATACTAGATGGCGTTTTAGGTGTTATTAATTTATATTCGTATCCAACAATCTCTTTACCTTTAAATTTTTTTATTTTGCATAATTCCTTTTTTACTTTTACTACATAATTTGAAAAATATTTATATTGTAAGCCTGTTGCTTCTCCAAGTCTAAGACCAGAACCGATTGAAAATAGAATTAAATATGGAAGATAGTCTGTAGTCTTACTAGCAATTCTTTTATTGCATTCATCTATTATTTTTTCAATGTCAGTATTATCAAAATAGTCATTTTCATCGTCTACTTCATCAAAATCTTCATTTTCTGATTTAGGAATTGTGACAAATTGACATGGATTTCTTAAAACATAACCTTCTTGAATTGCATAATTAAAAGCCCCTTTTAGAACTTTGTTTAAGTTTGTTATTTGACTTTCCGTTTTTCCTTCTGCAGACAATTCATTGTAGTACTCTTTTATATTGGCTGTTTTGCATGAGAATACTCTTAAATAGCTTATTTTTTTATCTACAATATAATTTCTATAGATACCTTCATACCTTGAAAAAGAACCTGGTTTGAAATTAATATCATTTGCCTTTATATCATATAGCCATGTCGATACTAACATATCAATAGTCATCTCTTTATAATCAAGACTCATTCCATTGTTAATATTATTCATATATTCATCTGCTTTTTGATTAGCTTCATTTACGCCACTACCATAAAATGCTTTTCTAATTGCTGTGCCATCTGATTTATGTCCAACTGTTTTTGTTGTTCGGAAATATTTTTTTCCATTTACTTCAAAATTAGTTTTCTTAGCCATAATTCCTCCTATAAAATAAGATAAGTCTGTTACAACTTATCTTTAGTTCTTCATTTCAAATTTTCCAATGTATTTACCAATTATTTTTATTGGAGTATCTTTTGTATAAATTTGTGTTTTAAAACTTGGATCATTACTCATAGGCTCTAAAACAACAAAATCTCCTTGTTTGCTGAATTTCTTTAATGTAGCATCATACCCATTTACTAATACAACAGCAATTTCTCCATCATCAACCCAATCAGTTTTACGAATAAGAGCATACGCACCATTTTTTACAACCTTATTCATACTTTCGCCATTCACACGTAAGAAATAACATTCCTCTGGATTGACTATATTCATAAGGTTAGGGTCAATAGGTAATCTTCCTTCAATGCATTCCTCTGCCCAGTTTGGTTGTCCTGCACTTATCTGACCATAGACAGGACACATATAAACTTGAGATTTTTTTAAATATTTTTTTTCAATACGCATAAGGTCTTTCAAGGATTTTGCATTATTAAGTAGTTCTTCTGCCTCCTTTTTTAAACTTTGAGCTAACGCTAATTGTTCTTGATTTTTAACCGATAAGTCATTAATCATGCTTTGTAAAAACTTTAAAAGGGGATATGCTGTTTCTAGTGGTAAAGTTGCAATAAAATTATCTATTGATTGGTGATATTCATTAGATGAAAAATCCATATTCATAATGTCTTGGAGTTTAGAAATTTGTTGAGAGGATAACCCTATAGATAATAGATAATCTATATTATTCAAGATGTACTCAGTTCTTTGCTTTATTTGTGTACTATCAAAGTCTACCGAAACATCTATATACCCGCAGACTTCCATTAATTGAGCATAAGATATTACTCCATTAGAATTATTAGCTATTTTTTCCAAAATTTTTGGAGAAGGTGGATTATTTATTTTTTTATTCATATAACGAGATAAATATGCCCTATTAACTCCTGTTGCGTCAGCAAAATCTCTTTGATTGTTATAAGTTTTATAAATTTTTGTTAAGATTTCAGCAAAATCATCTTTATTAAACATACTAAAGCCTCCTGAATATAGTATATATCAATACTTTAAAAAAATCAACAAAAAATGTTAAAAAAATAACCAAAAAGTATTGACTTTCAATGAAGTATCTTATATAATGAGTTTGGTTAAAAAAGTAACCAAAGGAGGAGGAGTGAGAATATGAGAGTAAATGTGGATAGTGTAAACCAATTAATTAACACAAAATTTAGAGGAAATCAAACTTTTTTTGCAGAAACAATCCAGATAGATAGATGTTATTTGAATCAAATACTAAATAAAAAAGCTAATGCTGCTAGCTCAAAAGTTTGCAATGCTATAATAAATTTTTGTGAAAATAATAATTTGAATTACAAAGATTTTATTTTTTTAGAATAATGGTTAAAAAAATAACCAAAGGAGCTTGTCATGAAAGAATTAATTAAAATTGAAGTAAATGAAAATCAAGAGCCAATAGTAAATGGCAGAGAATTATACGAAGTATTAGGAGTGAGTACAAGATACAATGATTGGTTTAATAGAATGAAAGATTATGGATTTGTAGAAAATCAAGATTATTGTACTATTACTCAAAAAAGAGTAACAGCTCAAGGAAATGAAACAACATATAGTGACCATGCAATTAAGTTAGATATGGCAAAAGAAATTGCAATGATACAAAGAAATGAAAATGGCAAAAAAGTAAGGCAATATTTTATACAAGTAGAAAAAGACTTTAATAGTCCAGAGAAAATAATGGCAAGAGCATTAAAAATAGCAGAGAGCAGACTAAACGTACTACAACTAGAAAACACACAGCAGAAACAATTAATAGGAGAATTAAAACCCAAAGCAGATTATTTAGATCAAATATTACAAAGTAAAGCACTAGTAACTATAACAGCAATTGCAAAAGATTATGGAATGTCTGCAAAAGCATTAAATCAAAAATTACATGAATTAAAGGTACAATTTAAACAAGGACATCAATGGTTTTTGTATAGTAATTATCATAATTGTGGATATACACATAGTGAAACAGTTGAATACACTCATCAGGATGGAAGAAAAGATGTAACAATGAATACAAAATGGACTCAAAAGGGCAGACTATTTCTTTATGAGTTGTTAAAGAAAAATGGAATTGTTCCTATGATAGAACAGTAAAGGGCGTGAAAAAATGGAAGAATGGATAAGCCTAAGACAGTATATGAAACGCTATAAGCTAGGATACGAGGTTGTCCTTCAAATGATAAATAACGGAGAACTTGAATATCGAAAGACTCCAGGAGGACAATATAAAATCAAGGTTGGTGGAAATACAGTTTCAAAGGAATTGTATGAGGAAGAACGAAAAAAGCGAATTGAAGCAGAAACAACATTAAATTTAATAACAAAAATGTTAGTAGAAAGGAGATGATAAATATGAGTAAGAAACAAAAGAATGCAATAAAAAAGACATTATTAGAGATAGTAAACTGTATGAGTTTTGGACTAGCAGTTGGAGCATTCTACGGAATGTGGATATTAAAATAACGAAGGAGGAATAGAATGGATAAATTAGACAAGTGTTATATATGGCACGTAATTACAATGGCAAAATTAAAGCTAAGATTAAAAGAATTGAAAGGAGTGAAATAGTATGGCAGAAAAGAATATAGATGAGGATCAAACAATACGAGAGCTAACAAGAGTAATTGATAGAAAAGAAATAGAAATTCAAGATGTAAAAACAAGCCTTGCAGGAGTATTGCAAGAAATAAGAAATCTAAATGAAAGCAATTTAGATAGAGAAGTTATAAAGAAGAGAATATCTGAAATGGCTACAAATACAATATATGAGCTATTGATAGACGAAAAAAATGAGTCAGTTTGCGACTACCAATCAAAAAACTAACTCAATTGAATTACATAAATATGAACTCTTGTACTAATTATAGCACAAGATAGAAAGGAAAGTCAAATGGGAAAAGCGGTAGGAATTACAAGAAGGCTAGATGAATTAGGAAGAATTGTTATTCCAATGGAAATACGAAAAAATTTAAACATAGAGATTAGAGAACCTCTTGAGATATTACAAGTAGGGGACAAAATTGAAATTTCTAAAAGAAAGGACATCAGAGTTTGTTACAACTGTGGAAAAACACTAGAAGAAACTTATAAATATTGTCCACATTGTGGAAAGGAACAGATATGATACGAATAGTAAATGGTTACATAATAGAAACAACGGATTCAGAAGAAAGACAAGCTAGATACGAATACGAGCTTGAAGAAGCAGACAGAGATTATGAAGATAGAGTTTTTGATGAAATGGAGGGTATGTAATGGAACAAGGTTTAAGTTTATATGAAATAACAGGAGCATTTCCAAAGCTAATGGCTCAAGAAGAAATGAGTGAAGAAGATAAAAACAAGGTTGAAGAGGAACTTACAACACTATTGCAAAAGAAAAGTAATTCAGTAATTGCATATTCTAAAAATATAGAGCTAGCAATTAAAGCGATGAAAGAAGAAGAAACAAGAATATCAACCAATAGGAAAACTTTAGAAAATAGGCTAGAGCAATTTAAAAAATATGTAAAAGAATGTATGGAAGGCAATGGAATTAACAAAATCGAAACAGATTTAGGAACATTAAGTATAGCAAGAAGCCCTATAAGTATAGAGATTGTAAATGAAGAAGAAATTCCAGATGAATATAAAGAAGTTATCTTTACAACAAAAGTTGATAAAAAGAAAATAGCAGAAGCATTTAAGTCAACTGGAGAACTTATTGAAGGTGTTGAGATACATACAGATAATACAAATTTAAGAATAAAGTAGAGGTTTGAATAATGAATATATATCAAAGTATAACGAAAATTATGGAAGAGGTTCCAAGCATAGGAAAAACTCAAAGAAATAAAATTCAAGGCTTTATGTATAGAGGAATAGATGATGTTATGAATGCATTACAACCACTATTAGCCAAGAATAAAGTTTTTATAGTACCAGAGATATTAGAGCAAACGAGAGAAGAAAGAACAACTTCTAAAGGTGGAAATTTAATCTACTCAATATGCAAAATAAAATATAAATTCTATGCAGAAGATGGAAGTAGTGTTGAGGCAATCACGATTGGAGAAGGAATGGATAGTGGAGATAAAGCAACAAACAAGGCGATGGCAATAGCAATGAAATATGCACTATTTCAAGTATTCTGTATTCCAACAGATGAAATGAAGGATCCAGACAGTGAAACGCCAGAACAATCAACAAAGAAAAGTAGTGTTACAGACAACAAAATCAGTGAAGCAGATGCAAAAAAAGTAGAAGCAATGATGAAGGAAATGGGCTGGAATGTTGAAGAGTTGCTACAAAAGAATTATAAAATCTCAAAAACAACAGATCTAACAGCAAGTCAATACGTAAAAATATTAGAAGCAATAAAAAAAGCAAAGGAGGCAAAACAACATGAATAAGGTAATTTTATTAGGGAGACTAACTAAAGATCCAGAAACAAGATATACACAAAGTACAAACACACAAGTAACAAGTTTCACACTTGCAGTAAATAGAAGATTTGTTAAGCAAGGAGAAGAAAGACAAGCTGATTTTATAAACTGCGTTGCATGGAATAAGACAGCAGAATTTGTAAGTAAATACTTTAGGAAAGGTCAACAAGTTGGAGTAATAGGAAGAATACAAACACGAAACTATGATGATGACAAAGGCATAAAGCACTATGTAACAGAGGTAATAGCAGAAGAAACATATTTTGCTGGGGACAAAAAAGATGCAACACAAAACGAGGTACAAGCTACAGACGATTTTGAGATAACTAATCAAGATGATTTACCATTTTAATTTGGAGGCAGATTATGATAGGAACAGCAGAGGCATTAGTTAAATGGTTATTTAATCAAAACAGAGAAAAGTTATTTGAAGTTAAAGAGCACAAAGAAAAAAGAACTCTAACACAAAATGCTTACATGTGGAGTTTAATCAATGAAATAGCAAATAAAATGCGATTATCTAAAGAAGATACATATTTAAAGATGATAAAAGACTATTCACAATCAATGCTAGTAACGATAAGAGCTGATATTGATGTATCAAAGTTTTTTAAATATTACGAATTTGAACGAGAAACCCAAATAAACGGTGTAAATTTCAAGATATATAAAGTATACGAAGGCAGTTCTCAAATGGATAAAAACGAATTTAAGATACTTTTAGATGGTGTAATACAAGAAGCACAACAACAAGGAATATGCACATTAACACCTAACGAAGTTGCAAGATTGAAGTGGGTAGAAAATGAAAGAATATAGCATAATGCCTCAAAATTCATTTTATTCAACAGAAAGATTTGCTGGAAGTGAAAGGCATGAAGTTTTTGAAGGTAGAACAGGAAACAGAGACAAATCTATTCAAGATGGACTAGTAATATTTATAACACCTTATATGCATAGGACAAGCAATGACTCGATACATTTGAACCCTAAAAAATGGGAATGGTTAAAAGCAGAAGCTCAAAAAGCTTGGCAAGAACATTATAACAAAACAAAAGAAGAATTTATGAAAAGATATGGAAAAAATTATTTATGAAAGGAGGGCATAGAAACATATACTTATAAAATTCTTATAAGATTTCTATGTCCTTTCATATTAACGAAAGGAGAAAACATATGGAGAAAGTTAGTTTTCTAATGTATTTAGACTATGAAGAACAATTTAATTTATTAACAGATGAAGAATTAGGGCAACTTATAAGAGCAATAATGCAATACGAGAAAACAAAACAAGAACCTAAACTAGAAGGTACATTGAAGATGGCTTTCTCGTTTATAAAAGCACAACTAGACAGAGATAGAGATAAATGGGAAGGCACAAAGAATAAAAGAAGTGAAGCAGGCAAGAAGGGAATGGCAAATAGATGGAATAACAAAAATAACGAAGTTATAGTAGAAGATAGCAAAAGTAGCAATGTTATAACAGAAGATAACAAAAATAACAATGTTATAAATGATATAACACGGCATAACAAAAATAACTGATAATGTAAATGAAGATGTAGATGATGATGTTAAAGTAGATGTAAATGAAGATGAAAAAGTAGAAGTAAAAGATAAATATAATAATATTATAGGAATTTACAATTCCTATTGTCCAAACCTTCCGCGAGTTCAAAAGCTCACTTCAAAACGAAAAACAGCCATAAATAAGCTTTTAAAAGAATTAACAGAAAAGCAATTTATAGATGTTTGCATAATAGCAAATACTAGTGATTTTCTTATAGGAGACAACGATAGAAACTGGAAAGCAGACTTTGACTTTATTATAAGACCAGATAAGGCAGTTTCCATACTAGAGGGAAAATATAATAACAAAAAAAGAGACAAAATAGACGGTTTTGTGGATTTATGGAAGGAGGCAAAAGAAAAAGATGAGCAGGACAGAAATGGTGCAAATAATAACTCTTTTAGCTGGTAACTATGAAGCTATATCAAACAAATCACAAAAACAAAAAGAGCTAATGTTAAATACTTGGTATGAATGTCTAGGGGATTTAGATTATAAGTTAGTTTTGCAAGCAGTAAAGAAAACAATAATAGAAAGTCCATATCCTCCAACGATACACGACATAAGAAAAAATGCAATAGAGATGATAAACCCAAGCAGTCAAAATACTGCAATAGAAGCTTGGAATGAAGCATATTCAATGATTTGTAGTGGTGGATATATGACAGAAGAAGAGTTTGCTAAAGCAAGTCCAGAAGTAAAGAAGTTCTTTGGAAATGTAAGACAAGTAAAAGAATTAGCTAGAACGGATATAGCAACAGTAAATACTGTGACAAAAGGGCAATTCTTAAAGCAATACGAGATAATAACGGAAAGACAAAGAGAACAAAGATTATTGCCAGAAAATATGAAAGAGCAATTATTAAAATTGCAAAGTAACTTTATAAAACAGATAGGAGATTAAAAGATTAGAAGAGGAGGAAAAATAAATGAAATTTAAAGTTGGAGATAAAGTAAAAGTAATAGCCAAAAAACATGGACATGGGTTTAATATTGGAGAGATTGTAAAAATAGAGGAAATTAGTGATAGAGACTATAAATGTAGTTCACTTGAAAAAAACGAATTATGGTGGATGGCAGAAGATGAATTTACAAAAGTAAAATTTATAAAATCAGACTTAAAGGATGGAGATATAGTTACATACAGAAATGGACTAAAGAAAATTGTATCTGGAGATAAATTGTATGGAAACGATCTCTTTACATCATTAAGATATTACCCAGAGGATTTGAAAGATGTAGATGGAGAGGAAAAGAACGACATAGTCAAAGTCGAAAGACCAGTCAAATACGAAACAGTATTTGAGAGAGAAGAAGTACTTGATGAAACAGAAAAGAAATATTTAGCAGAGGTAATTAGACCATTCAGAAAAAGAATACAATTTATACAAAAGAAAAAAGAAATAACGGAGATAAATCCCTATATAAGAATAGTTTGTGAGGACAATGATAAACTAGTTTTTCCATACATAACAGATAACAGCATGTATAAAGGAATGGAAGTAAACAAGAAATACACCTTAAAAGAATTAGGTTTGTAAGGAAGGAGTGAACACAAATGAGTACAATAACAGCAAAGACAAGACAAATGTCATTTGATGATATACAAGATAAAACAAAAATAAGATACATACAAATTTTGAATAGATTGGACAAGCCTAAGACGGCCAAAGAGCTAGCTGTGGAGTTATTTGATTTAGGTTTTATTCCTAGCACGGAAAGAAATTACACCGCACCACGCTTGTCAGAGTTAGAAGATATGGGAATGGTTAAAGCGATAGATAAAAAGAAATGTGAGTATACAGGTAAAACGGTAGCAGTTTACGAAAGAACATTAAAAGGTTTTGAAGCTTTGAATATGAACCATATTACACGAATTTATTAGGAGAATGATATGAGTTATCCACAATTAACTCGGTATCTGTGCAAAAGCACTGAAATATGGACTATGTAGACGGATGTCAACAATTAGAAAACATTTATTTTCGAGGAGTTAAACAGTGCAAGTATGTTACGGGTACCGAAGGGGAACAAATTAAATTAGAGTTAGATAAACAGGAGAGAATATGGAAATAGAAGATATTTTAAAATATACATTAACACTCTTTCAAGATATAGATAAAAGACTATCAGAGTTAAGAAATCAACAAAGTATTTGGGATATTAAACAAGATGAGCTACTGCATTATATAGAAAATCACAATATAGATGCAGTTAGAGCATGTAAAATAGTAAAACAATTGAAATATGTAAGGGGAGAAAGAAGAAAAGTAAAAGATGAAATAGATGTAGTAGTGTCATTGAAAAATACTTTTATTGATAAATATAAAAACAAGTTTATAGAAAAAGATTTAATACAAGCGTTGAAAAATCTAAAAGAACTAGAACAAAGAAAAAATAATCCTAAATATACATATCAGTATTTAACTGAAGAATTGGAGATAAAAGATGAGATATAAATTTGAAATTAATAAAAGGCTTATGGGGCTAAACGAATATACAAAATATAACAGAACGAACAAGTATGCAGGAGCTGAAGCAAAAAAGAAAGAACAGCAGTACATAATTAATTGCATAAAACAGCAATTAGGGAATATCAAAATAGACAAGCCCGTAATTGGTCATTTTACATGGATAGAAGAGAATAAAAGAAGAGACTTAGACAATATTTGCTTTGCTAAAAAGTTTATATTAGATGCGTTAGTAGAAGCAGGAGTACTACAGGACGATAATAGAAAAATAGTAACGAACTTTACAGATAGTTTTGAGTATTCGAACAGTAGTAAAGTAATAGTAGAATTGGAGGAATTGAACAATGGATTTTAATAAAGCAATTACAACAATAGCAGAATACATATGTATGACACTAATCGTATTAAGTATAATTATATATTTTATTGTGGCAGAGAAGATAGATGCTGAACTCAAACAAAACAAAATAAATGAATTAACAAACAAGGTAGAATAACAGATAGAGCTTATAGATGCTCTACAGCAATAAGAAAGGAGATAAATATGATAATAATAAGTCAAGATAAAAATGGAATATTAAATTTTGATAATATTCAATTATGCAGAATTAATCAAGAAGGAATAGTATATGCTTTTTTGAATGAGTACGATAGTTTTAAATTAGGAGAATATTCAACAGAAGAAAGAGCAAAAGAAGTATTACAAGAAATAACAGAATTTTGGAGAAATGGAGCAATGACAGATTGCAAAGGTTTTATATGTTATGAAATGCCAGAAAGGTAAGGGGATAAAATGAAAAGATTTATAAATCCAAACATATTGAATGAAGGAAATCAAATGGAAGTAATACAAGATAACGAAAATGAATTTAAAATGATTGTTAGATGCAATAATTGTGGCCAACCAACAGAATATGGCAAGACAAGAATGTGCTACGGATTCGTTGGTTGCGACAATAAGATAAATATAAACGGCGAAGAAAAAGAATGCTATTTTGAGGATTTAATGCCTAGAATAATGAAATATCATGACAGCAAAAATAAAGATGAATATGAATTATACAGAACTGGGAAAGTCTATAGATGGAGAGATGGTGTAGGTAAATGAGTAAAATAGAGGTAAAGGAGTAAAGATGATATATGGAATACACAGATATAAAATTAACTGAAGAACAAAGATTAAAATTACAAGCATTATATGAAGCTGAAAATCCAAAACCAAGAAATAGAGAAGAAAGAAGAAGACAAAAATTTGGAAAGAAACGTGGAAGGAGTAAATAAGATATGAAAATAATGATAAGTCAACCAATGAATGGTAGAAGTGAAGAAGAAATAAAAAAAGAAAGAGAAGAGATAATAAAAAAATTTAATAAAATGCACATAGAAGTAATTAATACATTATTTACCGAAGAAGCACCAGAAGACTGTAATGCAGCAGTATATTATTTAGGAAAGTCAATAAGTGCAATGAAAGATATAGATGCATTGTATATGTGTGACAATTGGTCTAATGCAAGAGGGTGTAAAATTGAAAATCAAGTTGCTAGAGAATATGGAATAAAAATATTAGATAAAGAATTTTTTATAAATAAGCCAATAATGATTACAAGAAATTTTGAGAGGAGTGATACATAGTGAAAACAGCTGATGAAATTAGAATAGAATTAAAAGATATAAAGAAATTACAACACCTATATATAGATATATTCTCAGAAGAAGATGAAGATTATCCTGACAACAGAGTTATAAATAATAAAGAAAGAGCAGTACAAAAAATATTAGATAAAATAACGGATAAAAAATTTAATCAAATTGAAATTTGGAAAGTAATACAAATAAAAAGTTGGGATACAACAGATAACACATTCAAACCAATTTGTGACAGATTAAGAGAATTAGGATATAAGATTATAAATAATAACTAGGAGGTATTTTAAGTGAAAGTTAAAGATATGCCAGAGGGAACAATTTTATGGAATGGTTATAATATACTAGGAATAAAAGGGAATACATTAGAAGAAAAGTATGGAAATAAATATTATGATTATGATTGCATACAAGAAAGTGGAAATCCTATTGATTTTTCATTAATAAAGAAATAAAGGAGGTGTTTTAAGTGGAAAATAGTATAGAAGAAGATATAATAAATGCACAACATTTTATAAATTCTATAAAAACTGATAAAGATTACAAAGATGAAAATGGTTGGCACGGATATTATAATACAAAGATTGTAGAGCTCGCTAGAATATCAGATTATAAAAGAGTATTAAAAGAGAATGAAATGTATAAGAAAAATTCTGAAATTATGTCAAAAGAAAATTTAAGTACAGCAGAGCAATTAAAAGTAGAAATAAAAGAAAATTTTAGGTTGAAAAATCAATTAGAAAATAATCGAAAAGAATATCAAGAAACATATAAAGATGTTAGAGAAGAACTGAAAGAGCTGAAAAAAGAGAATGAAGAATTAAAAGCAGAAAATAATAGATTAAAAGTAATTAAATATGATATTGATTATGGAACAGAATCCGTAAATTTAATACCAAAAAGTACATTAGTAGAAATAAATACAAATAGATATATGATAGAAATTGAAGATGGAAAGTTCATAGATTTAAAACAAGTATATCAAGAAAATAAAACATTAAAAGAATTACATATACAAGATAACAAACATTTAGATTTTATAATGAAAAATTCTATTCCGATTCAAAAAGTAAAAAACAAGATAGAAGAGATAGGCGAAAAAATAAAATATGAAGAAAATGAAAAGGTAGTAATATATCTGCATAAACAAAAGAATATTTTACAAGAGTTGCTAGAAAGTGAGGAATAAATGAACAAAGAAGAAAAGAAAGCAATTGAATATTATCAAAACAAAGAAGTTAGTTTTAGTGTAGATTTTGATACTGAAAAATTATTGAAGGCATTAGGAATAACGGAAAAAGATAGCTTTGAAAATCATCAAATTAGATTTAAAACTTTATTAAATCTAATAGAAAAATTACAAAAAGAAAATGAAGAATACTCAAAACAATTAGATTTAGACTATGTAGATAAGAATTATATCTCAAAGCAAAAAATAAAAGATGAAATAGAAGAATTGAAAGGTAAATTAGAAGATATATCTAAACGAAGAGAAAAATCAAAAACTAAAGAAGAAGAAACTGTATTATGGTGTTTAGAGATTAGAACTGATGAAAGAATAAAAACATTACAAGAATTATTATAAATTACAAAATAAACAAAAAACAGTAAAGTTTATATAAAAAATTAAGTGAAGTTCTAAAAAACAAGTACAAAATGTATTAAATTAAAAAAAGAAAGAGGAAAACATATGAAGATACCTAAAACAATAATAAAAAATAATCAAAAATACGAATTTGTAAAAAGAAACAATGAAACAACGTTTCTATATAAAAATAAGAAGTACGGATACAAGGAAACGTTCAGTCTGTATCAACTAGGAGTGCTAAAACAGCAGATTGAACCACCCAAACTAACAGTGCATCCAGAGAATGTAAAGATATAAATATAGGAGGTACAAATGAAGCTTAGTAAAGAAGAATACAAAGAAGCTAAAGGTTGTTTAAAGAGATATAATTACAACTGCATAAAGATAATTAATATTAAGTCG
>ENA-OVGB01001857-OVGB01001857.1-human-gut-metagenome-genome-assembly--contig:-NODE-1857-length-17156-cov-2.982983_pt1 | contig 17156 bp, 9 predicted proteins | sample MGYA00237767_ERZ505413 | MGnify/ENA primary metagenome ERZ505413 (study PRJEB26158, sample SAMN06016410) | human gut metagenome | biome: human gut; feature: ankylosing spondylitis patient; material...
GAGGAGCTGAAAAAATACGGCGGCATCGCCGGCGTCCACTGCGAGAACGCGGGCGTGATCGACGCGCTCATCGAGCAGCACAAGGCCGCGGGCGACGTTGGGCCGTCGGCGCATCCGCGCTGCCGCCCGAATCCGCTCGAGGCCGAGGCCGTGGCGCATCTGCTGCGCATCGCCGAGGTCGCGGACGTGCCGGTCGTGATCGTCCACCTGAGCACGAAGGAGTCGCTTTCCGAGGTCGCCGCCGCAAGAGCGCGCGGCCAGAAGGTCTACGTCGAGACCTGCCCGCACTACCTCCTGCTCGACGACAGCCGCTATGACCAGCCGGACTATTCCGACTCTGCCCGCTTCGTCTGCGCACCGCCGCTGCGCAAACAGGCCGATCAGGAGGCCCTTTGGGCCGCGCTGGCCGACGGCACGATCCAGACCGTCTCCACCGACCATTGCAGCTTCACCCTGACGCAGAAGGACGCCGGAAAGGGCGACTTCACGAAGATCCCCGGCGGCCTGCCCGGCGTGGAGACGCGCGGTATCCTGCTCTACTCGGAGGGCGTGGCCAAGGGCCGCATCCCGGCGGAGAAGATGGCTGAGGTTCTGGCCGAAAACCCGGCAAAGCTCTACGGCGCGTTCCCGCGCAAGGGCATCCTCGCAGCGGGCAGCGACGCCGACATCGTCGTCATCGATCCGACCAAAACTGGACTCATCACCGCGTCCGACCAGATTGCGAACGTCGATTATACCCCGTTCGAGGGCTTCCGCACGCAGGGCGTCATCGAGCAGGTCTATCTGCGCGGCCAGCTCGCCGTCGACCACGGCGAGGTTCAGACCGGCAAGATCGGGCAATTTATCCCGCGCGGCGTGAATTCGCTGTAATTCAGAAAGAACATCAGACCCGCCGTCTGTTTTACAGGCGGCGGGTTTTTGCGAAAAAGAGAAACCTATGAAGAAATTGAATGTGTTCCGCCTCGGGCTGCTGTTCGCCGGATGTTTTCTCGGCGCGGGCTATGTCTCCGGGCAGGAGCTGCGGCAATATTTCGTGGTCTACGGTGCGAAGGGCTATCTGGGTCTGCTCGCTGCGGTCGCGATCTTATACATCTTCGGCGTGCTCTGTCTGCGCATGGCGCAGCGCACGGGCCTGACCGGCGCGGACGAACTGGTCGTGCCGTGGCGCGCGCCGTGGCTGCACGCGCTGGTCATGGTGCTGGAGAGCCTGTTCCTCTTCGCACTCGTGACGATCATGTGCGCGGGTGTCGGTGCGCTGCTGGAGCAGATCTTCGCGATCCCGCACTGGCTCGGCAGCCTGCTGTTCGCGGCATTGGTGCTGGCCTGTGCGCTGGCGGGCTTGCAGAGCGTGGTGTCGGCATTTTCCGTCTCGGTGCCGCTGCTCGTGCTGGCGACGCTCGCCTTTGGCGCAGCAGCGGTTGTCCGGAACGGCGGACTTCCAGCACTTCCCGCAGCGGAAGCGAACGGAAACGCCCTGCTTGGCGGCTGGTTCCCGAGCGCGGTGAACTACGCCTGCTATAACATCCTCTCCACGATCGCGATCCTCGGCCCGTTCGGCGCGCACATCCGCAAACGGTCGACGGTCTATGCCGGCCTCGGCCTCGGCTCCGGGATGCTTCTGGTCATCGCGCTGAGCGTGATGACCTGCCTCGCGGTCTGGCCCGCGGCGCAATCCCATGAGCTTCCGATGCTTGCCGCCGCGGCGGGGCTTGGCGCTGCGCCGATGTATGTCTATGCGCTGCTGCTGTTTGCTGGGATGTTCGGCTCAGCGCTTTCAAACGCAGTCGCATTCGTGAACTACTGCTGCGCAAAGCTCGCGCCGCTCCGGGCGCGGAAGGCCGCCTTCACCGTCCTGACCGTCCTGCTGGCCTACCTCGCCAGCCTCTTCGGCTTCGGCAGCCTGATCGGCACGATCTATCCGCTCTTCGGCTACGCCAGTGCGGTCTTCCTCGTGCTGATGCTGCTCCACGCGCTTCGCCTGCGAAAGGCTGCGTAGAAAAACACAGCCCCCGGCGGAATCATCCGCCGGGGGCGTTTTGTATCAGTACTGCCGGTTTTTGAAGTCCTTGGCCGGGGTCTCCGCGGTGAAAACCGCCTCATCGGTGATGATGCGCAGCGGCAGCTCCTTGCCGGCAGCCAGATCGATGATGGCCTTCATCAGCTGCGGGCCGAGCAGCGGATTGCACTCCGCCACGCAGTTCAGCTCGCCCTTTTTCAGCGCCTCCAGACCCAGCGACGTGCCGTCGATGGACATGATGAGCACATCCTTGCCCGGTACGATGCCGTGCTCCTGCAAAACCTCGATCACGCCGAGCGCCATGCTGTCGTTGTGGCAGTAAATCGCGTCGATGTCCCAGTCATGTTCGCGCAGATAGTCCTCCATCACCTGCCGACCGCCGGATGTTAAGAAATTGCCGAACGTGGAATAGACGATATCATAACGCGCGTTCTCAGCGATCGTGCTCTCGAAGCCCTGCTTCCGCTCCCAGGTCGGGGAGGAGCCCTGCGAGCCCTGAATTTCCATGATACGGACCTTGTCGCGGCCCTGCGTGGCCTGCATCAGCCACCGCGCGCAGCGGCGGCCCTCCTCGAGGAAGTCTGCGCCGATGAACGAGGTATAGAGCTCGATGGAGGAGTCGACCTTACGGTCGGACAGCAGGACGGGGATGCCCGCATCCTTCGCCTCCTGCAAAACCTCGTCCCAGCCGCTTTCCACGCCGGGCGTAAGCACGATCACATCCATATCCTGCTCGATGAACTCGCGCATCCGGATGATCTGCTCCTCCAGCACCGGCGGGACCTCAGCCACAGTCAGGTCCACGCCAAAATCGCGCGCGGCCTTGTGGATGGATTGCATGTTCGCGTTCCGCCAGCCGTTGTTCTCCTCCTGGATCTGGACATAGCCGACCCGCGGCGCCGTTGCAGAGGCCACGGTCTCCTGCTGCTGCGCGGCCAGATACTCGTCCACAGTATCACTGCTGAGCGTATGACTGCGCAGAATGATCTTTTTCGGCACGCCGGAGGTGTTCGTCAGAATCTCCATTGCACTCTGGATGGCATCGCGTCCGCCGGTCGGGCAGGTCACGGTCGCGTCGATCAGTCCCTTCTGCACCAGACGCAGTCCGCCCTCCTCACCGTCAAAGCCGTCCAGCCCGACGACCCGGACGTCTCTCCGCCCGAGCTGCTCCAGCGCCAGATGCACGCCGTAGGCCATGTAGTCATTGTGCGCAAAGACCACATGCACACCGTCCAGCAGCTCCGGATTGTCCAGCAGCGCATCCTGCGCGCCGTCGCGCGTCGGGTTGCCGAGCGCCCGCCGGAACACCTTGACGGAAGCCGCATCCATCACTTCTGCGAAGGCCTCGCTGCGTTCCTGGCTGGCATAGCCCTCGGCCATCAGCTCCAGCACGCCCGCGTGGCTCTGCTCCTCATCCAACAGCGCAAGCACCGCAGCACCGGCCTGCTGGCCGATCTGCTGGTTGTCCGGGCCGATGAAGAGCGTATAGTCGTAGCCCTCGACCGCGCGGTCGAGCACGATGACCGGCAGCTGCGCATACACGTCGCTGATGACCGGGATCAGCTGATCCACGTCCGCCGGAGAGACGATCAGCAGATCGATGCCGTATTCCAGCAGGCGGCGGATATCCTCCTCCTGCTTCTGATTGCTACCGGCAGCATCGGAGAAGACGAGCCGGATGTTTTCATATTTTTCCGCTTCGGATTCCAGCTCCTGCTTGAGCACCAGCCGCCACTGCTCGCTGAGGTTGGCCAGCGAGACGCCGATCAGGTACTGCACCTCCGTCTGCCGTGCCGCGCAGCCGCCAAGCAGCCCCGCGAGCAGGCACAGTGCCAGCAGCAGCGCAAGCGCCCTACTTCTCCTTTTCAAACTTCTCACCACCGTAGCCCAGAATGTTCTTGCGGTATTCGTTCGGTGAAATGCCGAGCGCTTTTTTAAAGGTGCTGCTGAAATAATACTGCGAGGAATAGCCGCACCGCGAGGAGACCTCGTACATCTTGAGCTTCGGCTGGCGCAGCAGCACCATCGCCCGGCGGATGCGCGCCTGCGTGAGGAAGGTACCGAAGGTGTCGCCGGTCTCATGCTTGAACACGCGGCTGAGATGCTGCGGGGAAGCGAAGAGTGCATTCGCCACCATTTGCAGCGAGAGCTCGGTATTGCTCAGGTTCCGCTCGACATATTGCAGGGCGTTCGTGACGACGATCGAATACTGGATCTGATCCTCCAGCGCCTCCATGGCCCGGTCAATCACATCCGGGACATTCTGCTCCCCGCTGCCGGTGGCCCGCGCCAGCGTCGCCTTGACCGGCAGATAGCGCTCGACCATCTCTTTGATGTTTGCCAGAAGCCGCTGCGAGCGGTCGTTCGGCAGCTGCGGCGCGAGCACCATCAGGTTGCCCTTCTGGCCGCGGAAGCTCTGCGGCTTCGTCTCCGCAGAATAGAGCTCCTCCACGATATTCTGGCAGGCGTAGTAGAGCAGATTGTCGTCCCATGCCTCCTCGGGCTGGCCGTCGGTCTGCTGCTCATAATTATCGCGCAGGTCGATGGCCGTGATCTCATACTGCGCCGGGACAACGAGGTTCAGATAACGCAGCTGCTCCTCGACCTCGAGCGCGTCGAGCTGCCGGGCGGACCATTTCTGGAAAAAGTGGTCGATCAGCGACGGCTTGTACCGCTCCATCTGGTCTCTCGCCCAGCTGAGATAGCGCTGCCGCCCGCGCGATTCGGTGAGCCGGACCTTCGCCCGCCGCAGCAGGTCGAAAAAATCGTCCTCCATGACAGGCTTGAGAATATAGTCCAGTACGCCCAGACGCAGCGCGTTCTGCGCGTAGGAAAAGTCGTCGTAGCCGGAAATGATGACGATCACAATATCCGGCAGCATGGCGACCAGCTGTTCGGTCAGGGCAATGCCGTTGATAAACGGCATATTGATGTCCACCAGCGCCAGATCGGGCCGGTGCTCCCGCGCCAGCGCAAGCGCGGCGCGGCCGTCCTCCGCAGTGGCCACGACCCGAAACTCCGGATCGCTCTCCACAAAGCGCGCAAGACCCCCGCGGATGATCGCCTCATCGTCGGCAATCAGTACCTTATACATGCGTTCTCCTTTTCTCGTCTTCCTTCGGGACATGGAGCGTGACGGTCGTGCCAAGCTCCTCGGTGCTCTCAATGGTGACCGGATAGTCCGGCCCGTAGCAGAGGTTGATCCGCTCGGCGATGTAGAACAGGCCGAAGCCGACCTTCGTATCCACATTGCCGGGCTGGCGGAGCTGCTCCTGCAGCAGCACGAGCCGGTCTGCGGGGACCCCCGCGCCGTCATCATGCACCGTCAGGATCACCTTGCCCGCCTCCTCATGGCCGGAAATGGTAATCGTGCCGCCGCCGGGCTTGAGCTTCAGGCCGTGATAGATCGCATTCTCCACGAGCGGCTGCAAAATCAGCTTCGGCACCATGACGTTGTCCAGTTCCTCCGGAATTTCGATCTGGTAACGCAGCTTGCTCTGATAACGTGTTTTCTGGATATACAGATAGTTCTGCACATGCTTCTTCTCGTCACGGATTGTGATGAAATCCCGCCCCTGCGAGAGGCCGATGCGGAACATGCTCGTCAGTGCATCCACCAGCTTGACCACGTCGTAGGCCTCATGGCTGCGGGCCATCCAGCTGATGGTATCAAGCGTATTATATAGGAAGTGCGGCTTGATCTGCTCGTGCAGCGTTTTCAGCTGCGCCTCGAGCCGCGCCTGTTTTTCAATGTAAAGCTGCTGGATCAGCGCCTCGAGGCGCTCCAACATCCGGTTGAAGCTGTTGCCGAGCTCGCCGATCTCATCGTCGCACTCGGTCTGGAAACGGACGGAAAAATCGCCCTTTTCCACGTTCTTCATCAGCCGCCGCAGTGAGAGCAGCGGTCCCGTCACGCTGTCAGCCACACGGATGGCCAGAATCACAACCAGCAGGCAGCTGAGCAGCACGCAGAGGAACAGCATGATGAAAATCTGACGGGTATTTTCAAAGTATTCCTGGCCGGACACCACGCCGATGCTGCGCCAGCCGGTATAGGGACTGAAATGGTTGGAAATCCAGTAGTTCTGCCCGCGGATATCGACCTGAACGGTCGTATCGCTCTCGTCAAAGCAGAGGTTGTCGATGCGGTAGACCAGGGGATTGGCCGGCGTATAAACGACGCTGCCCTCGCTGTCGGCCACATAGAGGAAGCTGCTGGCGCTGACGGACAGCGAATCGATGAGCTTTTCAATGATGTCGTGCCGGATGTCGACGAGCACCACGCCGTCGCCGGCCGCGCCGAGGTCAAAGCTCTTGACCACGGAGAAGACCTTGTCCGCGCTGTAGGTCGTGTTGGTCACGACGTTGCGGCCCACGGCGGAGCTGATGATGCCGAGCTGGCCGCCGCGCGCCTGTGCAGTCTTCACCCACGGCTCCTCCATGAACGGGTCGCGGGAGATGCGCGTCATCCCCGCCGTCATGTAGCTCTCGTCGGAGTAGGCGATCAGAATGCCTGCGATCTCCGGGTAGGCGTCCATAAGATTTTCCAGAAGCTCCTGCATGCCGGGCTGCGTACCCTCGGCGGTATGCAGATCACCGACCGAGTGGATGACGTAGTCCACCAGCTTATCGACCGTCCCGATGTAGACGTCGATGGATTCGCTCATCTGATTGACCATCTGCTCGGTATGGGAGGTCGAGGTCTGCTTTGCATCCCGCAGCATCTTGCTGCCGAGGACCGCCGAGAAGATCAGCAGCGGGATCAGCGCAATGACGAAATGCGACAGGATCATCTTCTTCCGCAGACGCATATTAAAAAAGTGTCGGCTCAGCTTTTTCATAGGCTCTCTTGTCCAATGCTGCGAACTGCGGCAGATAGCAGACTACCATTGGCTGCCCGAGGGCAGCCAATGGTGCTGTTTTTGGGGCAAATCCGTGGATTTGCCGGAATTATACACTTAGGCAGCCTTGTCCTTCTCCGCGCGGATGGCGATCAGACGCTGGATCACGATGAAGAAGCAGAGGATGGCTGCGATGGTGACCTTCGTCCACCAGGTGTTCAGGTTCTGGTAGGTGACGATGGTCTGGATGATGCCCTGGATCAGAACGCCGACCATCGAGCCGATGACCGTGCCCACGCCGCCGGTCAGCAGCGTGCCGCCGATTACTGCGGAGGAGATGGCGTCAAGCTCCATGCCCATGTTCTGCAGGGAGTAGCCCGCCAGCGTATAGAAGCTGAACAGGATGCCGCCGAGCGCAGAGCAGAAGCCGTTGATGGCATACACGCCGACCTTCACGCCCTTGACGTTCAGGCCCATGTACTGCGCGCTCTGCTCGTTGGAACCGACGGCGTAGACCGCACGGCCGAAGCGGGTAAAGCGCAGGATGTACCAGGCGATGATGACGATGGCGATGGCGAAGAACACATAATAGTACAGCTTCGGGCGGCTGCCGGAGGCCGTGACCCAGGAAATCTTCGCAAGCGCCGCGGACTTGAAGAAGTCGTTGGTGATTGGAATGGAGATCGTGCTGACGACGGCGCACATGCCGCGCATCAGGAACTGGCCTGCCAGCGTAATCAGGAACGGCGCGATCTTGAACTCATGGACCGCATAGCCCTGAAGGAAGCCGACGAACGCGCCGATGAAGAGCGTCAGCGCGATGACCGGAGCGGCCGCCCAGCCCTTTTCGAGCAGGAACGCGGCAAACACGCCGGTGAAGGCCACGATGGACGCGACGGAGATGTCGATACCGCCCGTCAGCAGGACGAACGTCATGCCGACCGAGACGACGATCAGATAGGCGTTGTCGTTGAACAGGTTCAGGATGGTCGACAGCGAGCCGAAACGGTTGTACTTGGCCGCGCCGAACAGGTACATCACGATCAGAAGTGCAATCGCAATGACCAGCGAAACATTATTGATCTTGAATTTCTTTTTCATCCGTTGGACACCGCCTTTTTCTTAACAAATACGCCCCGCAGCTTCGCCAGGAACGCAGGCGACTGTGCCAGGCAGATGACGATAACGATGACCGCCTTGAACACGCGGATGACTTCCGGCGCAATGCCGAAGGCCAGGATCGTCGTCGTGATGGTCTGGACGACCAGAGCGCCGATGACGCTGGAGACGATCGAGAACCGGCCGCCGGACAGCGACGTGCCGCCGATGGCGACGGCAAGGATGCCGTCCATTTCGATCATCAGACCGCAGTTGTTGCAGTCCGCGCCCTTGATGCCGGCAGATTCGATCAGGCCGGCCAGCGCTGCGCAGAAGCCGCAGAAGATGTAGATGAGCCAGGTGTTGCGCTCGACCTTGATGCCGGCCAGACGGGCGGAATCGGAGTTGATGCCGATGGCCTCAACCGCCAGACCGAAGGCCGTCTTCTTGGTGATCAGCAGCGCCAGCACCAGAATGACCGCCGCGATATACATTGGGAAGGGGAGCCCGAGGATATAGCCGCCGCTGATGTAATAGTAGGCGTCGGAGGTGATCGTGACGATCTTGCCGTCGGCGATCAGCTGCGCGATACCGCGGCCTGCGGTCAGCAGGATCATGGTCGCAACGATGGGCTGCACCTTGAGCTTTGCCACAAGGAAGCCGTTCCACGCGCCGCAGAGCGCGCCGACCAGCAGGGCCAGCACCACGGCCACGCCGACGTTGCCGCCAAGGCCCGCGAGGATGCGCTCATCGACGATCGAACAGGCCAGAGCGCCCGAGATCGCCATGACGGAGCCGACGGAGATGTCGGTGCCGCCGGTGGCCAGGACCATGGTCATGCCGATGGCCAGAACCACGTACTTACTGCCGTTGCGGAGGATATCGATCAGACGGCCATAGAGATGGCCCTCAACGATCTGCAATTTAAAGAAGTCGCCGCCGGAAAGAATGGCGCAGATGAGAAGAATAATCACCAGCGAGAGCAGCGGGCGGAACTCCATTCTGTTTGTGAATTTTTTCATGACGCACTCGCTCCCTCACCTGCAATGATCTCCATGATGCGGCTCTCCGAGATCTCATCGCCGGAAAGCTCGGCCACGATCTGCTTGTCGCGCAGAACGTACATCCGGTTGCAGCAGCGCAGCATCTCTTCCATCTCGGAGGAGATGAACACGCAGCTCATGCCCTTGGCGGCCAGCTCCATGACGAGCTTCTGAATCTCGGCCTTCGCGCCGATGTCGATGCCGCGGGTCGGCTCATCGAGGATGAGCAGCTCGGGGTCGGTCGCCAGCCAGCGTGCCAGCAGGACCTTCTGCTGGTTGCCGCCGGACAGATTCTTGATCTGCTGATCGGCGGACGGAGTCTTGATGGAGAGCTCCTGAATGAAATGGTCGGCAATTTTCTGTGCCTCGGAGTACTTGATGACCTTGCCGAGGCCGCGCTTTGTCTGAAGCGCGATGATGATGTTCTCGCGGATGCTCAGATCGCCGATGATGCCCTCGGCCTTGCGGTTCTCGGAGCAGAACGCGATATCATGATGGATGGCGTCCAGCGGATTGCGGATGGAGACGGGCTTGTCCTCCAGGTACATCTTGCCGGCGGTCGCGTGGTCCGCGCCGAAGAGCAGACGGGCGATCTCGCTGCGGCCGGAGCCGAGCAGGCCGGAGAAGCCGCTGACCTCGCCATGCTTGAGGTTGATGGAAACGTCGGAAATGTTGTTGCTGCTGGCATGCTCGACGCGCAGGAACTCCTTGCCCTGCCCCTCGGCAGCGCTGCCGGTCGGGATGCTGCCCAGCGCTTCATATTCCTTGCCGATCATCTTGCTGATGAGCTCGACCTTCGGCAGCTCCGCGGTCTCGTAGGTACCGATATACTCGCCGTTGCGAAGGACCGTGATGCGGTCGGTGACGGCGTAGACCTGATCGAGGAAGTGGGTGACGAACACGATGCCGAGGCCGCGGTCCTTCAGCATGCGCATGATGGAAAACAGCTTTTCAACCTCAGCGGTGGAAAGGCTGGAGGTCGGCTCGTCGAGAATCAGTACCTTGGCCTGAATGTCGACGGCGCGTGCAATGGCGATCATCTGCTGCACGGCAACCGAGTAATGGTCGAGCCGGGCCGTCACGTCAATGTCCAGATCGAACCGCTTGAGCAGCTCCTTGGACTTGCGGTTGATGGTCTTCCAGTCGATCATACCGAGCTTTCTCGGCTCCCGTCCAACGAAAATGTTCTCTGCCACGGTCAGGTCCGGGCAAAGATTGACTTCCTGATACACCGTGCTGATGCCATGCTTCTGTGCTTCAAGCGGGGTACGGATGGAGATGGACTGCCCCTCAAGCGTGACACTGCCGCCGTCCATATGCTCTACACCGGTCAGCACCTTGATCAGTGTAGACTTACCTGCTCCGTTTTCACCCAGCAGTGCGTGGATTTCGCCGGATTTCAGGTTGAAATGAACGTCCTTCAGCGCGACCACGCCGGGGAACTGCTTATCGATGTGCTCCATCACAAGCAGATAGTTCTGATCCAAGTCTGTGTCCTCCTTCAAAAAAGCAGCCTCCAGCCCGGCTGAAGAGTCGGCTCGAACCGGAGGCCATAAAGTTACTCAGTTATGCGTGGTAAGGGGAATTAATAGGCGCGGCCAGCAACAACGTCAGCATCGACCTTGTCAGCGGTGTAGACGCCGTCAGCGGACATGATCCACTTGTCGACAGTCTCGCCAGCCTTCAGCTTGGCAGCAGTCTCGAAGATCTGGTTGGCCAGGATCGGGGTGCACTCGACAGTGGCGTTCATTTCGCCAGCGAGGATGGCTTCGAAAGCGCCCTTGACGCCGTCAACGCCGACAATCTTGATGTCCTCACCGGGCTTCAGGCCGGCTTCCTTGATGGCCTCGATTGCGCCGAGAGCCATGTCGTCATTGTGGCAGAACAGACCGTCGATGTTGTCGTAGGTCTTCAGGAAGGACTCCATGACTTCCTTGCCCATGGCGCGGGTGAAGTCGCCGGTCTGGGAAGCAACGATCTGGATGTCCGGGCAGTTGGCAGCGATGTAGTCATCGAAGCCCTGCTTACGCTGAACAGCAGCGGAAGCACCGACGGTGCCTTCGAGCTCAACAACGACGCCGGAGCCGCCCAGCAGGTCGTTCATAACGATAGCAGCCTGCTCGCCAGCCCACACGTGGTTGGAAGCGATCATGGTGGTGTACAGGTCCTGATCCGCAGAAGCGTCGATGCCGCGGTCAACAAGGATGACGGGGATGCCGGCTTCCTTGCACTCGGTCAGAACAGCTTCCCAACCGGTCTCGACAACGGGCGGGAACGCGATGACGTCAACGCCCATCTCGATGAAGGAGCGGATCGCCTTGATCTGGTTCTCCTGCTTCTGCTGTGCATCGGCGAAGACCAGCTCGACGGTGTCGAGGTTACGGGCAGCGTACCACTGGATGTCGTTGGTCTCAGCATCACGCCAGCCGGATTCCTGGCCGATCTGTGCGAAGCCGAGGACGAGCTTTTCGTTGCCGGTGGCAGCGGGGGTCTCGTCGGCAGGAGTGGTGTCAGCGGGGGTCGTGTCAGCCGGAGTGGTGTCGGCGGGCGTGGTGTCGGCCGGAGTGGTGTCGGGCTCTTCCGTCTTGGCCTCGTTGGACGCGCAGGCGACCAGAGCGAAAACCATCAGGACGGCAAGAAGAAGTGCGATCAGTTTTTTCATTTTTCTTTTACCTCCATAAAATGTTTGGGATTGCTCCCTTCCCCATTATTCTAAAGGCTCGCAGCGAAAAAGTCTTTGTTTTTTGCGCGCAACTTTTTAAGATATTTTAGCATTCTTTTCAAAGCTCCGTCAAACTGCACGAAAGTGAAGTTCATTTTTGTGCAGTTTGACGGCTCACTGTTTTTCGATCGCAACAGCATTATACTCTGCGCCGCGGCGCGCCGTCAACTGGGAGAGCCAAATTTGATAATGATGAATCGCGCGCGAGTACTATAATTAATATATCAAATTTCGGATATGAATGCGGAAGGAGGGCGGAGGATTGATCTCAGAGACCATCCGGGCGCTGCGCGAATCGCGCAGCTGGACGCAGGCGGAGCTGGCCCGGAAGCTGGGTGTGACGCGCAACGGCGTGAACTCGTGGGAGCAGGGGCTCTCGGTGCCGTCGACGGCCTGTCTGGCGGAGCTGGCGCGGACATTTTCGGTTTCGACGGACTATCTGCTGGGGCTGGAGCGGCTCGACTGCATCAACGTGTCGGGTCTGGACGCGCACGATGTGGCCGTTCTGGCCGAGCTGGCGGACCGGCTGCGGAGCGGCTGAATATGAAACGTTTTATAGAGATGGGACGCCCGTCGGCGTTCCATCTTTTTCCATTTTCAGGCCAAATCACAAAAAGATGCTAAAATTTCTTAAAAAAGATGCTACGAAATCGCATTTTCTTTTCGCCGAAAAAATGGTATGCTTTTATTGCACAGGCGATACTTTGGGATAACCATGCCCATTTGGCCCGCCCGACAGGAGGCGTGGGGCGTGCCGGGAGCGTCTGCGCAGAAAAATTAACCAAGGAGGAAATTTGAAAAATGGCAAAACGCGCACTATCCATGCTGCTCGTCCTCACGATGCTGCTTGGCTGCCTGACCGGGCTGCTGACAGTCAGCGCTGAGGACGCAGCGGCAGGCCCCGTCGCACGGTACACGTTCGACGAGGAAAACCTTGACGACAGCAGCGGCAGCAACCTTGCTGCGACTGCGATCGGCGAGGGCCTGACCTACACGGCTGAAGAGGGCCGCGGCAAGGTTCTCGAACTCAACAACACAGGGAAAAGGCGTGACAACGGCAACGGCCTGCGCATCAGCAAGGCCGTGATGGACAAGATGTCCGAGGCCAACGCGTTCACCGTTGTGATGGACGCGAAGATTCACGGCATTGACGCCGGCAGCTACCCGACCTGGCTGGACATCAACGCCGGCGTCGGCAAGAACGAGGGCAACGACTACTTCCTGGTCTCCCTGCTGACGTTCGCCGACACCCCGGGCGAATTCAACGCCCAGCTTCTGGCCGATGAGTACGGCATCCCCCGCAGCGAGGCCGTCCGCATCCACAATGGCACCGGTTCCTCGGCCTGCATCGGCAAGTGGGTCCAGCTGGCGTTCCTGATGGAAGGCAGCACGGCGAAGATCTACGTTGACGGCAAGCTCGCCGGCGAAGGCGACTTCAAGTGCGACGTGACCAAGCTGTTCTCCGGCGGCGCAGCCAAGCGCGAAATGAACATGACGCTCGGCACGCCCTCCTGCTGGCCGGACGGCGCGATGGACGCTGCACTCGACAACGTCGAGATCTACGACCGCGCACTGACCGAAGCACAGCTCAAGGCGCTGCGGCCCGACGAGGGCGGCGATCAGCCGGCGGAGGAGCGTCTGCCCGTTGCGTACTACACCTTCGACAACGGCGCGCTCACCGACTACAGCGGCAACGGCTACAACGCCAAGGCTGTCGGCGGCGCGAATGGCGACCAGCAGCCCAGCTTCGTCGAGGCAGAGGGACACGGTCTGGCCTATGAGCTGAACAACAAGGGCCTGACCAACGTCAGCGACGAGTCGAACGGCATCCGTCTCCCGAAGGGAGTCAATGAGGCTCTGAAATCCGCCAAGGGCGTGACCATCATGATGGACGCTTACGTCCACGCGGCCAACAAGCAGGGCGGCTGGATCGACATCAGCAACGGTGTCGGCAATGTCGACAAGAACGAATATGTAGTCGTTCTGATGGACTGCTTTAACCGGAACACGGTCAACTCCGAGCTGAAGTCCGATTCTCTCGGCGTGCCCTCGGGTGTCCGCATCTCCGGCAAGGGCTTCACCAGCTATGCCGAATACGGCAAGTGGGTCCAGCTGGCCTTTGTGCAGGACGGCACGAACTCCACGATCTATATTGATGGCAAGGTTGCTGCCTCCGGCGATCAGAGGGCTACCATCGCGCAGATTCTCGGCACCGGCGCGAACATCACCATCGGCCGCTCCAACTTCTGGCAGGCCGACACCGGCATCGACGCGATGATCGACAATGTTGCGGTCTATGACTACGCCCTGACGCAGGAGCAGCTGAAGGCCCCGAAGGTCCCCAAGATCGAGGAGCTTCCGCTCGTGGCCTACTATGACTTCGACGGCGTGGAAGGCACCAACGTGCCCGACAAGACCGGCAACGGCCACAACGGCACGCTCATCAACGGCGCAACCGTCTCGAGCGACGTGCAGATCGGCGGCAACACGCTGAATCTCGTCAACACCGTCTCCGGTTCGACCGCCCAGGGCATGACGATCCCGGCTGATACGTTCACCAGCCTTGACGACGTCTCCATCGTCATGGATGTGAAGCCCTCCAGCATCTCGACCTGGATGGGTCTGATCGCCGCCGGTACCAACCGCGAGAACTACCTCATCACCGCGCTGACGGGCAATAAGAATGAATATGGTACGATCGGTCTGACGACGGCGACCACGATCGGCCGCGACACCTCTCAGGAGTACCGGATCAGAGCCCCGAAGGGCACCACGCTCGATGATGGTAAGTGGAGCCGTGTGATCCTGACCATGGCCAAGGATGGCTCGTCCGCCATGTATATCAACGGCACCAAGGTCTGCGCGAGCGACGACCCGACCGGCCAGAAGCTCGACTCTCTGGCAGCGCTGATGAATCAGACCGGCGCGCAATTCCGCATCGGCAGCAACTCCATCTGGCCGGACCCCGGTCTGGATGGCCGCGTGGACAACGTCCGCATCTACAGCAAGGTCCTCACCGAGGCTGATTTTGCCTCTATTCCCTGGACCGTGAAGGAAGAAGCTGTGGACGACACCGTCGAGTTCCCCGAATTCGGTGAGCACGGCCTGGTCGGCGACTTCTATCTCGTCAACGAGTCCAGCTTCAACTTCACGGAATATCAGTCCACCTGGATCGACTCCAACATCGCCTCCACCAACATGGAGTCCACCCTGCTCACCCGCACCGGCGCGCAGGACTGGGCCGGCGCCCGCTGGACCGGCCGCATCGTTGCCCCGCAGGACGGCGATTACACCTTCTATCTCTACTGCGATAACGGCGTGCGCCTCTACATCGACGGCCAGCTCGTCATCGACTGGTGGGTCAACCAGTGGGATAAGGAGCAGCGCTCCCAGCCCATCACCCTGAAGAAGGGCGAAGCCCACGACTTCAAGCTCGAGTGGTTTGAGGCCACCGGCGGCTCCCACATCACCCTGCGCTGGAAGAATGACCAGACGCTCACCAAGCGTGTCATTCCCGCCAACGCCTTCTATCTGCCCGAAAACTGCGACGTCCCGATGGTCACCGAGATCGACACCTCCAAGGCGCAGCTTGACCGCGGCCAGGGCGACGTCGGCGGCACGCTGACCCTCAAGGGCAAGAACCTCGGCAAGGTCACCAAGGCCGAGATCGTCGGCGCGAGCGGCTCCTCGCTGAATCCGCAGCAGTTCCTGACGATCACCTCCACGACTGACACCGAGATCGTCGCCGAGCTCCCGGCGAGCCTGAAGGCCGGTACCTTCGTGGTCAAGCTGACCTCCGGTACGAAGCTGGTGCTCAGCACCGCCCGCTTCTCCGTCGCAGCGGCTCCCGGCGAGTCCGACCGTCCGGAGCATCCGCGTCCCGACTGGTACCGCAAGGACTGGCAGAGCCTGAACGGCTGGTGGGACTTCGCCTATGACGCGAAGGAAGTCGGCATCACCGAGGAGTGGTTCAAGGACAGCTCCAAGGCCAACTACTCCACGAAGATCAACGTCCCGTTCCCGTGGGAATCCCCCCTCAGCGGCGTGCAGGACACCTCCTACCGCGGCCAGGTCTGGTATCAGAGAGAAATGATTATCCCTGAGGCCTGGGTCGCAGAAGGCAAGACCACGCATCTGTACTTCGGCGCAGTTGACGCGAAGTGCATCGTCTACGTCAATGGCGTTGAGGTCGGCAGCCACAACGGCGGCTACACCCCGTTCACCATCGATGTGACCGATCGGGTCGTGGTAGGCTCCAATACCCTGACCCTGTGGGTCGAGGATAAGGCCTCCTACGGCGACAGCAGCTATCCCGCGCTCGTCGGCAAGCAGGGCCACAACGCTCCCTGCGGCTACACGCACACCAGCGGTATCTGGCAGAGCGTCTACGTTGAAAGCCGCACCGAGACCTATCTGAACTACGCCCATGCCAACCCCAAGGTTGACACCAAGAGCGTTGTTTACGATCTGAGCGTCAAGAGCAGCGCTGAGCAGGAAGTCACCGTCTCCTACAGCTTCCAGAGCAAGCTCTGGAACGAGGAAAAGGGCGAGGACGTCCCGACCGGCTCCAGCTTCACCGGCAGCCAGAAGATCACGCTCAAGGAGGGCGAGAACGTCCTGACCCTTGAAGCGATCAGCATCCCGAACGCCAAGCTGTGGTCCGACACCGACCCGCAGCTGTACTACGGCACCATCACCCTGACCGCCGCCAACGGCACCGTGCTCGACTCCGTCGACACCTACTTCGGCCTGCGTCAGGTTACGACCGCGAAGTATGACGGCCGCAACTACGAGTACATCTACCTCAACGGCAAGCCCGTCTTCCTGTCCGGCCTGCTGGACCAGGGCTTCTGGGCCGAGGGCATCTACACCGCTCCGAGCGAAGAGGCCCTGAAGTACGACATTCTCGCCATGAAGAATGACGGCTTCAACATGATCCGTAAGCACCTGAAAATCGAAGACCCGCTGCAGTACTACTGGTGCGACAAGCTGGGCTTCTTCGTCTGGCAGGATATGCCCCACGCCACCGCGATGAACGCCACGGACACATCCAACGCGGAGGCCGCAGGCCGCGCGATCTATGAGAACGCGCTCCGCGCCGACCTGAACCGTGACTACAACCATCCGTCCATCATCATGGAGGTCCTCTTCAACGAGACCTGGGGCATCAACCACACCGCGGGCAAGGCTGCCGACGGCATGACCACCCACGAGTGGATGACCTACCTCTACAACCTCTGCAAGCAGATCAACCCGAACCTCCTCGTCGAGGATATGTCCGCCTGCAACCAGGACCACATCCAGCCGACGGACGTGAACACCTTCCACATGTATCCGGGTACCTACTCCGGCGTCAAGAGCACGGTCAACAGCTTTGCCACGCAGGCGGGCCCCGGCAGCCAGAAGAACTTCTACAGCGGCTACAAGAACGAGGG